>Ga0114938_1000408_pt1 | contig 32909 bp, 22 predicted proteins | sample AshMeaBigSpring_FD_88675 | JGI IMG/M metagenome (GOLD analysis project Ga0114938, IMG submission 88675) | Groundwater microbial communities from Big Spring, Nevada to study Microbial Dark Matter (Phase II) - Ash Meadows Big Spring | ecosystem: Environmental > Aquatic > Deep subsurface >... | reverse complement strand
GGAAGGACGGCGACTACACGGCCAGCGAGATTTTCAAGCCGGGCAGAGGTGGTTTCAAGGTGCCGCCCGCGCATGAACGGCTCATTCTGTTTGTGGCCGCCACGCCATCCGATCCCTCGCTCAGCTACCCGCGGCCATCGCCGGAGACGGCGGTGGATCGCTTCCCGGAACACCGCCGCTATCCGTATGAACTCGCCTTCCGCGGCGGCCGTCCGAAGGACCGTCGCCTGCCGGTGGACATGCCGGAGGGCCGTCCTCACACGAACGGCGGAGGCTTCGTCGCCCGCTCGGCAAGGGTGGATGCCACAGCCTACGTGGGGCCGGAGGCGCGGGTGCTTGGCGAGGCCAAGGTGCTTGGCCAGGCGAGGATTCTGGATCGCGCGGTGATCCGGGGAAACGCCACGGTGCGCGACCGCGCGGAAGTTTCCGGTGCGGCGGTGGTCTCGGGGAGCGCCACGGTCAGCGATGACGCCCGCGTCCGCAGTCATGCCTTCGTTGGCGGAAACGCCAAAGTCCGCGAGCGCGCCCGCGTCGGCGATTTGGCGGACCTTCAGGAAAATCAGGATGTCTCCGGAGACGCCTGGCTGCGCGGGGTGACCGCTCCGCTCGGCGATTCGCAGATCGGCGGCTATGCCATTCTGGATGCCGACTACGCGATGGGATTCAAGCTGACGGACGGCGTGCATTTCCATCACATCCCGTGGGGCGACTGGTATTTCGACGAGGTGGCCGCCAAGCTCACCAAGCCCCGCGGGCTGGTGGCTTCCTATGCGTTCAAGGAGAGCGAGGGAGCCCAGGCTCTGGACGAGTTCGGCGCGCTCGTCGCCACGGTGCGCGGAGATCCGCCACGGGGCCGGGCCTCGCTGGAGCTCGATGGCAAGGGACGGTATCTGATGTTGGATCCCTCGCTGGTCGATTCCCCGGCGGCGACTTGGGTTCTCCAGGTGAGCTGCCGCGACGGCGGGGCCCAACCGCTTTTTGCGATCAACGATCCCGCGAAGGGTGGCGTGGCCTTCGGCTTGGATGCGCGGGGTTTTCTAACAACCACACTTTCGGGCGGCGGAAAGGAGCCGGTGATCCTGCCGTCGAAGGTCCGGATCCAGGCGGGAGCACCTGCGACCATCGGCCTGCGGATGGACGGAAGGCAGGCCACCCTGTTTTTCAACGGCCGGGTGGCGGCCTCCAGAGCCTGGGAGGTCGCGCCGCTCTGGTATTTCAGGGACGTGGGGAATCCGGAGCAGACGACGATTTTTCTGGGCCGGGACTTCAAGGGCGTTTGCAGTCGCGCGGAGCTTCTCGGCTTCCGGGCATACAACGTGGCGCTGAGCGATGGGGAAATGAGCGCGCCGTGAACCGCAGCGGTGTCTTGACCGGCGGGGGCGGCGACCCATGATGCATGCCATGCGCCACAAATCATGGCTGCCGCTTGCGGGCGGGCTCCTCTTGTCCGGGGCCGCGTTGTTCGTGCTGTGGTGGCGGGTGGAGGACGGAACACCGCATCCCGGGAAAGGGGACGAGGCCGTGAAAAAATGGGAGGCGGCCGCGGGAGAGGATGAGGCTCCAGAGGAGGTCCGGATGAAACGTGACCGTTCGCCGCGGCCGGACTCCAAGAATGCCGGGGCGTTTCAGGAGGCCTTGCGTGAGCTGGAGCAGGCGGAGACCGATGATTTCGCGGACTCGCTTGAGAAAATCACCGCCACCTGGCCGAGGGAGGATCTTGCGTCCGCGGTGGCCGCGTTGTTCTCGCGGGAGGTTTCGGAGGATGCTTCTGTCGCCTTGAGGTTTTCGTTGCTCCGCCGCTGGGCGTCGCTGGCCCCGGCCGATGCCGCCGCGTGGGCCGCCTCGTTGCCGCCGGGGCAAGTCCGGGCGGACGCCTTCGAGCAGGTCGCTCTGGCATGGTGCGCGCTCGATGCCGACGCCGCTTGGAAATGGGCGGAGTCCCTGCCTGTGGACCCGGCGCGCGAGGGGGCCATGCAGGCCCTGGCGTATGAGCTTTCGCGCAGCGACCTCCCATTGGCGCTCGAGCGCGCCTTCTCGCTGGCGGACAGTCCCGCCCGCTCCAGCCTGGTGGAGCATGTGTTCGGGAATTGGGCCGCGGCCGATCCGCAGTCGGCGATGAAGCGCGTCAGCGGGATTTCCGATCCCGAGTTGCGCAACGCGTCACTGGGCCGGATCGCAGTGGCATGGGCGGAGTCCGATCCGCACGCCGCTGCGACGATGGCGGCCGCTTCGATGGAGGCTGGCGCGGCGCAGGACCGGACCATCGCCTCAATCGTCCAACGTTGGGCGCAGCAGAACCCGGATGCGGTCCGTAAATGGGTGGAAAGCTTCCCGGACGGGCCGATGAAACAGAACGCGCTGGAGCACATTCAGGCTCAGACCACCGAGGCGGTGAACAAACCCTGACGCTCAATGTGAATCCGGAAGCGTCACCTCCACGGTGAAGAAACGCCGCGGCTCCGCGGAGTTCAGGGGTTGCTCGATGGAGACGCGCTCCCAGTTCGAATCGATGTCCGTGACGACGGTGCTGCCGGTCATCGCAGAACGCGCGCGGTTTCCGGGCTCGGGCATTTGGAGAGGGGTGTAGAGAAGCCCGCTGTTCTTGCGGCGCACGAATTCCAGGCGGAAGACAGGCGTGGGGCCGGAATCCTCGCAGGTGAGGCAGGGCAGGCCGGAGTTGTCAGGCGCGGCGGACAAGGTCCGTGATCCGGCCCCCGTTTCGGATAGATTGAAGGCGTATTTGAGGAGGTCCGGGATGCCGTCCCCGGCGGATGGCGTCGCGTTGGCCAGCCATTCCTCGTAGGCCTGCCGGGCGGTTTGTCCGGAGCCTGTGAGGCCGAATTGGAAAGGAGCCACCGCAGGATCGTCGCATGCGATCGTGAGGCTGCCGGTGAAGGAACCCGCCGAGGGGGGTGTGAAGGCCAATGCGAAGGTGAGGCTTTCCCCAGGTGCGATGTCAGCGGGAGTGCTTGCACCGGTGAGCGCGAATGCGGCGTTCGGTCCCGCATCCAAGGTGAGGCGGGTGCCCGGAAGTGGTGCGTTGCCCGTGTTGCGGACCGTGAACGTGCGGACGACGGGTGCCGTGCCGATCACTGGATTGCCGAAGGTCGCCGTGTCACCGTTGCCGGGTGCCGGAGCCGGATCGGTTTCGAGCGAGATGGCTCCGACGGGATTCGGCAGGAAATTCGCGACCAGCGAGACAGGTTGGTCCATGGTCACCGAGATTTGGGAACTCTCTGGCGTCCCTTCGGAAATCGCGCCGTGGAGGACGGACCATCCCGCGAAGTGGTGGCCCGGATTTCCTGAGGCGGACAGGACCACCTGCGCGCCTTGCGGGATCCAGCCGCCAGCGGTGTCCACGGAGCCCGCGCCATTGGTTCCGATCTGCAGAAGGTGTTCGGTGTTCCAGTGCCAGGTGATGGTGGAATCTTCCCTAATGATGAAAGTGGCGGTGCATCCCGTGCCCTCCGGCGGGGCGCTGCCCGTGCCCGTCCACCCGCTGCAAAAGTGATGGGTGCCGGGTTGTTCTTCACGATCGGTTTCCGTGACGGTGATTTCCGTGCCCGCGGTGTAGGTCGTGCCGGCCGACGGGGGAGGCGGAGGGCCGAAGTCGGATGCGACGTGCAGCGTGACGTCATTGTCGGCCAGAGTGACGGTCTCAGCCACGACGCCTTCCGCAGTGGCGTGAATCGGCTCACCAAGGGTCACGACAATGGTCTCGTTTTCCTCGTCGATGGCGTCATCCACGGGAGCGAGCGTAATGCTTCCGGACGCCTGGCCCGCCGGAATCAGGATCGGACCTGGGGTGAGATTGAAATCCGCAGTCTCCGACGCGCTGCCGGTGACGGTGAATGGCAGGGTGACGTCCACGGAGGTGGTTGCGGAGAGTGTCGCCGTGACGGTGGTGGCTGGACCTCCCTCGGCGGTTTCCACCGAATCCGCGGTAAGCTCGACGCTTGGATAGGGAGTGGTCTCGAAGGAAATGGACCAGGAGGCGATGCTTCCGGTGTCTCCCGCGTGGTCGTCCACCACATAAAGTTTCCATTCGCCGTTGGCTCCGTTGGCCGCCAAGGCGTTCAGGTTGTTGCCGATCGGACCGACGCTGCCGGCCGGCGGGGCTTCCACGTCGCTGCTCTGGTAGTTGGCCGGCCGATACCGCCCCGGAACGATCGCGGTGGTTTCCGGGATGGCGGACGAAGCGGAGTCGTCAAACAGGAGCGATGTGGAGGACACCCTGTAAGTCCGGCCGGCGTCCGACATGAGCAACGCGACCTTGCCGTCCGGGCTGACGAGGAAGACATCCAGATTCATGGGTGTGCCGTGGCTGAGTCCCTCGATGCCGACGCGGACCGCGGTGACGAGCCCGTCCACGCCGCTGACCTGGATGGAGGAAGGCGGAGCGGGAGGCAGACCGGCGTCCGGGATTTCGAATGAGGCAGAGTTCTTGAACCGCTTGGCGAGAAGTTGGGGGACGGCGGCGGTGAGATCGGGCAGCGGGCCGATCCGTTTGCTGAGATCCCCGGTCTGTGGTTGTCCGCTTGAGACGAGCAGCGCCCTCATTTCCTCCGGCGTGAGGCGGGTGCCGAGCCGTTCGATGGCGACCGATTGGGCCAGTGCCGCCGCGGATGCGACGATGGCGGTGGCGGAGCTGGTGCCGCTGAAACCATCGGTGTATTTCTGGTTGGGATCATCACCGCAGGTCATGAGGTTGCCGTAACCGGTGGTGGCGACTCCGCTTCCCCAGCCCTGCAAGTTCACCCGGCTGCCGTAGGTGCTGAAGGAAAGGCGGGAACGCGTGGTGCTGCCGGCTCCGACGATGATGGCCCCGCTGTCGCCCCGGCTGCGGTATTCGGCCCATGAGGAGCTGTCGAGGTTCTCGGGACGGGTCACATTGGGGGCTTGGTTGCCGGCCGCGGCGACGACGATCACGCCCGCGTCGGTTCCGGTTTTCACCGCGTTCCATACGGAGATGTCGTATTCCGCCGGAGCGTAGCTGCCGCCGGGGCCGACGGACTGCATTTCGAGCATGACGATGTCGCCCGGGCCGGAGTCCGCGAGGGCGGCGATGATGGTCGCCGCGCGCTGTTGGGTGGAGCCGTCCTGCATGGCCGCCAATTCCGGGTAGAAGAACAACTGGCTGTTCTGGATGGTGCCGGAGACGCCGTAGCCGTTTTCTCCCGCGCCGATGATGCCGATGGAGGCCGTGCCGTGGTTGTCGCCGTATGAGCTGAACATCGAGGTCACGCCGGGCTGCACCGTGACTAGTCCTGACAAATCCTCATGCTGGGGATTGAATTGGTATTCGCAATCGGTGAAACGGAGGCTGGGATGGCCCCGGATGCCGTGCGTGTCCCGGACATAGTCCACGCCGATGCCCTGCGACTGGCCGCGGTAGGTCTGATAGGAAACCAGCGCGGGGGTGGCCGGGGCGATGTCCGCGGCCGGTGGCGGAGGCGGCGCGTCGATGGATTCGATTTCCACGTATTCGACGGCTTCCAAGGCGTGCAGGGCCCGGGCCGTGGATAGGATGGTCGCGGGTGAGGAGTTCGCGGCCAGAACCTCGACGATTCCGGAGAGATCCGGTTGGCGCGTTCCGGTGCGCGATGCGGCGCGTTTCCTGAGGGCCTCGATGGCGGTCTCCGATGCGGTGTTGAGCGGGCGGAAAGAGAGTTTCAGGGATTCCGCGAGGGACTGGAGTGCGGAGACCTTTCCGGGGTGGTCGGCGGTGAGCGTGAGCGAACCACGGCGGTCCGCACGTGCCATGAAGTCGTCGGCGAATTTGACGATGAGCCGGTGCGAAGTGCCCGGAGGGGATATCGGCGCTTTCTTAGCGGGGATGGCGCGGGGTTTGAGGCTGCGCTGCCATGCGGGTTCCGCGGCAACGCGGGCGTCCGTTTTGCGCAGGAGGATGCCCGCCGAGGTCTCCTGCCCTGCAGACGCCCTGCCCGCCGAGTGCGCGAGGATGCCCGCGGCCAGGATCGGAAAAAGCTTCCGCAGGCTCGGCATTCTCAGTCGGGGGGATTCGTTCATGAAGGTTGGCCTGTTAGGCCGGGGGGGCGCGGATGGGGATTCCTCGCGGGGGGTGGCGAACTCGCCTCCGGCTGTGTGTTGGACACAACATCCGGTGCGACGGAAATTTGGGGATTTGCCAATGCCCGTTGCAAGACAATTCTATCCCGCGATGCCGTGGGGGTGGAGGGATCCTGCGATGCCTCTTCGGGTATCTAACGCATTCATCTTCAGTCGGTCTTTGGAGTGTGAACCCGGCGGAATCCTCGGATTGGTGAAGCGAGACAGGGCCGAAACCCGGGGGCTTTCCGTCAGGGGGGCGGATATCCGCAGATTGGGGCTTCTCAAACAGGCGGTCATGAACCAAGGTCCCGGCATGCCGGAAAGCGACCCGCCGATCATCCAGATCCTGCTTTATGCGGCGCTTGGGATGCTGGTGATTCTGTTCGGAATGGTGCTCTTCATCCACAGGCGACTGTCTCGGATTGAGCGGAATCTAACCCAGGAATCCGCTCGTCGTGCCGAATCCGCGACAGCCCCGGGAGTCGAGGAGACATCGCCGGGCGGAGCGTTCGAAAGGTTCCTGCGCGAGGACCCTTCCCGGAAGGGTTTGCCCAAGGGCGAACAGTTCGCCGAATACCGCCGTTGGAGGCAGGAACGGGGCCTGAATTGGACGAAATCCTGAAAGCGCGGTGATACGGTCCGGATGTCTTACAAAATCCCGCAGATTTTCTTTTTTCCGTTGCAAGGAGTGCTGCGGTTTGCATCCTCCCCGCGCACCGGAGGGCGGCAGACGTCTTTCGGCTGGAATCACCGGATCCCTCTCCTCCGCACTGCATCGCCCTCGCCATGGCAAACATTTTTCCCCGCTGGTCCAATCTGCTGCCACTGAAAATCGCCGTCTGCGCCGGTTCGGTAGCGGCGGGAGTCGCCCTCGCCTTCAGCTACTACGCGACACCCAAGGCCCTGACCGTGGGCTATCAGCCGTCCCAGCCGATCCCCTTTTCCCACAAGATCCACGTGGACCAGGTCGGTCTCGACTGCCGCTACTGCCACTCGTTCGTGGACGTTTCCGGGCACTCGAACGTGCCGACCGGCAACACCTGTTGGAATTGCCACCAGCACGTGCAGCGCGAAAGTCCGAAACTCGCTCCGCTCCACAAGTCGATGAACCCGACCTATCCGGGATACGACGGCAAGCCGATTGAATGGGTGCGTATCCACAAGTCGCCCGACTTCGTGTATTTCAACCACTCCGCGCACGTGAACCGCGGCGTCTCGTGCCAATCCTGCCACGGGAACGTGAACACGATGGAAGTCGTCTGGCAGGATCAGCCGCACTCGATGGCCTGGTGCCTTGATTGCCACCGGGCGCCCGAAAAGAGCCTCCGCCCGCTGGAGGAGGTATACAATCTCAACTACAACCCGGAGGCCTACATCTCCGCCAACCCGCAGCTCGGCGTGAAGACCACCGAGGAGCTGGGGCTGAAGCTCAAGGAGCAATTCAAGGTGAAGCCCAAGGAAAGCTGCGCCACCTGCCACCACTGATCCATCCCGTCCGTTTTCCGAATTTCCAAATTTTCCGAAGTCCAACATGAGCAAGCGCATCTGGCAACATCCCGAAGTTCCCGCAGGCGAAACCACCGTCGCCTGGCGCAGTGCGGGCCAGCTTGAGGATACCCCGGCCTTCCGAGAGTGGCTGGACCGGGAGTTCCCGCAGGGAGCTGCCGAAATGGCCGACGAATCGGACGCCGAGACGTCGCGCCGTTCGTTCCTGAAACTGATGGGCGCGTCCACCGCGCTGGCCGGCTTCGGCATGGCCGCCTGCCGCCGCCCGGAATCTTACATCGTCCCCTACACCAAGGCTCCCGAGTGGGTCATCCCCGGCAAGGCGACTTATTACGCCTCCGCCATGCCCCGCTCCACCGGAGCCACGCCGCTGGTGGTCACCACGTTCGAAGGCCGCCCGACCAAGCTCGGCCCCAACAACCTTCACCCGGACGCCGCCGGCACCGACACCTTCGCCCAGGCCTCGGTGCTCGACCTCTACTCGCCCTCGCGCTCCCGTAAATTCCTGCGGTCCGGAAATCCCGCGAAGCGCGCGGAATTCGAGGCCGTGCTCGCCGCCTTGGCCGCCGACAAGGCCGCCAAGATCGGTTTCCTCTTCGGTGCCGACGACAGCCCGACCCGTGCCCGCCTGAGCAAGGAACTGGCCGCGAAGTTCTCCGCTGCGAAGTTCTATCAATACGAGGCCCTCACCGGAGAAGGTGCCAAGGCGTATGGCGACGGTGCGAAGCCTGTGGCCGATTTCTCCAAGGCGGACCGCATCCTCTCGTTGGACTGCGACTTCGCAGGCGTCGATCCGCAGGGTGCCGTCACACCGTTCTTCGACCGCCGGAAGCCGGAAGGCAAGGCATACGAGGCCAAGCCGGATGACTCGAAAATGAACCGCCTGTATGTCGTGGAGTCCGCCTACTCGCTCACCGGCGGCATGGCGGACCACCGGCTGCGCGTGGCTCCCACCCAGGTCCTCCACGTCGCCGGGCAGATCGCCCGCGAACTCGGACTTCCGATCGCCAAGGGCGTGGATGCCGTGAAGGATTCCAAGACGCTCTCCTGGATCAAGCCGCTCGTCGCGGACCTCAAGGCCGGCGGAAGCAAGTCCGTCGTCCTCGCCGGTTCCCGCCAGCCGGCCGCGGTGCACCACCTCGCGCTCGCCATCAACAACGCCCTCGGCAGCATCGGTGAGGGCAAACCGCTGGCCATCGTGCAAACCGAAGCCGCCGGACTCGGCACGCTCGCCCAGCTCAAGGCCGACATCGATTCCGGTGCCGTGGAAACCCTGGTCATGCTCACCCAGGCCAATCCGGTGTATGACGCCCCCGCGGATCTCGGTTTCGCCGACGCCCTCGGCAAACTCAAGACCGCCATCCACCTTGGCGAGCGCACGGACGCCACCGCCCACGCCGCGACCTGGCACGTGCCCTCCGCGCATTACCTCGAATCCTGGTCGGACGCCCGCAGCGCCCGTGGTGCCTACACGATCGTCCAGCCGATGATCCTGCCGCTCTATCAGGACTGCGTGTCCGAGCTCGAGCTGCTTCTCGCCCTGCTTTCCGACAATGGCAAGCTGATCAACGGGGAAGGTGAGAAAGGCGCTCCCTCTCCAGCCTATGACGCCGTCCGCAAGACCTTCGCCGCCCTCGGTGGGGAAGGGGACGCCGCATGGAAAACATTGCTCCGCGACGGGTTCCTGAAGGATTCGAAATACGCTCTCGCCACCGGAACCGCCGCCGCCAGCGCCGAAGCGGACATCGCCGCCGCCAACATCGAGGCCGGCAAGGCAGGCGAGCCGGGCAAGGATGCGCTGCAGGTCGTGTTCGCCGCGGACTCCTCGGTTTATGACGGCCGCTGGATCGACAACGCCTGGCTTCAGGAGGTGCCCGATCCGGTTTCCAAACTCACATGGGACAACGCCGCGCTCATTGCACCGAAGACCGCGAAGGAACTCGGCATTTACGACAAGCTTGTGGAGACCGAGCCGGTTTCGAAGGTGCTCGGAGTCGAAAGCAAGTATGCCGATGTCGGCCCCGACGGCGAGGGTGAGAACCGGAACCAGCGGATGATTGAAATCACCGTGAACGGCCGGTCGCTCGAAATTCCGGTCCTCATTTCATTCGGCCAAGCCGAGAACACCATCGTCATTCCGCTCGGCTACGGCCAGGCCTTCGACAAGGACGATGAACTCGGCCGCAAGCCTGCCAACCAGACGCATGTCGGCCTCGTCGGCGTGAACCGCGGTTTCAACGCCTATCCGTTGCGCACGGCCTCCACCGCTTACTTCGCGGCCGGTGCCAAGGTGAAGTACCTTGAGGGCAGGACCTACAAGCTCGCCCTCACCCAGGAACACAGCGCCATGTATGGTCGTGCGCTCGCCCGCGAGGTTTCCACGATGACGGACGAGGAGAAGGGCAGCTTCGCCGCCCAACTCGCCAACGTGAAGAAACAGGGCAACGACTCCCACGCCCCGCCCAACATCTATTTCTACAAGCCGGAGGGTTCCTCCACCTGGAAGCCCGGTGCCGATGGCAAGGCCCAGCCGCTCATCAACGACCCCCTCCACCAGTGGGGCATGTCCATCGACCTCTCCGCCTGCATGGGCTGCGCGGCCTGCTCGGTGGCCTGCCAGGCTGAGAACAACATTCCGATCGTCGGCAAGGAACAACTCGCCAAGGGCCGCGAAATGCACTGGATCCGCATGGACCGCTATTACGCGGCGCAGAAGGACAACAGCTTCGACGCCGATAATCCGGCGTTCGTTCCCCAGCCCGTGGCCTGCGTGCAATGTGAATCCGCGCCCTGCGAGACGGTTTGCCCGGTCAACGCCACGGTCCACACCGAGGACGGCCTCAACGCGATGGCATACAACCGCTGCATCGGCACCCGCTACTGCGCGAACAACTGTCCCTACAAGGCCCGCCGTTTCAACTTCTTCGATTACAACAAGCGCAACCCGCTCATCAAACACAACCTCTACCGCGGTCCGCTCGGTGAGAAGGCTGTCGGAGATCCCGACCACCTCCAGAAGAACCCGAACGTCACCGTCCGCATGCGCGGCGTGATGGAAAAATGCACCTACTGCGTGCAGCGCCTCAAGGATTCGGTGATCCGCCAGAAGCGCGGCCAGAAGCAGGAGGCCCTCGTCGCCGGCAAGCCGTCCGCCGAGATGCAGGTCAGCACCGCCACTCTGCGCATCCCGGTGGATTCGGTGAAGACCGCCTGCCAGGAGGCCTGCCCGGCCGGAGCCATCACCTTCGGCAACCTCCTCGACGGGGAGAAGTCGGCCCTTGGCCGCAGCAAGCGCATCGAGCGCAACTACGACCTGCTCAACTACATCGGCACGCGCCCGCGCACCAGCTATCTGGCCCGCGTCAAGAACCCGAATCCGAAAATGCCGGACGCCCCCTACATCGGTAAGGCCACCATCCACATGGTCTGATCGAGTTTCACCTCACGCACTTTCCCAACCATGGCATCCACCACCCATACCGCTCCGGAGACCCACACGGGAGTCAAGCTTCCGGTGCTCGAGCGCGAGAAGCTCATCCTCAACGGACGCTCTTACCACTGGATCACCGAGCGCATCTGCGGCGTGGTCGAAAACAAGCAGCCGCTCCTCTGGTGGCTGCTCTTCATCCCCTCCGCGCTGATCGCCGCCATCGGGGTCGGCGGCGGCCTCTTCCACCTCGTTTCCACCGGTGTCGGCGTCTGGGGGAACACCAACCGCGTGATGTGGGGCTGGCCGATCGTGAACTTCGTGTTCTGGATCGGCATCGGTCACGCCGGAACGCTTATCTCGGCCATTCTCTTCCTCACCCGTCAGAACTGGCGGACCTCGATCAACCGCGCCGCCGAGGCGATGACGATCTTCGCCGTGATGTGCGCCGGCATCTTCCCGGCCTTCCACGTCGGCCGCGTGTGGTTCGCATGGTTCCTTGCCCCGGTGCCGAACGCCAACGGCATCTGGCAGAACTTCAAGTCGCCCCTGCTCTGGGACGTGTTCGCGGTGTCCACCTACTTCACCGTCTCGCTGATCTTCTGGTTCCTCGGGATGGTGCCGGACCTCGCGACCATCCGCGACCGCGCCAAACCCGGGTTGCGCAAGGTTCTCTACGGAATCTTCTCCCTCGGTTGGCGCGGAGGCAACCGCCAGTGGAGCCATTACGAAATGGCCTATTTGCTGCTGGCCGCGCTTTCCACTCCTCTGGTGCTCTCGGTGCACTCGGTCGTGTCCTTCGACTTCGCCACCTCCGTCGTCCCCGGCTGGCACACCACGATCTTCCCGCCCTATTTCGTCGCGGGCGCCATTTTCGGCGGCTTCGCGATGGTGCTCACGATCATGGTTCCGGCACGCTTCGTCTACGGCTTGCAGGACCTGATCACCATGAAGCACATCGACAACATGGCGAAGATCATCCTGCTCACCGGCACGATCGTCGGCTACGCATACCTGATGGAGCTCTTCGTCGCGTTCTACTCCGGAGCGATCTACGAGATGGACGCCTTCAAATACCGCATCGCCGGCCCGTATTGGTGGGCTTACGCCGCGATGATGTCGCTCAACGTGATTTCGCCGCAGTTTTTCTGGTTCAAGCGCTGCCGCGAGAACCTCTGGGTCGTCATGGCCATCGCCATGTGCGTCAACGTCGGCATGTGGTATGAGCGCTTCGTCATCATCGTCACCACTCTGGCCCGCATGTGGCTGCCTGGCGATTGGAAGACCTTCTCGCCCTCCGGCCAGGACCAGATGCTTTTCGTCGGAACCATCGGCATGTTCCTCGCCCTTTTCATGCTCTTCCTCCGCTTCCTGCCCTGCATCAACATCGCGGAGGTGAAATGGACCCTCCTCGAGTCCGACCCCCACTTCGAGGACAAGGAGCACCACCCCGACCACGGCGTGGACACCGAGGCCGCCTATCAGAAGGAACTCGCCGGGAGTAATAGCTGAGAATCTGAAAAACTGAAAATCTGAAATTTCAAACAGTGAGCACCACCCGCAAACGCGTTTACGGCTACCTCGCCGAGTTCAAGAGCGCCTCCGCCCTCTACAAGGCCGCGGAAAAGGTCCGCGACGCCGGCTTCAGGAAATGGGACTGCTATTCGCCCTACCCCATCCACGGCCTCGACGGCGCGATGGGCATGAAGCGCTCCATTCTCCCGTGGTTCGTCTTTTTCGGCGGCATGACCGGCACCGCCACCGCTTTCACCCTCGCCTACACCACCCAGGTGGTGATCTATCCGACGGTGGTCCAGGCGAAGCCGGCCAACATCTTCACCATCCCCGCCTTCTTCCCGGTGATGTTCGAGCTGACGATCCTTTTCTCGGGTTTCACCGTGCTCTTCGGCCTGCTCGCCCTGATCCAGCTCCCGCGCCTGAACCACCCGTTGTTCGCCAGCAGGCAGTTCCACCGTGCCACGGATGACGGATTCTTCATCGCCATTGAGGCCCGCGACCCGAAATTCAGTCCGGACCAGACACGCGCCCTGCTCGCCTCCATCGGCGGCGACAACATCGAACTCGTCGAGGAGGAGGACTGAGTAGGGATCTCCAATTTCCAATTTCAAATTCCCCAAAGTTAGATGCGCTACTTTTTCCTCACATACGCTCTGATAGCGTTGCTTGTCGTCGGCATCTTCGGATTCCGCGGGCAGAAGTTCTCCAAGCCTCCGGTCCGGATCTTCCCGGACATGGACGAGCAGGACAAACTCAAGGCGCAGATGCCGGATCCATTCTTCGCCAACGGCCAGGGGGGGCGTCTTCCCGTGGCCATGACCCAGCCGCGCGGGTTCAATCCGGACGGGCAGAGGATCATCGGCGGCATTCCGGAATATGAATTCGGCGGCCAAACCGGCTACTTCCACACCGGCCACGTCGGCGACTATTACGGCAAGGGCATGCCGGAGGAACTGGGCCTCACCGCCGAGACTGCGGGTGAACTCGTTCGCCGCGGCCAGGAGCGCTTCGGCATCTATTGCGCGGTCTGCCATGGCGCTTCCGGCGACGGCAATGGCATCACCGCTCAATATGGCGTGCCTGTCGCCGCGAACCCGAACGCCAAGCTCAACTCGATCTCGCCCGAAACCTATCCCGACGGACGCCTCTTCGAGGTGATCTCCAACGGCAAGGGCAACATGAGCGGTTACGCCTACAACATTCCGGTCCGGGACCGCTGGGCCATCGTCGCCTACGTCCGCGCGCTGCAGGCCGCCAAAGCATCCTCCAAATAATTTCCATCGCAATGGCCCACCACCACGTCACATCCGCAGACATCGCCATCAATGGCGACCATCTGGACACCTCGAAGGTCGCCAAGGTGAAAACCGCCGCCCTGGGCGTGACCGTCCTCGGCACCGCCGTCAGCCTCTATCTGCTGTTCTTCGGCCCCGAGAAAAGTCAGGGCGCCTATGCCTACTCGTGGCTCTTCGCCTTCTACTTTTTCCTGACCCTCTCGATCGGCGGCTGTTTCTGGACGCTCCTTCACAACGTCTCCAACTCGGGGTGGGGGACCTCGGTGCGGCGAACCTTTGAAAACGTCGGCTCGACCTATCCGTGGATGTTCCTCTTCGGCCTTCCGCTGCTCTGCCCCCACGTGCAGCAATACCTCTACGAATGGATGAACATCCATCGCGAGGCCCATGGCAACGTGAAGGAGCACCTTCACCACGCGGACCACCTGCTCTACAACAAGTACTGGTTCATGAACCTGCCGTTCTGGTACGGCCGCGTGATCTTCTGGGGCGTGGGCCTCAGCCTGGTGATCATCGGCCTGCGGAAACTTTCGATCGCGCAGGACACCGATCCGCATCCCGGCACCGCCCGCTTGTTCAAGGCGCGCTTCCACTCCACCTACACCCTGATCATTTTCGCCCTGACGATCACCTTCACCGGTTTCGATTTCCTCATGGGGCTCGATTACAAGTGGTTCTCCACGATGTGGGGCGTCTATCTGTTCGCGGGGTCCGCGCTGAACTCGATGGCGGTGATCATCCTGGTGTGCGCGTGGCTCAAGAGCCAGGGCCATCTCAAGCACGTCACCACCGGAGAGCACTTCCACATCATGGGCAAGCTGCTCTTCGCCTTCACGGTGTTCTGGGCCTACATCTCCTTCTCGCAGTTCTTCCTCATCTGGTACGCTGGCATCACCGAGGAAACCTCGTATTTCCTCATCCGCAACACCGGCAACTGGAACACGGCAATGATCGCGCTGGTCTTCGGCCACTTCGTCGTCCCCTTCGTCATCCTCCTCCAGGCTTGGCTCAAGAAGAATCCGAAAACCCTCTCGATCATGGCGGTCTACACGCTCTGCATGCATGTGCTCGACCACTACCTGATCAGCATTCCCGAGCGCGGCATTTCCCTGGGCAACATCAAGCCTGAGGTTTTCGGTGACATCCAACCGGCGATCCCGGGCGCCTTCTGGGGCGATATCCTCGCCTTCGTGACCATCGGCTCGGCGTTCCTCTTCTTCCTGCTGCGGGCGATCGGCCAGCACTCGCTTTATCCGAACCGCGATCCACGCATCCTCGAGTCCGCCAATCTCTCCAACTGATCCTCCTTTCTCCCGCACATGGACCCCAACCGCGACAATCCCATCATCCGCTTCGCCACGTTCTGGTGGGGCTTGGGCACTTTCCTGATCTTCGCTCTTCTGCTCGCTGTCGTTTGGCTTTTCAGCCGCAAGGAAACCCAGACTCTCGAGGACGTGGCGGCGAAGGCGCGCTACGAGACCAAGGCAAAGGTCGATCAGGCCCAGGCCGCCGGCCTCCCGAAGGAGTTGATCGCCGCCGCCATGTCCAAAGTCTCCGCCGAGCTGGTGAATGCGAAGCCGTCCGCCGTGGAAAAACCCGATCAAGTCGTCGCCGGTTCTCCGACAGCCGCGAAACTCGCCGCCGCTCCCGCGGTGGACACCTCCGCGATTGATGCCGCGGCTCCCGCCGAGGGTCCGGTCGATCCGGCGGTCATGGCGCTCGGCAAGACCCAGTTCATCACTTGCGCCGCCTGCCACGGGCAGAATGGCGAGGGAGGTCCCATCGCACCGCCGCTCGCCGGCTCCGATTGGGTTGCGGGTCCGGTTTCCAACCTCATCCGCATCCAGCTTCGTGGACTCAACGGTCCGATCACCGTCTCCGGCAAGGAATACAATTTCCCCGTGGGCATGGCCGCGCTCTCCTATCAGACCGACGAGCAGATCGCCGCGGTGCTCACCTACGTCCGCAACAGCTTCGGCAACAAGGCGTCCGCCGTGAAGCCGGAGCAGGTCAAGGCTCTCCGCAGCGAGGTCGGCAAGCCGCCCCTCACCGTTCAGGATCTCACCAAACCCTGATTCCTTCTCTCCACCATTTCAAAGCCGATGTCATCCGTCACTTCCACCACCTCCGATCAGGACGCCCTGTTGCGCGCAGGGATTGATCGCTCGCTGCGCCATCCGGTGATGTTCTTCCTCACCAGCGGAGCGGCATGGCTCGCAGTTTCGATTTTCCTCGGCGTCATCGCCTCGGCGAAGTCACACAGCCCGGATTGGCTTTCAGGCTGCCCGTGGCTCTCCTACGGTCGTGTTTTTCCGGCCCATATCAACGCGCTGGTTTACGGATGGGGAATGCAGGCCGGCTTCGCGGTCATCATCTGGCTGATGGCACGCCTTTCCCGCAAGGAGTGCACGGCGGTTGGCACCATTCTCACCGCCGGCCATGTGTGGAATCTCGGCGTTTCGCTTGGAATCATCGGCATCCTGTCAGGAAACGGCACGGGCATGCCATGGATGGAGTTTCCGGCATTCGCCTGGCCGGTGCTGCTGCTCAGCTACTTCGCCATCCTCATCTGGTCCTTCATCCAGTTCCGGGTGCGCCCCGAGGGGCACGTTTACATCTCCCAGTGGTACCTCCTCGCGGCGATGATCTGGTTCCCCTGGGTGTTCATCACGGCCAACACCCTGCTCCACTGCCTGCCGGGCCATCCTGTCATGGGGGCCGCGATCAACGCCTGGTACCGCTCCGCGATGATTTTCCTTTTCTTCACTCCGGTCGCACTCGGCGCGGCCTACTATCTGGCTCCGAAAGTGACCGGTCGTCCGGTTTTCAGCTACTCTCTCGCGAAGCTCGGCTTCTGGTCCCTGGCGGGCATCGCCCCATGGGCCGGCATGCAGAAACTCGCTGGCGCTCCGGTTCCCTTCTTCCTGCCCTATCTTGGGGCGGCAGCCACCGCGCTTCTTTTCATCCCCACCTGCGCCGCGGCGGTGAACACCCTGCGCACGATGCTTTCCTGCCCGGAAACACTGGCGGCCAGCCCGTCGCTCCGCTTCACCACCGCGGGCATCGTCGGCCTGATCGTTCTCGCCATCTCCTCGGTGTTCCTGAACCTCCCGGGTTCCACCCTCCGCATGACGCAGTTCACGCTCTCCGGCTACGGCTTCGACATGCTGGCACTCTACGGCGTCTTCAGCCTCATCATGTTCGGTGCCACCTACTTCATCGTGCCGCGGGTGACTCGCCGCGAGTGGCTCTCCCGCAGGTTGATTAAGATGCACTTCCTGTTCTCGGTCTACGGAGTCATCTTCGTCGCGCTCGTCGCGCTCTTCGGAGGACTCATGCAAGGTATGGGCCAGGAGGCTTGGCAACAGCCTTGGAGCCCGGTGGCCGCAAGACCCTACGCCGTCACGATCACCTTCTCCTGGAGCTTGATCCTGTTCTCCAACATCTTCTTCTTCCTCCACCTCACCCTCATGTGGCTTCGCCTCGGTCGCCGCAGTTCGCACCCGACGCTGTTGGTTCCATCCCATGGATCCGGCAGCCCGCATGGCGAGGAGGGTGATATCGACAACGTCGGCCCAGCCCATGCCCACTGACATGGATTTTCAGGATTCGGATTTCAAATTTCAGATTATTCCCCAATGAGCCTCCGCACCTTCATTCTCGGTCTCACCGCCAGCTTTGGCGCCGCCTGGCTGGCGATGGTCGTGATTCCGTATCTCAAAATGCGCGATCTCGCCCCTCTGGCGGACCCGGCCGCGAAGAGTGCGACCCCCGTGTTCTTCCCAAAGCGGACGGGGCGGATCGCGGATGGGGCCATGGTCTATGCGGAAAACGGCTGCTATCTCTGCCATACGCAGGTCGTCCGCCCCACCTACGCCGGCAATGATCTCTACCGTCCCGACTGGGGCGGTCTGAAGAACGATCCGGACCGGGGTGACACCCGGCGTGAAACCAATGCTTTCGATTTCCTCGGCGAGAAGTTCGCCCAGATCGGAGTGAACCGGATGGGGCCTGATCTCAGTAATCTCGGCCGCCGGGTGGAGGCCGACTATGCCGCCGGCTCCGATCCATCCGAATGGCTCTACGTTCATCTTTACGATCCCACCGCCAACCCGAAGCTTTGGAATTCCAAGTGCCCGCCGAACCGCTTCATGTTTGAAAAGCGTGAGATCAAGGGCAGTCCCTCCGACGATGCACTGCCGGTGGACGTGGGTGCCGGCTTCGAATTGGTTCCCGGTTCAGACGCCCGTGCACTGGTTTCCTACCTGCTCTCCTTGAAGAAGGACCACCCGGTGCCGGCCGCTTTGGATTTCGCCCCGAAGAAGAAGGACGGCGACAGTTGAATTCCTGAACATTCCATCCATTTTCCGACATGTCTTTGCCCAACCAGAAACCAGACCTAGAGGACTCGATCAACGTGACCGAGGCCCATGGCCGCGTGGTGCGTGAGGCTGCCGCCTGTGCGCGGGAAAAACGAATCGCCGACAACGGAACCGAGCCGATCTCGCTCTGGGTGCTCGCCGCCTGTGGATTCGTGGCGGTGGTCGCCGGTGGTATCCTGGGAGGCGCGGGCGACTGGTTCTCCTATGCCACCATCTTCCGCGGTGGCTACGTCCGCACACCTCCTCCCGGTGTGGCCGAGGAGGGACCGAAACCGAAGGAGGCGCTCGCCGCATACATGGCCAGGGGAGCGAAGATCTACTCCGCCAAATGCAATGGCTGTCATGGACCCGACGCGAAGGGGGATGGCGCGAATTTCCCGTCGCTCGTCGGCTCGAAGTGGGCGAACGGGGAAACCGAGCGTTTTGCCATGATCATCCTCAACGGTCTTCAAGGCCCGATCTCCACAGGCAAGACTTACGGTGCCGGCATGGCCCCGCAGGGTGCAGGCCTCTCCCCGGAAGACCTTGCCGGAGTGATGACCTACGTGCGCAACAATTTCGGCAACTCCACCGGTGACGTGGTCACAGCCGAGATGGCCAAGGCGGCCATGGAGATCTCCGGTGCCCGGGCAAAGGCAGGTCAACAGGTGACGGGTGCGGAGCTCGAGGCCGACCACCTCAAGGCCTTGCCAGGCAATCCGCTCGATCCCAAGACCTTGGTCGATCCCATCACGCTTGTTCCAGTCGCCGGAGCGAAGCCCTGATCCGCCTCCCGCTCCGCGAGAGATTCCTCATCCCGGAGCCCTTCATCACGAAACCACGACAAACGCCATTTTTTGAGCCGAAATCGGACCATTACCCCCAATCCTTCAGTTTGATCCGAGATTCTTTGAAAGCACCACGCAAAATTTGCTATTCACCAGCCATAATCCGGATTATCGAACGACGCACGCCGCAACCATGAGCGCTCACGCCACCACTCACTCCGGGCACGACGCCCACCACGACTCACACCACCACAATCCGGGTTTCATCGCGAAATACGTCTTCTCGACGGATCACAAGATGATTGGCATCCAGTATGGCATCACGGCGATGTGCTTCCTGGCCTTCGGGTTCTACCTGATGATGGTGATGCGCTGGAGCATCGCCTACCCGCACCAGCCCCTGCCGGAGTGGATGAGCTGGATCTTCACCGACACTTGGAAGGCCCGCTGGCTTCAGGACGGCAAGGTCACCGGCGAGACTTACAACATGTTCGGCGCGATGCACGGGACCATCATGGTGTTCCTCGGCATCGTGCCTCTCGGCTTCGGAGCCTTCGGAAATTACGTCACCCCGCTCCAGATCGGCGCGCCGGACATGGCTTTCCCCCGTCTGAACATGGCGAGTTATTGGATTTACCTGCTCGGCGGTCTCGTGATGTGCGGCTCGTTCTTCATGGAATCCGGAGCCGCCAAGTCCGGTTGGACGAATTACTCGCCGCTCGCCGGATTCGCCGACGGACAGATCGTCAACCAGTGGCTCGCGGGTCAGACCCAATGGCTCATCGGGCTGGTGCTGCTGATCACCTCGTCACTGCTGGGTTCCGTCAATTTCATCACTACCATCATCAACCTCCGCGCCCGGGGCATGACCTGGATGCGGATGCCCTTCTTCGTCTGGGCGATGTTGGTCACCGGCTTCCTGCTCCTGCTCGCCTTCCCGCCGCTGGAGGCCGCGGGCATCATGCAGTTGATGGACCGGGTCGCACATTCGTCGTTCTTCCTTCCGTCCGGCCTCTTCACCAAGAGCGAGGGCCTCGCGGATCTTTCCGGCGGCGGCTCGCCACTGCTCTTCCAGCACCTGTTCTGGTTCCTCGGCCACCCGGAGGTCTACGTGCTCCTGCTTCCGGCCTTCGCCTGCGTTTCGGAAATCATTCCCGCCAATACGCGCAAACCGCTGTGGGGATACAAGTCGATGGTCTATTCGGTCCTGGTCCTGGGCTTCCTCTCATTCATCGTCTGGGCTCACCACATGTACATGACCGGGATGGGTGCCGCGGTCTCCACCTTTTTCCAAACCACCACGGTCCTGATTTCGGTCCCTTCGGTGGTCATCATCACCTCGATGCTCATCTCGCTCTGGGGCGGCTCCATCCGCTTCACTCCGCCGATGCTCTGGGCCTGCGCGTTCATCCCGATGTTCGGCATCGGCGGGCTCACCGGGCTGCCTCTCGCCTTCAACCTCGCAGACCTCCACCTGCATGACACCTACTATGTCATCGGCCACTTCCACTACGTCGTCGCGCCCGGCATCCTCTTCGGATTCTTCGCCGGGGTGTTGCATTGGTATCCGAAGATCACCGGCCGCTTCATGAGCCCCACGCTCAACCACCTGCACTTCTGGCCCAGCCTGATCTGCATGAACATCATCTTCTTCCCGATGTTGCTCCAAGGCATGGCCGGCTTCCACCGCCGCTGGTACAACGGTGGCGACGCCTACCTCTCCAAGGCCGCCGACAGCGCCAACGTCTTCGGAAACACAGTGGCACAGCACATTGACATGAACATCCTCATGTCGATGGGCGCGTGGACCATGGCCATCGCCCAGATCCCCTTCATCATCAACCTCTTCGTGTCCTGGAAGACCGGGCGCAAGGTCGAGAGCGACAATCCCTGGCAGGCCACCACGCTCGAGTGGGCCACTCCCACGCCTCCGGGACACGGCAATTTCACCTTCGATCCCGCCGTTTACCGCGGCCCGTATGAATACAGCCGCCCCGATCACGACGAGGACTATCTGCCGCAGTGGACCGGGCCGAAACGCAACGATTCGTCCGAAAACAAACCGTCAGGCCACTGAACCCGGTTTTCTCCCTGATCCCGGAAACCGCAAACCAGCAAACTTTCATCAATGGAAATCCCATACATTGTCACACCCCGCAAGGACACCGGCCTCTTCAACTCGAAGATCGCGATCTGGCTGTTCCTTGCCTCCGAGGTCATGCTCTTCGGCGGGTTCTTCTCCGCATACGTCTTCCTCCGGTTGGGAGCCGACTACCCGTGGCCGGAGCGGACGCTGCCGGTGCTGCCCGGCCTGATCAACACCTTCGTGCTCATCGGGTCCTCGGTCACGGTGGTGTTCGCCTGGGCCTCCCTGAAGATGCGGCAGTGGGGAAGGTTCCGGCTGTTCATGGGAATCACCGTGGCCTGCGCCGCCTTGTTCATGGTTCTCAAGGCGCTTGAATACAACGTGAAGTTCCACCACCAGGCCGTACGGTTGAAGGACTACACCGTGATCGAAGGTCACCTGGGCTATGAAAAGGACGGTGAGGAATACGTGAAGGATCATCACGGGAACAAGATCGAGGAGAACCGGATCCAGATCGAAACTTCCGGCCTCACGTTCAACACCGTGCGCTACCACAAGGAATGGGTGGAGGAACTTGTCAGCCAGGCGGAACACAGGAAGTCGCGCATCGTGCTTGCCGCGGATGTGTCCGCCGTCACCGGTGAAGGCAAACCCGCCGAAATTCTCGCCAAGGCCGGCGACCCGCTCTCCGTGGATCTCCTCGACCGGATCCGGAAGGCCCATCTCGACGCCCGGGCCCACAACGGCTCGCTCCGCACCGCCTCGCTTCGTGAGGAATGGGCCAAGGCCAAGAATGAAAATCCCGGAAAACGGGGCTGGCAGATCGCTTCCGGCGTGAACATCGATACCGCGGCGATCGCTCCCAGGCTGCTCACCGAAATCGCCACCGTCGCCTTCAAGGTGGAGCCTCCCGCCCATTTCGACTTCAAGCCCCGCGACATCAAGGAGGCCGACGGGCAGTCGCGCCTGCGTGATGACACGCTGGTGGACGGCAAGCTTCTGGAGAGCCCGATGGGTTTCCACTTCGTGGATGCGATCGACTTCCGGCACCTCGCGATGAAGGCGGTCGAAAAGGGGCAGGATCCGATGGTGGCCATTTCGAATTCCTGGCTGATCAAAAACGACGCTTTTGCCCGTGAGGCCTGGGAATGGCACAAGGGCGAGGTCGCCAAACTCGAGAAGGAGCTCATCGACGGCTATGGCTACGGCAAGGACGGCAAGCCGAAGCGTGAGCCCACCGCCAAGGAGCGTTATCGCATCGGATGGCAGGAACTCGCCAAGAAGGCCGAGTCGGAGGGAGCCCCGAATCTCGGCTTCGGAGGCTGGGTCATCGAGCAATTCAAGGGCCCCAACTACGACGCCCGTGGCGGCAAGACGTTCCCGTCCCTTGAGGTGCCGCGCGAAGAGGTGGCATTCGCCTCCAAGTTCACCCCATCCTGGAACACCTATTATGCGATCTATTTCACCATCACCGGCCTGCACGGCTTGCACGTGATCGGCGGTGCGCTGGTGCTCGCCTATTACCTGTTCTTCGGCCGGAAGATGTATGAGACGAATCCCGAATGGCTGGCCAACCGTGTCGAAGTCGGCGGCCTGTTCTGGCATTTCGTGGACCTGATCTGGATCTTCGCGTTCCCGATCTTCTATTTGATGTAACCGATCCGGGAATATCCTCACACTGTCCTCAAACCGCAACAACCCCATGGCAGACACTCCTGAAGCCGTTCGCAAATCCATCCGCACCTACCTGCTGATCGGAGCCATTCTCTTCGGTGGCACCATCCTCACCGTGCTGGTGGCCACCCAGCCGATGCTCGACGTGGGGCACCACGGATTCGATGCCATGGACTGCCTCCTCGGTCTCGCCATCGCCCTGACCAAGGCGACCCTCGTGGCTGCTGTCTTCATGCACCTCAACCATGAGAAGAAGGCCGTTTACTGGATCTTCGGCGGCAGTTTTGTCTTCGTGGTCGCTTTGTTCGGACTGACCGCCCTCGCCAAGAGCGATCCGATCCGCGATCCGCTTTTCTACGGCGGACACTCCACCACGCCCGCCCCTCTCGCCTCGCCGACCCTCCGCTGAACCCGCACCGCCATGTCCCTCAAGAGCTTCCATCTCGTGTTCGTGACCGTCTGCACACTGCTCTTCGCGTTTCTCGCGGTGTGGGCCTTCATCCTTGCGCCCGAACGCTCCGCGGGGTTTGGCACCGTGGGAGGAATCGGGATTGCCGGACTGGTTCTCATGCCGGTTTACGGCGTCTATTTTTACCGCAAGGCCCGCGCCGTCCGCATTTGACGCGAACACCAAACCCAACCTTCCGCCCGCACCATGAGCCCGATCGGATTCCTCGCTTGTTCCACCTGCCGCGTCTCGATGGTCGAGGGTGGCGGCGATGCGGCCGGTTGGTCGATCTTCTTCCTGCTGGTGGTCATCCTCGCCATGCTCGCCGGGGTCGCTTTCTTCATGATCCGCATCGCGCGGCGCGAGAGGGAGCACTTCGATCCATCCCTCGCCGACGAGCCGCTGCCAGCCGATTCCTCCCGTTGATCTCTCCGTTCCGAATTCAGGATTCAAGATAAAGCATTTCACTCCCATGAGCCCTTCCAAGTTCCTCGGCATCCCTGAAAACTTTTCCGCCCACGGCAGCCAGGTGGACCACATGATCGACGTGGTCCATTGGTTCATGATCGCCCTCTTCGTGGGATGGACGATCTTCTTCTTGTACTGCATCGTGCGCTTCTGGCACCGGAACCATCCGAAGGCCTCTTACCAAGGTGTGAGGAGCCATCTTTCGAGCCATCTTGAGGTCGGAGTGATCATCGTCGAGGCGGTGCTGCTTCTCGGTTTCGCGTTCCCGCTGTGGGCCGAGCGCGTGGACAGTTGGAAGGAAGTGCAGAACCTCGATCCAGTGCGCGTCCGCGTCGTCGGTTGGCAGTTCGGCTGGACCTATCATTACGCCGGTGCCGACGGCAAGTTCGGCCGGGTGGACCCCGCGCTCATTTCCGGTTCCAACGATCTTGGCATCGACTATCAGGACCCGAACGCGCACGACGATTTCACCAGCCCGATCCTGAAGCTTCCCGTCAACCGCCCGGCGGTTCTCAACATCGGCAGCAAGGACGTCATCCACAACTACGCCATCGTTCCGATGCGCATCCAGCAGGATGCCATTCCCGGGCGCGAGATCCCGATGTGGTTCACACCGGTCAAGGCCCTTGAAACCTATGTCGTGTGCGGTCAGCTCTGCGGCGAAGGCCACGGCAACATGGTGGGCACCATGGAGGTGGTCGCGGCGGAGGAATACGACACCTGGTTCAAGGGGCAGACCGATGCCGCGCTGAAGGCGAACAGGAAGTGAGCGCCCGGCGTTCACGGCTTGCGGGCATGGAGAAGGAATGGCGCGGGACGCAGCGTTCCCACCATCCCGTATTTCGCGATCCGCCAACCTCCGGAGGCCAGGGATGACATCCATGTCTCGACCTCCGAGGCCTCATCGGCTCCCGCGGAATGTCCCGGATAGCAGACGACGGAAAGTGCGCCGCCTGGTTTGAGGAGTTCCGCCGCGGCGGCGAGTGCCCGTAGTGTCTCCGGCGTTTCCGTAGTCAAACCGTGATCCTCGCCGGGTAGGTATCCGAGGTTGAACATCACCGCGGATACCGTTCCCGCGGCGGCATGTTCCGCCATCCGCGTGTGACAGGCATGGTGGAATTCCACCCTGGATGCCATGCCGGCCTGCTCCAGCCTCGAACGCGCGGAACGGATGGCGTTCTCCTGCACGTCGAACGCCAGCACGCGGCCGCCCGGTCCCACGCAGTCGGCGAGGAATCCGGTGTCATGGCCGTTTCCCGCCGTGGCGTCGATCACGGTGTCGCCGTGCCGGATCACGTTTCGCAGGAGCGTGTGCGCCAGTTCGGTGGGGCGGGGTGGAGTCATGGGAGCGGTTTAGACCCCCGCCGGGGAATGAACAAGCTCAGGCCGGGTGCACACGGGTGGCGATGTGTGGAACGGGATGAGTCCGCGGAGTTTTCGCTTTTCACGCGCGGGCATTGTCAGGACGCTTGTCACGAGATGCCGATTGCAGGACCGGCCGGATCCACAACCCATGAAACTCGTCGCTCTGATTCTTGTCCTTTTCGCTCCTCTCCAAGCCGGGCAGACCATCTACCGCATCATGCCCGTCGGCGACTCGATCACCGAAGGCGGGAGTTCGTTCTCCAACTGGCGCTATCCGCTGTGGGAGAAACTCCAGGCGGCGGGCTACCTTGTCGAATACGTGGGCTCGCGAAAGAGTCCCTCCCGCATCGGCGATCTTTGCCACGAGGGATACGGCGGCAAGAACTCCGGCTTTCTCGCGGACACGGTTCCCGCGAATTTCAGGAAATACCCCGCCGACATCGTCCTGCTGCACGCCGGGCACAACCAGTTCGCCGATCAGAAACCCGTGCCGCGCATCGTGGAGGACACGGAGAAAATGATCGCCGCCTTCCGCAAGGTGAATCCCAGGGTCATCATCCTGCTCGCCCAGCCGATCCCCAGCGGCAAGCTGCCGAAATACTCCTACATCCCGGACCTGCACGCCGCGCTTGCCGGACTTGCCGCGCGCATGGACGACCGCCGCTCCCGCGTGCTCATCGTGCCCCAGGGTGAGGGTTTCGATCCCGCCACGGACACGGTGGCGGATCTCGTCCACCCGAACGAGCGGGGCGCGGCGAAGATGGCGGACCGCTGGTTCGAGGCGCTGGTGAAGGTGATGGAGAAACCTCCGGTTTCTTATCAGCCGCGCGTCATTCCCTACAAGAAGACCGACAAGGGCGATCTCATGCTCCATGTCTTCAAGCCGTCGGGCGCGGCCTCCCCCGGCACGCGGCCGGCCATCATCTTTTTTTACGGCGGAGGCTGGAAACAGGGCACGCCGCTCCAGTTCTATCCGGAATGCGCGTGGTTCGCCTCGAAGGGGCTGGTCGCCGTCAGCGCGGATTACCGCACGGCCTTCACCCACGGCACCTCGCCCTTCGAAGCCGTGGCGGACGGCAAGTCCGCCGTCCGCTGGATCCGGCGGCACGCCGCGGAACTGGGGGTGGATCCCTCGAAAATCATCGCCGCGGGAGCTTCCGCCGGAGGCCAGATCGCCGCCGCGGCCGGCACCGTGGGCGGGCTCGACGATTCCGCGGAGGACGCCGCGGTCTCCTCCCGGCCGGACGCGCTGGCGCTCTGGTATCCTGTGATCGACAACGGCCCGCAGGGCTACGGCGACGCGGCGGTGAAGGCCCGCTATCAGGAGATCTCGCCTTTGCACAACATCAGCGCGAAGACCCCGCCGGCGATCGTGTTTCTCGGCACCAAGGATCCGCTGGTCCCGGTGGCCACCGCGCGCGACTTCGAGGCCCGCATGGAAAAGGCCGGCGTGCGTTGCGAACTCGTGCTCTTCGAAGGTGCAGGTCACCCGATGTATTCCTATCAGAAAGGGGACTCGCCTCTGCGTGATCGGACCCTGGCAGCCAGCGCCGCCTTCCTGCGTCCGCTGGGCATGTTTCCGTGAGAGGGATTCAAAGTTTCTCCCACATCTCCGCGATACGTTTTTCGGAAACCTTTCCCGCGCACGGGACATCCGGCGCGAAGAGCGAGACGCGGAGCTCCTCGAGCGCCCAGCCGTGGGGCCAGAGGGCGGGGTCGTCCGGGAATGCCGTCCAGCGTTGGAACCATGGCAGCCAGTGGCGGCGGAGGCGCTCCATTTTTTCCAGATCCTTGACGATGGGCAGGGACGAGATGCGGCCGAGCCGCGAGCGGATGGCTCGCAGGCGGCGCGGGTAGTCGCGGAGGCCGGAAAAGCCCGCGCGCCAGGCGAAGCGGTGGCGGAAGAGCCAGGCGAGCTGTTCTTCCAGATCTTCGGCGATTCCGCCGAGATTGCGGTCTTTGCGGTGTGCGGTGATCCACTCGCGGATGCCGGGGAGGATTTCGAGGGATTCATCGAGGCTCTTGCCGATGGCTGTGGCGGCCTCGAACCAATGACCGCGTGCCCGCTCGGCGAGGTTGCGGAATTCCTCCGGCGAGGTGGGGAAGGGGACTCCGGCGGCACCTTCAGCGGCGAGCAGTATGAGATCATCGAGAGTGGTGCCGCCGGTGCCGAGGCGCGGCAGTTCCACCTTCGCCATCATGCCTAACGGAAATTTGCGCCGCAGGTGGGCCACCTGGTCCGGATGGGCGAGCCAGAGCAGGCGCGCGCCGCCGGAGCGGTGGGATTCCAAGGCTTCGGCTGCGTCCGAGAAGGTCCTCACGCCGACACTCGCTCCCTCATCCACCAGCGCGGGAAACGCGGGGCCGCCCGGAGTTTCCACGCGTTCCGGCAGGCGCTCGCCGTCCCAGGCACTCAGGCCGGAGCGTTCGATATCCGCATTCGCGGCGGCCTCGAAACGCGAGCGCATGCGGTCGGCGAGCTGGAGCTTGAGAACCGCCACGTCTTCGCCCATGGCGAGTTCCTCTCCCTCGTCGTCGCAGACCCAGATCTTCGTCACCAGATGTGGAGGAAGTTTTGAGAAATCGAATTCCTCCGGGGGCACAACGGCACCCGTGCGTTCTTGCGCATAGTCGGACAGCGCCTGCTGGATGGGCCCGTCCTTGGGGGCGCGGCACCATCGTTCCGCGAAGCCGTCCGCCACCGGACCGATCGGCTGACAGGCGCGGCGGTAGTCCTTGGGCAGCGAGCGCAGCAGGATCTCGGCGCGCTCGCGGAGGTGGCCATCCACGCCCCAGCCGGGCAGCCATGCGGGGAGTTTCGGCAATTGATCGACGTGCACGCCGAGCGTCACTCCATCGTCGCGCTCACCGGCTTTGGCATGATAGTAGAGCGGATATTCGTTTCCTCCGTGGTGGAGCGTGTCCGGGAATCCATCGAGCCCCAGAGCGTCGAAGTTCTCGTCCACCACATCGACCACGGCGAGCATGAGGGAGTCCTCGTGATCCGCAAGCCACCTGTGGAATGCGGCTGCGGTGTGGATGTCTTCCGGAATTCGGGACTCGAAAAAGCGCAGCACCGCTTCATCGCTCCACAGTCCGCCCGGACGGCGGAGTTTCTCCTCGATGGCCTCGATCTCGCCGCGCATCTCCGCGAGGTGGTCGAGGAAGCGGCAGCGTTGCCGCAAGCCGCCGCCTAACAGGCCCTCGCGCAGAAAAACCGAGTGCGCGGCCTTCGCGTCCACCCTGCCGTAGTGGATCCTGCGTCCGGCGACGACGGGCAGGCCGCCGCAGATCACGGTTTCCTTGCCATAGACCGCTCCTTGTTTCTCATCCCAGTGCGCCTCGCCGAAGCGGCTGCGGCAGAGGTGGGGGGCGACCTGCTCCACCCAATCCGGATCGATCCGGGCGACGCGGCGCGCCCAGAGCCGCGAGGTTTCCACGAGTTCCATGGCCACCACCCACTCGTGGCGCTTGTTCAGGCCGAACAATCCGGAGCCGGGAAACACCGCGAAGAATCCGCCGGAGGCGCTGCGGTAGGACTTGCTCTCGCGGTCCCAGAGGCCGAACTGCCGCGGCACTCCGGCCAGCAGGCAGCGATGAATGGCGGCATAGGGCAAGGTCTCTCCGGTCACGGGATCCGGCCTTTTCAACTGCCACTCGCGTTCCAGGAGATCGGAGAGTTCGTCGGCCACGTTCGCCCACTCGATCATGCGCCGCGCATTCAGGAACGCACCCGAGCAGAATTTCCGCAGGGCGTTGCGTTTCCATCGGCCGCGATCATCGCGGAACTTCGCAACATCGCGCCATAGCCGCAGGATGCCGATGAAATCGCTCTCGCCGTCCTTCCAGCGGGCGTGTGCGGCGTCCGCCTCGCGGGTTTTCTCGGCGGGACGCTCGCGCGGATCGTTGGACTCGAGCGCGGCGATGACCGGGATCATTTCCGCCAGGCAGTGTTCCTTTTGCGCCTCGATGAGCATGCGGCCGAGCCGAGGATCCACCGGCAGGCGGGCCATGCGGCGGCCGTGGTCGGTGAGGTTCCTGTCGCGGTCCAGCGCCCCCACCTCGCGCAGCGTGCGGTAGCCCTCGGCGACGGACTTTGGAGCGGGCGGATCGAGGAAGGGAAATTCGTCGATCTCCGGCAGGCCGAGGGATTTCATCCGGAGGATGACGCCGGCCAGCGAGCTGCGGCGGATTTCCGGATCGGTGAATTCCGGACGCTCCACGAGTTCCGTCTCTTCGTAGAGCCGGACGCAGACGCCGTCGCGCACACGTCCGCAGCGGCCTTTGCGCTGGCGGGCGCTGGCCTGGCTGATGGCCTCGACCAGCAGGCGCTGGACGCCTTTTCCGGGTGCCCAGCGGTTCACACGGGCGACGCCGGAATCGATCACACAGGCGATGCGCGGGATGGTGAGCGAGGTTTCCGCCACGTTGGTGGCGAGGATGAGCCGGCGGCGGTTTCCCGGATTGAAGACGCGCTGCTGGTCGGCCAAGCCGAGTCTTGCGAAGAGCGGCAGCACCTCGGTGCCGGGAAAGCGCCGACCTTCGAGCACGTCGGCGCACTCGCGGATCTCGCGCTCGCCGGGCAGGAAGACGAGCACGTCGCCGCGAGGCTCCACGTTGCCCAGCCAATCGACCGCGCGGGCCACGTGCTGCGGGAGGTCCTCATCGTCCAATGGCGGCAGGAAGAACTCGGCGACCGGAAACATACGCCCGGGAGCCTCGATGACAGGAACCTCCTTCCGCTCATCCGAGAAAAACGCGGCGAAAGAGCCGGCGTCCAGCGTGGCGGAGGAAATCACAAGCTTGAGGTCTGGGCGTGCGCCGAGAAGCCGCTTGAGATACCCCAACAGGAAATCGACATTCAGCGAGCGTTCATGGGCCTCGTCGAGGATCAGCGCCGCGTATTGGCGGAGTTCCGGGTCGCCCTGGGTCTCGGCGAGCAGGATTCCGTCGGTCATGAACTTGATCCGCGTGTCCCGCGAGGTCCGGTCCTCGAAGCGCACCTGATAGCCGGTGAATCCGCCGAGCGGCACGGCGAGTTCCTCGGCCACGCGCTTGGCCACGCTGGCGGCGGCGATCCGGCGCGGCTGGGTGCAGCCAATCCTGCCGCCCTCCGGGCCCATCGCTTCCGCCACCATTTTGGGCAGCTGGGTGGTTTTTCCCGAGCCGGTGTCGCTCACGACGACCACCACCTGATGGGCCCGCACGGCTTCGAGGATTTCCTGCCGGTGTTCGACGACCGGCAGTTCCAGGGGATAGTTCCAGTTTCCGGAGGAGGCCGTCATTTCTCGTTCTCTGGAAATGGATTCATCCTGCGGGTGCCGCGCCGCGCTTCCGGATCTTGAGGTTTGGGATTCCGAAGCGCTCACCGCGCGAAACTCCATCGGCCCGCGGCTGCTGGCAATCGCCGTTTTCACCCGATAACCGCGTTGCGTCCGCTTTCCTGCCAAACCTGTCAACCCTCGAAATGGCGTAGGGATATCAAAAAATGCCTCAAGAAAATGTTTGAACGGGCACGATTCTCGCATCAAGACTGTCGTGCCCCGCTCGTTCCCCCACACCCCCCCATGAGTTTCATCCGACGGTCTTTCCGTGCCCTTGCGGCATGGGTCTTCTCGCTGGTTGGCTTGACCTGCGTTTACGCAGTCGAGCCGCCGGTGCGAATTCTGCCTCTTGGCGACTCGATCACCTGGGGCCAGAACGCCCCGGGAGTTCAGGGAGGATATCGGAATCTCCTTTATTCCCTGCTGACGACGGCGGGCTTCAACGTCGATTTCATCGGCACGTTCCAGGATACCAACAACCCGGGTCTTCCGGACAAGAACCATCAGGGCCAGCAGGGGGCGCGGGTCGATGAGATCAACCTCCAGATCGGTGGCTGGCTGAATTCCGTCGAGGATCCGGATGTGGTCCTGATTCAGATTGGCACCAATGATTTCCTGCAGGTGACCCGCAACGAAACCCCTTCCGGAGTGCTCGCGGAGTTGGACACGTTGATTACGACGATCGCGACCATGCGTCCGTTTGCCAAGATCATTGTCTCGACTCTTATTCCGTCCGCATACGTCCCGCCGCCGCCCTACCAGAATGTGGACATCGAGGCCAAACAGGTGCAGTTCAACGCGGGTATTCCGGGCTTGGTCACCCAGCATGTGGCGCTCGGTCACCATGTTTCCTGGGTGGACCTGCATGCGGCCCTCACCACTGCTGATCTTTACGACACCGTTCATCCCACGGCGGGAGGTTACGACAAGATGGCTCAGGCTTGGTCGCCCGCCATTCAGGCCGTCATCGCCCCCAAGGGGACGTCCAACGCGCCGCTCATCGCCCGCACCGGCACGACGACCGATTCCACCGAGCTGACCGTGCAGTTCAGCAAGCCCGTCTCGGATGCCTCGGCGACTCCGGCGAATTTCCGGATCTCCGGCGGATTGAACGTCACGGGGGCCACTCTGGACGCGGCGACCAAGCGGACCGTCACCTTGACCACGGATCCGCAGACTCCCGGGGAAACCTACACGCTCACCGTCAGCGGCGTCCGCGACCGCACCACGCAACAACGGTTGATCCCGCCCCTGAGCAAGGCGCTGTTCTATCCGAACATGGTCACCAACAGCAGTTTCGAGAACAGCTACTCCGGATGGACCCATACCGGCAACCAGGTGATCCGCGATTCCCGTTTCAATCCGCCCTACGATACCGACACGGGCTGGAAAATGGTCGCATTCAACACCGGAGACAGCACCCCGAACGGGGTCTTGAGCCAATCCTTGGCCACGGTGCCGGGCAGAACCTATTATGTTTCGTTCGATCTTGGCGGCGTCAACTGGAACGGATCCACGAGAAAGCAGAAGATCAAGCTCACGGCCGTCGGGACCGGAACGCTGCTTGATGTGAATTCGGAGATCGTGGTTCCCATCGGCGGAGTTTCGACGTGGTTTCCCTGGGGTTATGAATTCACCGCCAACAGCGCGACCACCACGCTTTCGTTCACAGACGTGTCCGAAATCAGCAAGAGTTATTCCGCGGACATGCTGCTCGACAACGTGCGGGTGGACTCGGCCCATACCGCGAGTCTGGCCGTGACCTCCACTCCCACCGGGGGGCCCAACGTGACGGTCAGTCCGAACGACACCCACGGTGAGGGCGGCGGCTACACGGGTTTCATCCGCTCTTTCAACCAAGGCTCGGGGGTGACATTGACGGCTCCCCAGAATTTTTCCGGCAGGGCGTTCCAACGCTGGCAGGTTAACGGAGCCGATCTCCCGAGCACGAGTCGAACGGTTTCGGTCACGGTGAATGCGAACACCGCCCTTAATGCGGTCTACAGTTCCGGAGGATCCGTCCCACCGGCCGCGGTGGTGGACGCTTATTCCGCCACCAAAAACACGCCTCTCGTCGTGGCGGCGACGGACGGAGTGCTGGCCAATGATTCGGACGCCAACGCCGCAGCCCTCTCGGCGGTGCTGAACGTGGGGCCCACCCACGGAAGTCTGAGCCTCAATGCCAATGGTGGTTTCACCTATACCCCAGCCTCCAATTACACGGGAAGCGATTCGTTCAGCTACCACGCCAACAATGGAACGCTGGATTCCAATATTGCCACCGTGACGATCAATGTGGCGGACCCCAATGTTCCGCCTGTCGCGGTGGACGACGGCAGTGTGGGTTCGCCGTTCAGAACCGTGGCCGAGGACTCCGGTGCCTCGTTGCCGATGGCGGTCCTTGCCAACGACACCGACTCCAACTCGGATCCGCTGACGATCACGGCCGCCAGCTCGCCGAACGGCGCAGTGGCGATCAACGGCGGGCTGACGCTGAGCTTTACCCCGGCTGCCAATTTCAATGGCGCGACGACGATTTCCTACACGATCTCGGACGGCCAGGGCGGCAGTGATTCT
>Ga0114938_1000407_pt1 | contig 32911 bp, 25 predicted proteins | sample AshMeaBigSpring_FD_88675 | JGI IMG/M metagenome (GOLD analysis project Ga0114938, IMG submission 88675) | Groundwater microbial communities from Big Spring, Nevada to study Microbial Dark Matter (Phase II) - Ash Meadows Big Spring | ecosystem: Environmental > Aquatic > Deep subsurface >... | reverse complement strand
GGCGGCAGCGGCCTCGCTCGCCGCGGCACTTGCGCTGGTCGTCATTGGCGTGCGCGAGGCGAGCCGTCCCGAGGCCGTGCAGAGCTTCGTCGGCGTTTTCAACAAGGATGATGTGAGCCCGGCATTCATGCTGACGGTCGACCTGCAATCCAAGGTGCTGACGATCCGCACCGTCGGCGCGCCGCAGCAGCCGGGGAAGAGCTACCAGCTCTGGATCAAGACCACCCCGCAGACGCCGCCGCGCTCCCTCGGCGTCATCGCCTCGGCGAGCTACACGGTCGGTCCGGAGCTCGCGGTCTACCGCACCGACGAGGTGCGGGGTGCGACGTTCGGGGTCAGCGAGGAGCCGCTCGGCGGCTCGCCGACCGGCCAGCCGACCGGACCCGTCCTGCATGCCCAGCTCGTGCCCGCGCGGCCCTAGGGCCCATCCATTCGAGGTGGAAATGATCCGGTGCTTCGGCCCGCACGGGAACGCTCCACAACATCGCAATGCACTCAGATCGAGGATGCGACTTGGAAGAGTTTCGTGCATCACCTCCCTGACCGGAGTGCCTTCAACCGATACAGCTCTTCGAGCGCCGCCTTGGGTGTGAGATCGTCGGGGCTGATGGCGTCGAGGGCGGCCTCGAGCGGGGTCGGGCCCGCGGGTCGCATCGGCGCCGGCGGCTCGGGCTGCGCTGCCGCGAACAGCGGCAATTCGTCGAGGGCCGCACCCGCGCCGCCCGTGCGTCGGTCCGCCTTCTCGAGCCGGGAGAGCACCTCGCCCGCGCGCTTGACGACCTTGCCCGGCATGCCGGCGAGCTTCGCCACCTGGATGCCGTAGCTGCGGTCGGCGGCGCCCGGTTTCACCTTGTGCAGGAACACGATCTCATCGTGCCACTCGCGCACCTCGATCGTGACGTTGGAGATGCCGGAGCGGCGGTCGGCGAGCCGCGTCAGCTCGTGGTAATGCGTTGCAAACAGCGCCCGGCAGCGCGAGACCTCGTTCAGGTGCTCGACGCACGCCCAGGCGATCGAAAGCCCATCGAACGTCGCGGTGCCGCGCCCGATCTCGTCGAGGATGACGAGCGAGCGCTCGCTCGCCTGATTCAAGATTCCGGCGGTCTCCACCATCTCGACCATGAACGTCGAGCGGCCGCTGGCCAGGTCATCCGAGGCGCCGACGCGCGAGAAGAGCCGGTCGACGATGCCGATCGCCGCCGACCGCGCCGGCACGAACGAGCCGACCTGGGCCATGAGCGCGATCAGCGCGTTCTGGCGCAGGAACGTCGACTTGCCGGCCATGTTCGGACCGGTGACGAGCCAGAGCCGGCCGTCCGCCTCCTCGTCGAAGCCTGGTTGGAAGGGCGCGGCGCGGCCGAGCACGCAGTCGTTCTCGATGAAGGCGCCAGCCTTCTGCCGCTTCAAGGCCTGCTCGACCACCGGGTGGCGGCCGCCGCGCACCTCGAACGCCACGCTGTCGTCGACCATCGGGCGCACGTAGCCCTCGGTGAACGCGAGTTCGGACAGCGCGGCGTGATGATCGATCTCGGCGAGCGCCTGCGCCGCATCGCCGAGCGTGCGCTCCGCCGCCATCACCTCGGCCGAGAGCGCTGCGAACACCTCCTGCTCGATCGCCAGCGCCCGCTCGGCCGCACGCGCGATCTTGCCCTCGGTCTCGACCAGCTCCGGCGTCGTGAAGCGCATGGCGCTGGCGAGCGTCTGGCGATGGCGGAATTTGTCGGCATGCGGCGGCGCCTGCAGCGGCTTGGCATTGGCCTGCCCGACCTCGACATAATAGCCGAGGATGTTGTTGTGGCGGATCCTGAGCGTGGCGATGCCGGTCTCACCAACGTAGGCGGCCTCAAGAGCGGCCATCACGCGGCGGCTGTCGTCGCGAAGCTGCAAGGCCTCGTCGAGGTCCTTCGCGTAGCCGGGCCGCACGAAGCCGCCGTCGCGCTTCAAATGCGGCGGATCGTCGACGAGGGCGGCGGTGAGCAGCCTTGCGAGATCGGGCGGCGTCGCGGTGAGCCGCGCTGCGACGTGGCCGAGCTCTTCGGGCAAGCCCATGCCATCGCCCGAGCCCTCCATCAGCCTGGCGATCACGCCCGCGGCCCTGAGCCCGTCTCGCACCGCGGAGAGATCGCGCGGACCGCCCCGCTGCAGGCTCAAGCGCGATAGCGCACGCGCGATGTCCGGCACCGCGCGCAGGGCGGCACGCAGGTCCTCGCGCATGCCGTGGCGCTCGACCAGGTAGCCGACGCAATCGTGCCGCGCGGCGATGCGCTTCTGGTCGCGCAGCGGGCTCGCGAGCCGCGCGGCGAGCTCGCGGGCGCCGGGCCCCGTCACCGTGCGGTCGATGGCGCCGAGCAGGCTGCCCTGCCGCTCGCCCTGGATCGAGCGGAGGATCTCGAGGCTCGCGCGGCTCGCCGGATCGATGGTCAGGATCGAGGAGACGCCGGAGCGCCGTGGCGGGCGGATCACCGACTGGCGGCCGATCTGGGTCAGCTCCACGTAGCGCAGCAGCGACCCGAACGCGGCGAGCTCGGCGCGCGAGAAATCCCCGAACGCGGCGAGGTCTGCGACGCCGAGCCGGGCCTTGAGTGCGCGCTCGCCGGCGAGGCTGTCGAAGCTCGGCGCGGGGACCGGCGTCGCCGCGGCACCGGCGACACCGAGCCAGCGGCGGACCTCGGCATCGGCGAGCGTCGTGTCGATGGCGATCACCTCGCTCGGCGAGAGCCGCACCAGCTCACCCGGGAGATCCGCGAGGCTCACCGTGCCGGCCTCGCACTCACCTGTCGAGATGTCGAGCGAGGCGAGCGCCAGCTCCGTCTGCGCCGCGCTCGTCGCCTGGAAGCGGAACAGCGCGGTGAGATAATTGCGCGCTTTTGCATCCAGCAGCGTGTCCTCGGTCAGCGTGCCGGGCGTGACGAGGCGAACGACATCGCGGCGGACGACCGCCTTGGCACCGCGCTTCCTCGCCTCCGCCGGATCCTCGAGCTGCTCGCAGACCGCGACGCGGTGGCCGCGCTTGATCAGCCGCTGCAGGTACTCGTCGGCGCGGTGGATCGGCACGCCGCACATCGGAATGTCGTCGCCCAGGTGCTTGCCGCGCTTGGTCAGCACGATGCCGAGCGCCTGCGAGGCGACGACCGCATCCTCGAAGAAGAGCTCGTAGAAGTCGCCCATGCGGTACCAGAGCAGGCTGTCGGGGTTCGCCGCCTTGATCTCCAGGAATTGCGCCATGGACGGCGTCGCCTCGACCGGGATGGGGGCGGGGGGCTGCGCCGCCGCGGGCTCGGGAGCCGGCGCGATGCTCGCGGTGCGGGGCTTTCGGGTCATCGGCGGGGAGGCTCGGAGCTGCGGTCGGCCCACCCATACAGGCTCGCCCGCCCTCCTCACAAGCGCAGGGTCGAGGTCAGCCGCGCCGGGCGGCGTCGAGATGGCGGACCGCGAGCGCAGCAACTGCGAGCGCTCCGAGCTGGTGCGCAAGGCCGAGCGCAATCGGAACACCGGCGAGGAGCGTCCAGACGCCGAGCGCTGCCTGCAGCGCGACCGCCGCGACAAGATGGTGCGCCGTGGCCGCCACGTGCGTGCCGGGCGCGAGACGCCGCGCGCGCATGACGTGCCAGATCGCGGCGGCGAGGAGCAGGTAGGCGGCCATGCGGTGATTGAACTGCACCGCGGTGACATTCTCCGCGAGGTTCAGGTACCAGGGCGAGAGCGTGGCGAGGCCGTTCGGGATCAACCGCCCATCCATCAACGGCCAGGTGTTGTAGGTGTATCCGGCCTTAAGGCCCGCGACGAAAGCGCCGAGCACGATCTGGACGAGCGTGAGCGCGACGAGCAGCAGAGCGCCGCCGGCGAGCGGCGTGGACGCCGCCTGTCGCTCCTTCCGGTCGAGCCCGAGCGCGAGCCAGAGCAGCAGCCCGAGCACGACGACGGCGAGCGTCAGGTGCATCGCAAGCCGCACCGGGCTGACGCTGACCCGGTCGACGAGGCCTGACTGCACCATGAACCAGCCGACGAAGGCCTGCAAGCCGCCGATCGCCAGCACGCCGGCGAGCCGCGCCGCGAGTCTGTTCGAGATCAGACCGCTGAGCCAGAACCAGAGGGCAGGCCCGGCGAATGCGAGGCCGAGCGCGCGGCCGAAGGCGCGGTGTCCCCACTCCCACCAGTAGATCGTCTTGAACTCGGCGAGCGTCATGCCGGGGTTGACGCGCGCGTACTGGGGAATCTGCTTGTACTTCTCGAACACCGCCGACCACTCGGTCGGGCCGAGCGGCGGGATGACGCCCTTGACGACCTCCCACTCCGTAATGGAGAGGCCCGAGCCCGTCAGCCGTGTCGCGCCGCCGATCGCCGCCATCATGACCACGAGGCCGGCCACCATGAGCAGCCATCCGCGCACGATCCCGACACGGGCGGGGGCGACGTCGCGATCGAGCGCGCCCGCGACCATCTGGCTCATGCTATCCGGCTCCTCGTTGGCGCACTCGAGCGTGTACTAGGAGCCGGCGCGGAGCTTCGCAATGCGCCGCGATAGCGCGGCCGATCGGAAATCGACCTACCCATGACGCAGCGCGCCCGCAAACTGGTCGGCACGTTGCTGCTGCTGGCATTTCTCGCCGTCTACGCGCTGCTCGCCATGGCCGCCGCCATGGTCTTGCAGATCAACGCGAACCGAGCCGTGGAGCTCGCCTACTATGTGATCGCGGGGTTTGCCTGGGTCGTGCCGGCCGGCCTGCTGGTGCGCTGGATGCACCGTCGTGATGCTCAATAGGCCGGATTGGGCGCCGGCCGCCGAACCGCATTCCACAGCGTGAACGGCGCGCCGCTCAGCATCACCTTCACGTAGCGCGCATCCTGGTAGTCGCCATTGAGCGACACGCGCGGCAGCGCCGTCGGGCCCGACAGTGCGCCGGCGTGCACGAGACCCTTTCGGGTCGTGACCGCGGTCTTCAGACCAAGCTCGGTGGCGAGCGCGAACTCGCGGTCCGACGCACTCGCCTCGTCGCCGTAGGGATAGCTGAAATGCCGGCAGGACAGGCCGAGCTCGCGCTCGATCCGCGCGACGCTCTCGGCCATCTCGCTGCGCGCCGCCACGGCATCGAGGCGGGCGAGCGCATAATGGCTCCGCGTGTGGGCGCCGATCGTCACCAGCGGGTCGGCGGCGAGCGCCCGCAGCTCGTCCCATGTCATAACGAGCTTGCGGCACATCGCGGCGGCATCGACCCCGGCGCCGTCGGCGAGCTCGGCAACGACATGCCGGGCGCGTTGCTCGGGGAGGGCGCGGAGCCACCAGTAGATGTCCTCGAACGCCACGTATTTCTCCCGGACCGTGCGGCAGGAGTAGCAGGCTATTCCGCCCGACTTCTGCACGCCGACCTCGTCCGACCGCCGCAGCACCTCCTCGAGCACCAGCCACCACAGCTCGCCGGCGCCGTCGGCGTAGTCGGTCGGCACATAGATCGCGAACGGCGCGTCGTGGCGCTTGAACACCGGATAGGCATGATCGAGGTTGTCGCGATAGCCGTCGTCGAACGTGAAGCAGGCGAACGGCCGATCCGAGCGCCGGCGCCCGGTGAGCCGGTCGTGGAGGCCGTCGAGCGAAAGAATGTCGAAGCCCGCAGCAACGACCTGGCGCAGCACCTGCTCGAGGAACCCGGGCGTGACCTTGAGAATGCGGTTCGGCTCGAACTCGGCCGGCGGCTCGGGGCTCACGTGATGCAGCGTGAAGATGACGCCGTCGCCCCGCGTCAACGGCGACAGCAGCCGATCCACGCCCGAGTAATGGAGGGTGGAGAGGGCGGCCTTCAACAACAGCGACTTGCGGGGACCCATCGACACCAAACGAGACAAGCGACCGGCGGCTACAGCGGTTTGCGGCGCTTCGCAGCGACGCGTGGCAGCCGTGGTGCAAGTCCCGTGCACCGTTCGCGCGGACATGAAACCGCGGCGGCGCCCATGGCAAAGTGGTTAATGCGCGCGCGGCCTAGGTCGGCCTCGACGTGGCGGCCGGCGATCCACCGCGAGCCATCTGCAGACGCTTGGCCGAGATGACGGAGGCGCCGCTGCTGGTCGCGGCGGCGGCATTGGGTTGCGGAGGCTCGACCTTGGGTGCGGACTTGGCCGCGCCTGCCGGAGCAACCACCTTGGACACTGGCTTGGCCGATGTCCTGGCAACCGGAGCCGGCCGCTCGAACCGCATGACCTCGATGTCGGTCACCTCGAAGCCGAGGAAAGCGGATCTGCCCTGGTCGAGGACACTCACTCGCTCTGGCCCCACGGCGACCGTCACCCCGGCATCGAACCGGCCCTGGATCGCCTCGAACAGCGCCTGTCCGGCAACATATTCCGCCACGACGACGATGTGATCGTAGGCCTCGTCGAGCGCATCGAGCACCAGATTGAGCCCGTCGGCGTCGAGCAGCGCCGCCGGATCGGCGAGCGCGGCGCCACAGGCGATGAGGTGCGCATCCGAGCCAGGCATCCGAGCCACGACGTCCTCGAACGAACTGTGGCCCGCCAGAAGCTCCGTGATGCCGGGCTTCGCTGCGGCTCCAAGTGCCGCCGCGACGCCGCGACCATCGAGGCTCCAATCGACCAGGATCACCTGCTTGCCGGCTCTGGCGAGTGAACGCGCGATCTCCGGTCCTTCGGCGGCGACATCGATGCCGGCGCGCTCGCCGGCGACAAGGGTGCGGAAGCCACCCTGCGGGCCGGCGATGTCGATGATCCGGCTGGTGATCGAAGCGAGCGTGAGATCAGCGCCCGGCAGCTCGGGGCCCGGCGTGGCGGTGCCGGTCCGGGCGGCCGGCGTCGCGGTCTCTGGCGCCGCATCGACCGCCGCAGCCTCGGTCGCGGAGATGGCGGCTGCAGGCGCCGCACTCACCAGCTTCGGCTCGACAAGTGTCGGGCGCGGCACGAGCGCGCGCTTCTCGGAACCGCCACCGGAGCCGCCAGCCGACGCTGCCGGTCGTGCTCCGACGAGCAGCTCGCGCGTCACGATCCAGGCAAGGCCGAGCATCATGGTCGCGGCCATGGCCAGCAGCGTGAACGGACCCTTCTTCGGGAACACCGCAATGCTCGATGTCCGGGCCGGCGAGATGATTCGGGCCTCGACCGGCACCGACTTGGTGACGACGACGGTGTTGTTGTCCTCGAGCTGACGCTCGAGGCGCTCGAGCTCGGAACGCTTGGCCTTCGCCGAGGCCTCGATGGCGCGCAGCCTGGCGTCGTCGCCGCTCGAGGCGACGACGCGCCCCTTGAGCTCGGCGAGCTGCCTGGCGATCGCATCGACGCGCAGAGCGGCGACCTTGGCCTCCTTCTCGATGCCGGTCACCTGCTTCTGCACCTCGGACGCAATCTGCCGCTTGAGACCCGAAAGGTCGGCGCTGAGCTGTTGCATGCGGGGGTGACCCGGCAGCAGCGAGGCGGAGAGCTCGGAGATCTGGCGCTCGGCGCGCACGCGCTGCTGCACGAGGTTCTGGATCAGCGGCGATTTCTGGATGTCTGGCAGGACCTCGGCATTGCCGGTCGCAATCATCTCTCGGGCCGTGCGCCACTTGACGTCGGCATCGCTCTTGAGCGCGTCGGCTCGGCTGAGCTCGGCGGTCAGCTCGGCGAGGCGCTGATCGATCAGCGGCGTGCGGGTCTGACCGCCGATCGTACGGTCGATCTGCACCCGATAGCGCTCGACCTCGGTCTCAGCCTCGATCACCTCGCGCCGGAGCTGCTCGATCTTGGGGTCGAGCGCCTTGACGACCTGCTGGGTCTCCAGGATCGTGTCGCTGACGAGAGAAGCGCGGTAGGCCTCGGCCAGCGCATTGGCGAAGTCTGCTGCGAGCTTCGGATCGGTCGCCGCAAAGCGGATCGGGATGAACCGGCTCTCCTTGGCGACGGCGACCTCGAGCCGCTTCGACACCTCGCCGAGCACGCGGTCCTCCTCGCTCTCGCCGGCGCGGGGACCGGAGAGGCCGAGCAGGCGCAGCGAGGCGCTCAAGAAGTCGACACTGCCGAGCGTGCTGTTGAATTCACGGTTCTCGCGTAGCTTGAGGCTGTCGGCGACGCGCAGCAGGAGGTCGGGGGCCACCAGCGCGCGCACGTGGGTATTCATCGCCTCCTTGTCCATGCGCGGCGTGACGGCATCGGGCGCGCCGGTGAGCTTGCCTGCATCGGGGAACGGATTGGTGCTCTTCGAGACGATTGCGAGCTGGGCTTCCGAGGCGTAGCGCGGGGCGACGAGCGAAAGCACGCCGAACGTCAGTGTTCCGACGAGGAGCGTCGCGATCATCAGCTTCGGCAGGCTGCGGCGGAGCGCCCCCCAGAGCGATACGATGTCGATATCGTCAGGTGAGGAGGTCAACTGGCCGCGCATGCGTCGCCTGCTTTCGAAAGTGTAAAGCGTGTGCCGCATTAGAGCGCCGATCGGTTTCCAAACTCTTAACCGTCTCATAACGGGAGACGTGGTCAGCTTTTCTTAACCGGTCGGGGCTTAGAACCATGGGCACGGTGTCTTCTTTGCAAGGAATGGTGCCTCATGTCCGCGCGTCCCCTCCTGATCGGCGCTATCCTCGGCGTGACCCTTTCGGGATGCGCGCTCGACCAGCCCGACGGCGAGGGGTGGCTCTCCGGCGGCATCTTCGGTAACCGGGATGCCATCGTCGTCGACGCCAGTCCGGCCGCGCCGCCTGCCGACGCGGTCAAGGTTCACCAGACGACGACGTGGGGCGAGCCACACGTCCAGCACGTCGCCTTCGGCGGCCCCAGGGCGGTTGCCGACACCGACGGACCCTACCTGCTCGACAGCGGCGACCGCCTGCGCGTGTTCGTCTACGGGCAGCCGAGCCTCTCGCGCCTCTACATCGTCGACCACGACGGCAAGATCGCCGTGCCGCTGATCGGCCAGGTCAAGGCGCGCGGCGTGACGACCCAGGCGCTCGAAGGAACGATCCGGTCGCGCCTCGGAGCCCAGTTCGTGAAGGACCCCCAGGTCACCGTCGACATCCAGCAGAACCGGCCGTTCTTCATCCTCGGCGAGGTGCGCAGTGCCGGCCAGTTCCCCTACGTCTCGGGCATGAGTGTCGAGACCGCGGTCGCCATCGCCGGCGGCTACTCCGAGCGCGCCAACGAGCGCAAGGCGCGCATCACGCGGCGCATCAACGGCCTCGTCGAGGTGATGGACGTGCCGCCCGACTACGTGGTCCGCCCCGGCGACACCGTCTACGTCTACGAGCGGTTCTTCTGAGCCTCGGGCTCCGACGCCCATATCGCCGCCATCGAGAAGACGAGAGCTGGTCCGGCATTTGCTTCGCCGGCGGGGAGCCGGCACACGGCTCGCTTCCGTGTGACGTTAATGAGCCGTTAACATGCTTGCCCGCACGCCCCGTCCGCCCCTTCGCATCCTGCATTGCCTGCGCGCGCCGGTCGGCGGCCTGTTCCGCCATGTGCGCGATCTTGTCGAAGCGCAGGCCGGGCTCGGCCACGCGGTCGGGGTGGTGTGCGACAGCGCGAGCGCAGACCGGCTGACCGAGCAGCGGCTCGCCGATCTCGCCCACCATGCGGCGCTCGGCATCCACCGCGTGCGCATGAGCCGCGACATCGGCCTCGCCGATATCACGGCGGCACGGCAGACGCGGGCGCTTGCCGAGCATCTCGGCGCCGAAATCATTCACGGACATGGCGCCAAGGGCGGCGCCTATGCACGGCTGGCGGCGGCCGCCCAGAAGCGCGCCGGCCGGCCGGTTGCAGCCGTCTACACGCCGCATGGCGGCAGCCTGCATTACGCACCGGGCTCGCTGAAGGGGCGGCTCTACGCCAGCCTCGAGCGCCGGCTCGCCAGCCTGACCGACGCCATCGTATTCGAGAGCGCCTATTCCGGGCGCACCTTCGCCGGGCGGATCGGCGCGGCGATCCCCATCTCCCGCGTGATCCACAACGGGCTGCGGCCCGAGGAGTTGCTGCCCCACGCGCCGGCACCGGATGCGGCCGACATCCTGTTCGTCGGCGAGCTGCGGGCGCTCAAGGGCGTGGATCTTCTGCTCGCGGCCATCGCCACACTCCGTACCGAGCATCCGCTCAATGCCGTCATCGTCGGTGACGGACCCGACGCCGCCCTGTTCCGTTCGCAGTCAGCCGCGCTCGGCCTCGACGGCTCTGTGCGCTTCGCCGGCGCCATGCCGCTCCGCGATGCGCTGCCGCTCGGCCGCATGATGGTGGTGCCCTCCCGCGCCGAGAGCCTGCCCTACATCGTCCTCGAGGCCGCGGCGGCTGCCATGCCGCTCCTCGCAACCGATGTCGGTGGGATCGGCGAGATCGTTGCCGGCACCGATACCCGGCTCGTTGCGCCGGAGAGCGTGCCTGCGCTGGCTCGAGCGATCCGGGACGTGCTGGCCGACGACCCGGGCGCCAAGGCCCGCGCGCTCCGCCTCCAGGCGAGCGTCGCCGATCGATTTTCGGTGGCGCGGATGACTGCTGCGATCCTCGATGTCTATGCGGATGCGGCTGCGGCATTAACCGCTCGCTAACCATTCGGCCACCGCGTGCGGGCGGCCCGACCGTCCCTAGGCGGCATGGCACGCCTCCTGCTTGCTTGGCATCACACCGCGCCCCACGAGCGCGCAAGACACCAAGAGCACGCACCCGATGTCGATGCCGTCCAGCCTCACCACGGGCCCTGCCGACCTCCGCTCGCCGATCTCGCTCCATGTCCCCCGCCTCGCCGACTTCCGACCGGCCGACACCTCGACGCTGATCTCGCCGGTTGTCGTGCGCGGCTGCCTCAGGTTCGCAGAGCTCGCGCTGATCGCGGCCATCGGCCTGCTCGTCGCGGCACTCTACGTGCCGGAGGAGGATGCCTTCGGTACGCCAGCCTACCTGATCGCGGTCGGTGCGGTCGGCCTCGCGGCGGTCACCATTCTCGAGTCGCTCGGCCTCTATGCACCGCCGGCACTGACCGCGCCGGCCCGCAGCATCCCGCGCCTGTTGCTCGGTTGGACGAGCGCGGCTGCGCTGCTGGTGACCGTCGTCTTTTTCCTGAAGATCGGTCCGGATTTCTCGCGCGTCTGGCTCGCGCTCTGGTATCTCGTGGCCGGCCTCGCGCTCGTTGTCGGACGCTTCCTCGTCGCACTCCTCACGCGCCGCTGGGCGCGTCAGGGCCGGCTCAACCGCCGCGCCGTGATCTACGGCAGCGGCGAGGAATGCCGGCGCCTCATCGCCGCGCTCGAGTCCGATGCCGAGAGCGACATCCGCATCTGCGGCGTGTTCGATGACCGCGGTGGCGATCGCCGTCCGGCAATGGTGTCGGGATATCCGACGCTCGGCCGACTCGAGGACCTCGTCGCCTTGAGCCGCAAGACGCGGGTCGATCTCGTGATCATGGCGATGCCGATGAAGGCGGAGAGCCGCATCGTCGCGCTGCTCGAGCGGATGTTCGTGATGCCGGTCGACATCCGTCTCGCTGCGCTGGTCTCGAAGCTTCGCCTGCGCCCGCGCGCCTACTCCTTCATCGGCAGCGTGCCGATGCTCGATCTCCACGACAAGCCGATCCGCGACTGGGGTGGCGTCGCCAAGTGGGCGTTCGACAAGCTCATCGGCGGCGCGGCGCTGATCCTGCTCGCGCCGCTGATGGCAGCCGTCGCCGTCGCCATCAGACTCGAGTCGCGGGGACCGGCGCTCTTCCGCCAGAAGCGCTACGGCTTCAACAACGAGCTGATCGAGGTGTTCAAGTTCCGCTCGATGTACACCGACATGGCCGATGTCGACGCCACCAAGCTCGTCACCCGCGACGATCCCCGCGTGACGCGCGTCGGCCGTTTCATCCGCCGCACGAGCATCGACGAGCTGCCGCAGCTCTTCAACGTGGCGATCGGCAACCTGAGCCTCGTCGGGCCGCGCCCGCACGCCATGCAGGCCAAGGCCGCCGACAAGCTCTACGACGAAGCCGTCGACGGCTACTTCGCCCGCCACAAGGTGAGGCCCGGCATCACCGGCTGGGCGCAGATCAACGGCTGGCGGGGCGAGACCGACACCGAGGAGAAGCTGCGCAAGCGCATCGAGCACGATCTCTACTATATCGAGAACTGGTCGCTGATGCTCGACGCCTACATCCTCCTGCGCACGCCGCTTGCATTGCTCAAGGCCGAGAACGCCTACTGAGCCCCAACGGCACAACGGACCCTCCCGCGTGAGCAGCATCGCGACCCGCACGACGTCCGGCATCCTGCATGCGACGCTCGAGCCGCAGCGCGGCGCGGTCCACTGGATTGCGCTGGCGCTCGTCTGGGTCACCGTGGCGTCGGGCGCCCTCGTGTTCACCGAACCGGCGCCGGTCGACGTCTTGACGCTCGGCCTCCTCGTCGCGCTGCCGGTGGTCGGCCTGGTCTCGATCCGACCCTCGCTGCTGATCTATCTCTCGATCTGGTTGATCGCGGCCGCCGGAGCGTTCGTCGCGACGATGCATTCCTTCGATGTCGCGCGCTCGGCAATTCATTCCGGCGTCTCGGTCTATCTCTACGTCGCCTCGTTCGTGCTCGCGGCCTTCATCGTGCGCCGGCCAGACCTGCACAGCCGGCTGATCATGCACGCCTATCTCTGGGCGGCGACGATCGCGGCCATTGCCGGTGTCGCCGGCTACTTCGCGCTCGTGCCGGGTGCGGCCGAGCTCTTCACCAAGTTCGGTCGTGCCGCCGGCACGTTCAAGGACCCGAACGTCTATGGGCCGTTCCTGATCCCGGCGCTGCTCTATGCATTGAGCCTCGTGGTGGCGCGGCCCCTCGGGCGGGCGGTGCTTCCTGCCCTGATGATGGCGCTGCTGTCGTTCGCGGTGCTGCTGAGTTTCTCCCGCGGCGCCTGGGCGGCACTCGCTCTCGCGCTTGCCGTCTACGGCTACCTGGCGTTCGTCACCGCGCCGACCAACCGGCATCGCCTCAAGCTGGCGGTGCTCGCACTGCTCGGCTGCCTCGCCGGAGCGATTGCCCTGTTCGCCGCGTTGCAGCTCGACGGGGTCGGCGATCTCCTGGCGCAACGGGCCGAGCTGACGCAGACCTACGACCAGGGCGCGGAAGGCCGCTTCGGTGGTCATGCCAAGGCGCGGCGCGTGATTCTCGACAACCTGTTCGGCATCGGTGCCGCGATGTTCGCGGAGCGCCACCACAGCGAGGACGTGCATCACGTCTACCTCTCGATGTTCCTCAACGCCGGCTGGATCGGCGGCCTCGTGTTCATCCTGATGACCGGCATCACGGCGCTCTACGGTCTGCGCCACGCGTTCCGCCGCACGCTGACGCAACCTGTATTCCTGGTCGTCTATGCGGCATTCCTCGCGCATGCGGTCGAAGGACTGGTCATCGATATCGATCACTGGCGGCACTACTATCTGCTGATGGCCCTGGTCTGGGGCTTGATGGTCGGCGACCGCCACATCGCCTCGATGACGGCACGCGAGCCGCGTCCTGCGCGCATCCTGCCCGACGTGATGATCCTGCCGCCGAGCCGGCCGGCCCGCATCCCGCGCATCGTCGCCGAGCGGCGCCCGAAGCCGCTTCCGCGCCCGCGCCGAGTGGCACTCCTGCGTCCGGCTGGCGCGACCCTGCACTGATTGTGCCCGCTGTTGTCGCAAGCGCAGCGACGCGATGGCGTCCGCCGTGTTGCCGCCGAGCCGGAGTGCGCGCCATGCTGACCCACGCCGAGACCGAGCTCCTCTGCCGCGTCGAGGGCGACGCGCCGATGGGCCGGCTGATGCGTCGCCACTGGGTGCCGGCGCCTGCTGGGCGAGGATCTCGTCGCCTTCCGCGACAGCGAGGGCCGCATCGGGTTGCCCGGCGAGCACTGCCCGCATCGCAAGGCCTCGCTGGCGTTCGGTCGCAATGAGGAGGGCGGACTGCGCTGCCTCTACCACGGCTGGAAATTCGACTGCGACGGGCGCGTGCTGGAGATGCCCTCGGAGCCCGCGCTCGCCTCCTATCAGGGCATCGTGCCGAAAACGCAGGACTGGCGCACGCTCGGTGCATCGGACGAGGAGATGCGGGTCCTCGCCGGCCTCGAGCAGGATGCGACCGAGCAGTCGATGGCAGGCGCGGCGGAACAGGCGAGCGCTCAGGTCGTCGGCTCGTGCGTGCCGCCATCGGGCTCGCTGGCGTCGCGTGCACGCGTCTGCGCCTTGCGCTTCTTCAGGTTCGCGCGGAGGGCTTGCGCAAGCCGCTTCTCGCGTGCGGCGTCGCTGCGCGGCACCTGCGCGGAGTGCTGTGGCTTGTCAGACATCGGGAGGACCTCCGGGGCGTCCAACAATCGTAGGGCTGCTCCATCACGCGTGCAACCCGCGAGACGCTGGCCGCGAGACACTGGCGGCTTCGGCCGCAAGCGCCTATCATCGATGATCCGTCGAGCCGAGGAGTGCGTCGGCATGCGCAAGGTCCTGGCGTTCATCTGCAGTGCCCTGCCGCCGGCGATCGCCGCAGTGTCGGCGGAGGCCGCCGCACCGGACCGTTGCCTCGCACTCGCCGGCCTGCCGCAGCCGAGCCTCGTGCTGAGGGCGCGCTTCGAGGTCGCGCAGCTGAAATCCGCCGAGGCACGCATCTCCTACATCGGCCACTCGACGTTCGTGATCGAAAGCGCCCTGGGGGTCCGCATCGCGACCGACTACAACGACTACGTGAAGCCGCGCGAGCTCCCCGACATCGTGACCATGAACCGCGCGCACGACACCCACTTCACGCACAATCCGGAGCCCGGCATCCGCCACGTGCTGCGCGGCTGGAACCCGGAGGGCGGCGCCGCAATCCACGACGTCTCCTGGCGCGACGTGCGCGTGCGCAACATCCCGACCAACATCCGCGGCTGGGACGGCGGGACGGCGGTCTACGGCAACTCGGTGTTCATCGTCGAGGTCGCCGGGCTCTGCATCGCTCATCTCGGCCACCTGCACCATACGCTGACGGTGCAGCAGCTCGGCCAGATCGGCCAGATGGACGTCGTGCTGGTGCCGGTCGACGGCAGCTACACGCTGGACCTCGAGGGCATGGTCGAGGTGCTGAAGGCGCTGAAGGCGCCGCTGATGATCCCGATGCACTACTTCTCGTCGTTCACCCTGGACCGCTTCCTCGCGCGCGTACGCGACGCCTTCGAGATCCAGCAGATGGAGGTGCCGACGCTCGTCGTCTCGCGCGCGACACTGCCGACCAAGCCGCAGGTGCTCGTTCTGCCGGGCCGTTGAACCGCCCGCCGTGACATTCGCAGTCGCGATATTGCGCCGCAGATGCGACGGACGGAGACGGGTCCGGCGTTGTATACTTCAGGTTTTCCGCTCCGCAACTTTGAAAGCGCTGCCATGACCACGCCGCCAAATCGGGGCCGCTGGCATCTCGTCGCCATCGTCGACGGGCTCGCGCTCGCCTGGTTCGTCACGATCACCGTCGCCTGCCGGCTCGCGTTGCCGGACATCGCCCTCTTTCGCTGTCCGATCGGCCTTTGCCTCGGCGGCTACGAGCCGGCCGAACTCCGATCGGTGTTGACGGCCATCGGCGCCGATGGCCGCGGCTTTCTCGCCCACACGCTGCTGCCGCTCGATACCGTGATGCCGGTGCTGGTGACGGTGGCACTGATGCTGACGATCGCCTGGCTGACGCGGCCCGCGCCTAGCCAACCCATCCGGATCGACCAGCGGCTCAGGCTCGCGCTCGTCTGCGTGCCGCTGCTCTACGGCTTTGCCGACTACGCCGAGAACTGGCAGATTACGCGCGTGCTGCATGCCTATCCGGACATTCCCGACGCCATGGCGCGGACCGCCAGCCGGCTCACCGCGGCGAAGTCGCAGATGCTCGTCGCCTCGATCGGGATCGTCCTCGCGTTCGCGGCTGCACGGTGGTGGTGGAGGGAGCCGCAGCGTGTCGAGTCGAACTGCTAGCCGACATGCCGCGCCAGGGACCACTCGGCCTCCCGCCCTGCCTCAGCCGTTCGCCGGCTGGTTCGCCCAACGCGGCTGGCAGCCCCGCGCGCACCAGCTCTCGCTCCTCGCCCAGGCAGACGCGCGGCGCTCGACACTGCTGATTGCGCCGACCGGTGCCGGCAAGACGCTCGCCGGCTTCCTGCCGAGCCTGCTGGCTCTGTCACGACCCGATCACGGATCGAGCGCCGCGGGCCTGCATACGCTCTATGTCTCGCCGCTGAAGGCGCTCGCCGTCGACGTCGCGCGCAACCTGACGACGCCGCTCACCGAGATGGCGCTCGACATCAGCGTCGAGACGCGCTCGAGCGACAGCTCTAAGGCCAAGCGCCAGCGCCAGAAGCTGAAGCCGCCAGCGATCCTGCTGACCACGCCCGAGCAGGTCGCCCTGCTGCTGAGCCACGAGACCGCGCCCTATCTCTTCGGCGATCTCGACACGATCGTTCTCGACGAGCTCCACGCCCTCGCCGCCTCCAAGCGCGGCGACCTCCTGGCGCTGGACCTCGCCCGGCTGCGCACGCTCAGGCCCGATCTGCTCGCGATCGGACTTTCGGCGACGGTCGCGCGGCCGACGGAGCTGCGCGCACTTCTCGTACCGCAGTCCCGCCCGGTGACCGAGACCCGCCTCGCCGACATGATCGTCGCGGGCGGCGGCGCCAAGCCCGACATCCACATCCTCGAGTCCGACGCGCCGCTGCCCTGGGCGGGCCATACCGCGCGCTATGCGCTGGCGCATGTCTATGAGGCGGTGCGCACGCATCGCCTGTCGCTGCTGTTCGTCAACACGCGCATGCAGGCCGAGCTCCTGTTCCAGGACCTCTGGCGCATCAACGACGACAGCCTGGCGATCGGGCTCCATCACGGCTCGCTCGATGCGAGCCAACGGCGCAAGGTCGAGGCGGCCATGGCCGAGGGCCGGCTGCGCGCCGTGGTGTGCACCTCCACGCTCGACCTCGGCATCGACTGGGGCGATGTCGACCTCGTCATCCATGTCGGCGCACCCAAGGGCGCGAGCCGGCTGATCCAACGGATCGGCCGCTCGAACCACCGCCTCGACGAGCCTTCGAAGGCGCTGCTCGTGCCGTCGAACCGGTTCGAGGTGCTCGAGTGCCGTGCCGCGCTTGAAGCCGCCGAGGCGAACGTGCAAGACGTGCAGCTCAATCGTGTCGGCGGTCTCGACGTGCTGGCACAGCACGTGATGGGCGTCGCGGCGTGCGCACCCATTGCACCGGACGCGCTCTATGCCGAGGTGCGCTCGGCGTCGCCTTATGCGGGTCTCACCCGTGACCGGTTCGACCGGGTGGTCGATTTCGTGGCGACCGGCGGCTACGCGCTCCGCGCCTACGAGCGGTTCGCGCGGCTGCGTCCGACTGGCGACGGTCGGCTGCGGCTCGCCCATCCCCGCCTGGCGCAGCAGTTTCGCTTGAACGTCGGCACGATCGTCGACGGGGAGATGCTGAAGGTGCGCCTCGTCGGCCCGCGCGGACATAGGCGGTCCGGGCCGTCGAAGCCGCTCGCCGGCGGCCGGGTGCTCGGCGAGATCGACGAGTATTTCATCGGCGCGCTCGCGCCCGACGACACGTTCGTGTTCGGCGGCGAGGTCGTGCGGCTCGAAGGGGTGAGCGACACCGAGGCGTTCGTGTCGCGCGCCGCCGCGCGCGATCCCAAGATCCCGAGCTACCCCGGCGGCAAGTTTCCGCTCTCGACGCACCTCGCCTCGCGCGTGCGCGCGTTACTCGCGGATCCCTCGCGGTGGGACGATCTTCCCCACCCCGTCGCCGAGTGGCTCCGCCTGCAGGCCAGCCGCTCGTCGCTGCCGACGCCGGGCGAGGTGTTGATCGAGACGTTCCCGCGCGGCGGCCGGCACTTCCTCGTCGCCTATCCGTTCGAAGGCCGGCTCGCCCACCAGACGCTCGGCATGCTGTTGACGCGGCGGCTCAACCGCGCCGGCTGCGGGCCGATCGGCTTCGTCGCCAACGACTACGGCATCTCGGTGTGGACCTCGGGCGACCTCTCGGACGCGATCGCGAGGGGCCGGCTGCCGCTCGCCGAGCTCTTCGCCGAGGACATGATGGGCGACGACCTCGACGCCTGGCTCGCGGAATCGACGCTGATGCGCCGCACGTTCCGGATCTGCGCGGTGATCGCCGGCCTGATCGACCGCCGCCACCCGGGCAAGCAGAAGACCGGCCGGCAGGTAACGATCTCGACGAACCTCATCTACGACGTGCTGCGCCGCCACGACCCGCATCACATCCTGCTCGAGGCGGCGTGGGCGGATGCAGCAACGGGCCTGCTCGATATCGGCCGGCTCGGCGAGTTCCTCGCGCGGATCAAGGGCCGCATCCGCCACCAGCCGCTGGCGCAGGCCTCGCCGCTTTCAGTGCCGATCCTGCTCGAGATCGGCCGCGAGCCGGTCGCCATCGGCGGCGGCGACGAGTTGTTGCGCGAGGCCGCGGCGGCGCTTATTGCGGAGGCGACAGGGGTAGCAGCAGAGTGATGCGGCGCATGGCCGAGGCAGCTGCAGGGGGTGCCGGCGCGGATGCTTTCGCGAGCCAGCCGATTGCGATCGGGGCCCACCGGCTGATCGCCGACAAGTCGGGCGCACTGTTCTGGCCGGCGCGCGAGATGCTCGTCGTCGCCGATCTGCATCTCGAGAAGGGCTCCTCCTTTGCGGAGCGCGGCACCATGCTGCCGCCCTACGACACGCGCGACACGCTGCTGCGGCTCGCCGGCGCCGTCGCGCGCTACAGGCCGGAGACGATCATCGCGCTCGGCGACAGCCTGCACGATCCGGGCGGCGCGCGCCGGCTCGGCGACGACGACCGGGTGCTGCTCGAGGCGATGGTGAGCCGGCGCCGCTGGGTGTGGATCACCGGCAACCACGACGGCCCGAGCGCCGGCGCGCTCGGCGGCACAGTGCTCGATGAACTCGTGCTCGACGGCGTCTCGCTGCGCCACGAGCCCGACCCGGCCTCCCGCGCGGCCGAGATCGCCGGCCACCTGCATCCGGCGGCGCGCATTGCGATCGGCGGACGCACGCTCCGCCGCCCGTGCTTCGTGGCGACGCCCGACCGGCTGGTGCTGCCGGCGTTCGGCACGTTCACGGGGGGCCTCAACGTGCTCGATCCGGCGTTTGCGCCGCTGCTCGGCAGCGGCGAATTCGCGGTCCGGATGCTCGGGGCGGACGGGCTCTATCCGATTGCCACGCAGGCTCTGCTCGGCGATTGACCTTTTCCGCGCTCTCAATGGCTTGCCCGTCCGAACATCGTCGAGGCCAGCAATCCCGCCCCGACGGCGAGTGCCACCGTGAAGATGCCATAGAGCACGGGCTGGCCGAACGCGAAGGCGTACAGCACGCGCTCGAGCCCCTCGCGGTCCAGTGCCACGCGGGTCTTGTAGGTCGAGAGCAGCTGCTCGTTGTGCAGCAGATAGACGCGGGCCTCGAGCGGGCCGACCGGAACGTTGGCCGGCAGATCGATCGAGGCACGGAACAGGCTGCGGCCGATGAAGACGACGCCGTATTCCTGCTCGATATAGAGGCCGTCGCGCTTCTTGAGCCGCACCACCGAGCTCTTGAAATCCCCGATATCGGCGGTCGTGACGCCCGTCTCCCAGCCGCGGATCGGCGTCATCCGCACCCGCTCGAAGCCGATGTCGTGCTCGCGCAGCAGCAGCGGATGCGCGGCGTCCTCGAGCGGCCGGGTCGAGACGATGGCGTAGTAGCTCGGCACACTCTCGAAGGTGAGCGACTGGGTGTTGAGCCACATCCCGGCAATATTGCTCTTGCGGCGCGAGACGAGACGCTGCGGCGCGCCCTCGAGCACGATGACCACGTCGTAGTAGCCGGATTCCGCACTCGGCTGCTTGGAGTTGTCGACGGCGCCGAACACCACGATCTCGGTGCCGGTGAAACTCGACGTGATCGCCACGCTGCGCGCCGAGACGTCGGCCTGCACCGTCTCGCGGACCTCGCCCGGCGGCGGCGGCGGCATCGGCGGCGCCGGCAGGCGAGCAGCCGGCGTCTCGGGCGAGGACGGCGCCGGTCGCGAGCGACGCTGCGCATCGGCGAGCGGCACGTCGAGGACGAGCATCGCGAGCGCCAGCATCGCGCCGCCGAGCGACCTTGCCTTTGCGGCGGAGAGGAGACCCATCAAAACCTCCCCAGCGCCGGGCCGATCGAATAAAGGTCGGTCGGCGTCGCAACGAGATCCCAGGCCATGCGCACCGCAACCAGCAGCACGAGACCGGCCAGCAGGAAGCGCAGCTGCTCGCCCTTGATCTTGTCACCGGCCTTGGCGCCGAACTGGGCGCCAACGACGCCGCCGATCATCAGCAGCAGCGCGAGCACCACGTCGACCGACAGGTTCTGCGAGGCGTGCAGGATGGTCGTCGCGGCGGTTACGAACACGATCTGGAACAGCGACGTTCCGACGACGACATTTGTCGGCACGCGCAGCAGGTAGATCATCGCGGGCACCATGATGAAGCCGCCGCCGACACCCATGATCGCCGACAGGAGGCCGACGAACATCCCGATCGCCAGCGGCGGAATGGCGCTGATATAGAGCTTGGAGCGGTTGAACCGCATCTTGAACGGCAGCTTGTGCACCCAGCTGTGCTGGCCGGGCTTGCGGGTGCTCGTCGGCTGACCGGCGCGCGAGCGCCGGATCGTGTTCACGCTCTCGATCATCATGAGCGTGCCGATGATGCCGAGGAACGTCACGTAGCAGATCGAGACGAAGAAATCGAACTGGCCGGTCTGGCGCAGGATCTTGACCATCTGCACGCCGATCGCCGACCCGACGATGCCGCCGGCGAGCAGCACCGAGCCGAGCTTGAAGTCGACGTTGTTGCGCCGCCACTGCGCAACCGCGCCTGATACGGAGGACGCCACAATCTGCGCCGCCTCGGTGCCGACCGCGATCGCCGAGGGAATACCGGAGAAGATCAGCAGCGGCGTCATCAGGAATCCGCCGCCGACCCCGAACACGCCCGACAGGAAGCCGACCGCCGCACCCATGCCGAGGAACAGGAAGATGTTCGCGGACATCTCGGCGATGGGCAGGTAGAAGTTCATCGGAACCCGTCTGACCAATGCCAGCCGAGCGCGCGAGTTCCATGCGGGATGGACCCACGCCGGCCCACTCGCCAGCGATGGCTTGGAAGCGTTGGAGTGTGCCGAGTTTAAACGCGCGGCGGGGGCAGGGGTCAACCGCAAAATGCCGGCGACCGGCTTATGCACTGCTGAACGTGCACGCCCTTGCGCATTCGCCCCGGCACCGCGTCGGACACCCTGGCGCTGGCGGTATCCGTGCCGCCGATCAACCGTCGAGCGTCACTGCGGCTGGATCGCGTGGCGCGCCTTCCAAGCTTCGCCGGCCGCACGCGCATCGTTGGCCATGAGGTCGGTCGGCTTGGGCTGCCAGGCCTCGACCATCTCGCCCGCGGCCTTGAGGCTCGCGGCATCGAGCGACTGCTTGACCTGCTCGCGGCGCTTGGCGGCGTCCTTGTCGCCGTTCTTGACCGCGAGCGACAGCCACACGTAGGCGAGTTTCGGGTCGCGGGCGACGCCGAGGCCGCTCTCGTGCAGGATTGCGAGATTGTACTGGCTGTCGGAGAGACCGCGATCGGCCGCCTCCTGGAACCAACGTGCGGCCGTTGCATAGTCGGGCGCGGCCTGGTCGCGACCGGCGCTCAGCACGGCGAGATTGTGCATCGACTTCACGTTGCCCTGCTCGGCGGCGCGCTGGTACCACACCTTCGCGCGCGCCGGGTCGGCCTTCACGCCGAGGCCGCGCTCGTAGAGCGTGCCGAGGCGGTACTGCGCCGCGGCAAACCCCTTGGTCGCCGCGCGATTGTACCAGCTGACGGCCTGCTTGAAGTCCTGCTGCACGCCCTTGCCCTCGGCGAAGCGGGCGGCGACCTCGAACTCGGCCGACGGATCGCCATTGGCGGCCGCGAGCCGGAGCGAGTTCGGCCCGATCGTCGCGGGCGGCATGTCGGCGGTCGTTGCGGCGGCCGTGCCGACGGGCGCGGCGGGTGCACTTTCCATGTTCGGAATGAGCGCGGCCGGCGACACCGTCGCCACGGGCTGGGCCGCACCGATCTTGTTGGACAGCGTTGCGAGCCGATGCTGATGCTGGGCGCGGATCAGCTCCTCCGCCGTCGGCAGGCGGCTCGGCTGCTGCACCGTGATCCCGCGCAAGGGCTCGCTGACCGCGCGCGCAGGCTGTGCGGCCAGAGCTTCGCCGTCCGGCGCGGTGTCGTTCCTGCTCAGCTCGTCGATCATCGTCTCGGGCTCGGGGCGCTGCCGCGCCTTGGGCCCGCTCTCCGCCGACGGCTCGACCGCCGGGCTGCCCGTTGCTTTCGACCGGCCGGCTTTCGGGGCCGCAATGCCTTGAGCGGCACCGTCAGGCGCAGCCGCCTTGCGCGACTGCTCGTCCTGCGCCTCGGTCTCCGGCGTGAGCAGACGCCGCTCGATCTTCGCCGTTGGCATCGCTGACGGGACGCGGAACTTGTTCATGGCGGCAAGCGCGCCGCCGATCGCCAGAATCGTGATCAGGCCCACGACCAGGCGCGGCTGCAGACCGCCGGCGAGCTTCGATCGCCCGCTGGACTTCGCCGCGACCGGCTTCGCACCGCCACGCTTGGCCGGCGCCGGCTCGTGCGCCGGCGCTTCGATCGTCTCCGGCTCGGAGCTCGGAGGCACGGAACCACTGGCGGCCTGGTGCATCGCGCGGCGCGCCGAGGCGACGAAATCCTCCCGCGAGCGGGGCGAGGACCGGTCGGCCGGCATGGCGGCAGCCGGGGGCTCGGCGGCGACCGGCTCGGGTCCGAGGTCGGCTGCGATGTCGGCCGGCGGCTCCGGCCGGTGATTGAAGGTGACCTCGGCCCCTTGGCGCGGGAGGATCGGCTCGTCACGGATCGCCTCGCGCTCGGCGCCGGCGCGGAAGGCGCCGAGATCGGGCTCGCGCGGTGCGTGCGCGAAGCTCGGCGCGAACGACGGAGCCTGGTACATCGCCGGTGCGGGCTCGTAGCGAGCCGGCGCGGGATGGGACTGCTCGAGGCTGTCCAGGCGATCGAGCATGCGGATCATGGCCTGCTGCATCGTGTCGAGCATGCTCGACATGTGCTCCTCGCCCTGGCGCTGATCGCCGACGAAGCGCTCGATGATCAGGCGCAGCTCGTCGACGCGGTCGGCGCCCGGCGCACCGGCCCGCTCGGTGCTGCTCGTCAGGCTCGGCCCGATGCGGCTTGCGACGGCCTCGGCGACCTGCTGGATGTCCTCGTGCGTCGGCGCCGAGGCTGCGAGCAGCCCGGCGAGGTTGTCGTCGGACAGCCGGCGGGCCAGTACGTTGATCTGCGCCTCGATGCCGTCGAGCCGGGCGAGCTGGCCCTGGGCGTGCTCGACGTGGGTGGCGAGCTCGCGGATATGGGCTTCGATGAGCCGGATCTCGCCGACGTCGGCGCGCGTCGCGATGCCGTCGAGCGCGCTATCGAAACGATGCTCGAACTCGCTGAAGCGCTGATCGAGCGCAGCCATCGCGCTGTCGGGCCTGAGGCCGACGAGCGACTTCTCGACCCGATCGGCGATCTCGGCGAAGCGCTGCTCGAGCCAGGCGCGCTCGTCGGGCTGGCCGGACGGCGCTCGATCGGCCGGACCTTCCACCTCCGCTGCAAGCGTCATGACCGGCACCCGCGCGGGGGGCGGCACGACCGGGGCCACCTCGACCGGCGGCTCCTCTCTGGCGATCGCCGCCTCGCCGCTGTCATAGAGCTTGACGAGGGCTTCCGCCGACTGGTCGTCCCAGGGCTCGGCGGGATCGGCGGCAACGGAATGCGCGGCGAACTCGAACGGATCCGGACGGCTCGCGGGCGCGGCCGGAGATGCAGTGCCATTGACCGCGGCTGCGGGGGGCAACGCCGATTTCAATGGCGCGGGCGCCGAGGCGAGCACGGCCGGCTCCGGGCTCGGAGCCGCGGCATGAGCTTCGGCCAGCGGGCGATCCTGGCCGGCGGCGGCGACACGCTCTGAAAGCCGGGCCATCCCGGCTTCGACGCGCTGGAAGTCCTCGGCGAGATCCTGCGGCAGATCGGACCGCATCGCGGCGGCCTCGCGCCCGAGCAGCAGAAGGCGCTCCTGCATGGCGGCGAGCGTAGCGGTGTGGCGGCGGTCGGCATCGGCGATCTGGCCGGCGATGCTGGCGAGCACACCCTTCAGATCGTCGGCGGAGCAGAACGGCACGACCGGTGGTGACGTAGCCTGGCCATCGGTGCCCCGCTTCGCGATGCCATGCTTGCCCGCCATATGACTTCCCCGTCGGCCCGTCGCGCGGGCTTGAGAACCAATGTCGCGCTGAGCTCAGGGGTGCATTCGCGAGAGGATCCGCCCCTTGGCGATCCGCTCGGCACGCGCCGGCTCGGCTTGCTGGTCGTCCATGACGCGGCACGGCAGGCTGGACGCCGTGAGCCAAGCTGGCAGCGGCCAGTAAACGGTCCGTTAAGCCGCGTTTACTGCCGACCAAATTCTTCCATCTGTTTGATTCTAAATAGTAATTTATGGAGTAGCGGCAGCGAGCTCCGCGGCGTGGCGCAAGTCAATGCATCGATCGCGCAAAGTGATTCGGTGTCCAGACGGAGGAAAACCGGCCTCCGGGACCTTTCCACGCCGCATTCACGAGCCCATATTTCGGAAGCCTCGCGTCGTCCCGCAGCGCTGCATCGGAGAACCGCCATGCGCCCGATTGCCCTTCTCGTCGTCGCGGTCCTGGTCACCGCGAACGCCGCCGCCGCCGATGAAAAGACCGGCCGCTACATGATGAGCCCGATCGAGGGCGGCGTGATCCGCCTCGACACCGAAACGGGAGCCATGGCGCTCTGCAAGCAGGCCAAGGGCGCGTGGGACTGCCAGGCGATGGCGGATTCATCCAAACCCCTGCAGCAGGAGAACGATCGCCTCTCAATCGAGAACAAGGAGCTGCGCGACGAGGTGGCCCGGCTCGAGGAGCTGATCGGCCTCGGCGATCGCAAGAAGGACGGACCGCAGCGGCGTGCCGAGCGTCCGGGCGGTGAGTTCCGGCTGCCGTCCGAGCAGGACGTCGACAAGGCGATCGAGTACGTCGAGCGGATGTGGAAGAAGCTCCGCGAAAAAATGAAGGACTTCGAGAGCGGCGAGCGGCGTGGCCCGGTCCTCTGAGCCGGCCGGCGGCAATGCGCCGCTGTCTCAGGCACAGCATGCCCTGAGCATCGAGACGCGGGGGCCGGGCTTCACCGACCTCACGCGGCGCATCGACGGCTGGATCTCCGAGATCGGCGCGATAGACGGCCTGCTGACGGCCTTCATCCGCCACACCTCGGCGTCGCTGGTCATCCAGGAGAATGCCGATCCCGACGTGCGCGCCGATCTCATGACGAGCCTGGATCGGCTCGCCCCGCGGACCCTTGCCTATCGTCACACGACCGAGGGCCCCGACGATATGCCGGCGCATGTCAAGGCAATGCTCACAGCCGCATCGATCTCCATCCCCGTCGGCAGCGGCCGGCTCGCGCTCGGCACCTGGCAGGCGCTCTACCTCGTCGAGCATCGCGATGCGCCGCACCGCCGCGAGGTGCTGCTGCACTACGTCGGCACCCGCGCGGCTGGGTGAGACCTGCGCCCACGATTTCCACCGGCCGCCTTCTGTTGGCCACTCGAATCAGGCGAAGGTTGCGCGATCAACCATCGTTCATGGAGCTCGCCATGGCCGAACGTGCCGAAACTGGCCGCAGGCCTGCCTACGACGACAATCCGCCGGGTCGCGGCGATGGCCGGGCCAGCGTAGTGCGCGCCGCCTTCGACAAGAAGACGATCGCGCTCGTCTATGATTTTGACGGCACGCTGTCGCCGAAGCCGATGCAGGAATACACGTTCCTGCCGAAGATCGGCGAGGACCCGAAGGCGTTCTGGGCCGAGAGCAACCGCATCGCGCGCGAGCAGCAGGCCGATCCGCTGATCACCTACATGCACCTCATGTACAAGAAGGCGAAGGCACGCGGGGTGCGGATCGATCGCGAGGACCTCGTGCAGCTCGGCCGCGAGGTCGAGCTCTTCGAGGGCGTCGAGGCCTGGTTCGAAGAGATGGCTGCCTACGTCCACGACCACCCCGGCAGCCACGGCGTCTCGCTGCGCCACTATCTGATCTCGTCGGGCCTCACCGAGATCATCGAGGGCACACGCATCTACGACCGCTTCCACAACGTCTTCGCGTCGGAGTACTGGTTCGACGCCTATGACCTGCCCTATCCCAAGCGGGTGATCACCGACACCGGCAAAACGCAGTACCTCTTCCGCATCAACAAGGGCGTCGAGGACCTCGGCCAGACGATCAACGAGCACATGCCGGAGGGCCTGCGCCCGATCCCGTTCTCCAACATGGTCTACTTCGGCGACGGCGATACCGACGTCCCCTCGATGGCGGTGATGCGCAAGAATGGCGGCCACGCCATCGCCGTGCACGCGCCGGGCAAGGCGCGCCACAAATGCGTCGAGCTGTTCAATGCCGGCCGCGTCGACTTCTTCGCCCCGGCCGACTACCGGAAGGGCTCGGACCTCTTCGCGCGCACCTGCCTGCTGGTCGACCGCATCCTCGCCGACATGCGGGTGCGGGAGGAGATGTGGCGGCTCGGCCGCCACATCACGCGGAAGTAGAAGACCTGGCTCAGGCGATCCCGAGCATCAGCTTGATGCTCTGCACTGCCGCGCCCGACGCGCCCTTGCCGAGATTGTCGAGCCGCGCGACGAGGATCGCCTGCCCGCGCGCGGCGTTACCGAATACGCGGAGCTCCAGCAGGTCGGTATCGTTCAGCGCCTCCGGCTCGAGCCGGCCGCCTTTCGTCGGGGCATCGTCCGCCGCGATGACCTTGACCAGCTTCGCACCGGCGTAGTGCTTCACGAGCACGACTTCGAGGTCCTTGGGCGTGGGCTTGCCGGGCAGCGTGTCGAGATGCAGCGGCACCGACACCAGCATGCCTTGCCGGTAGCCGGCGACGGAGGGCACGAAGATCGGTCGCCGGGTGAGGCCGGCATACTTCTGCGTCTCGGGGAGGTGCTTGTGCTCGAGGGCGAGGCCGTAGAGCTCGAACGAAGGCGCGGTGCCGGCTGCATGGGCCTCGATCATCGACTTGCCGCCGCCGGAGAAGCCGGAAACGGCGTTTATCGTGACGGGATGGTCGGCCGGCATCAGACCGGCGTCGACCAGCGGGCGGATCAGCGCGACCGCGCCGGTCGGATAGCAGCCAGGGTTCGAGACGCGCCGGGCCTTGCGGATCGCCTCGGTCTGACCTGCATTGAGCTCGGGAAAGCCGTAGACCCAGCCGGGCGCGACGCGATGCGCCGTCGAGGCATCGACGATGCGCGGACCGCCGCCAGGAAGCGCGTCGGCGACCGCGACCGTCTCCTTCGCCGCCTCGTCCGGCAGGCAGAGCACGACGAGATCAACCTCGGCCATCAGCGCACGCTTGGCAGAAGGGTCCTTGCGGCGCTCGGGCGCGATGCTCGTGACGGCGAGGCCCGCGACCTCGTCGAGCCGCTGGCGGATGCCGAGGCCGGTCGTGCCGGACTCTCCGTCGATGAAGATGGTCGGAAGCGTCGACTTCGCGGAGCCGGCCTTGCTGCTGGTGGCGGGCGTCGTGGCGGCGGATCTGGTCGATGGCATGGGTCGAGTTCCTTGCGGCGAGAGAGCGCTTCAGCGCGCGGGTTCGGGTCTTTCGGCGCGCTCGAAACGACAAAGCCGCGCATCGGGCGCGGCTTGCGGCGAAGTCCGGTCGTGGCACGACCTCATCGCAGCCGCGGGCAATCGGGTCCGCGCGCGCGTCGGGTCTCTGGCAGAACTGGAAGCTGCATCACCATGCCCGCGTTATGGTCGCATTCGGCCGTCAATGTCAATGCAATGTCCCGCGACCGCCGCCTGCCGCGGGCGGCCGCATCCGGGGCCTACTCCGTCCAGGTGACGAACTCGTCGAGGGCGATACGCGGCGTGCGGTAGGTGTTCACCACGGCATCGCGGTCGGGATAGCCGAGCGCAATGCCGCTCAGGATGACCTGCCCGGCCGGAATGCCGAGGCAGGTGCGCAGCGTGTGCTGGTAGTGTGCGAGCGCGGCTTGCGGGCAGGTCTCGAGGCCGTGCGCCCGCGCCGCCAGCATGAACGTCTGGATGAACATGCCGCAATCCATCCACGAGCCGCGAGCGAGGCCACGGTTCATCGTCACGATCACGCTGACCGGCGCATCGAAGAGCTGGAAGTTGCGTCCGTGCTGCGCGTGCATGCCGGCCTTGTCGTCCTTGCCGATGCCGAGCGTCGAGTAGAGCCCGATGCCGCAGGCCTTGCGGCGGCCGTAATAGACCGGGTCCGGCCATTCCTTGGGATAGTAGTCGAACTCCCGCGTGCTCGCCCGGCCGGCGTCATGCTCGGCCTGCAGCGCGGCGCAAACGCGATCGCGCGTCGCGCCCTGCACCACCCATACCTTCCACGGCTGCACGTTGGAGCCAGAAGGCGAGCGCCCGGCGACGGCGAGGATGCGCTCGATCGTCTCGCGCGGCACGGGCTTGTCGCGCAGGAACGCGCGCACACTCTGGCGCCCCATGATGGCGTCCTCGACCGACAATACCAGGGCTGCGGCCGACGCATCGGCGCGAAGTCGCTGTTGCATGTTCGGAGCTTGGCTTGATCCGTGGACGATTTTTTTCCCGCATAGCCTATCCGCGCCGCGCTGCCAAGCACGGTTGCAGCCCAGTTGCCTGCGGCACCTAGCCATGGGGCTGGTGAGGCGATAGGGTCACACCTCAATTCTTTCCGGCTCAATCACAGTGGAGACATACCGTGACCTTCAAGCTCCCCGAGCTGCCTTACGCCCATGATGCGCTCGCCCCCTACATGTCGGCCGAGACGCTGCAGTTCCATCACGACAAGCATCACCTCGCCTACGTCGACAACGGCAACAAGCTGCTCGCCGGCTCGGGCCTCGAAGGCCAGAGCCTGACGAAGATCTGCAAAGGGGCCTGGGAGAAGAAGAACCAGGGTCTCATCAACAACGCCGGCCAGCACTACAACCACCTCCATTTCTGGAGCTGGATGAAGAAGGGCGGCGGCGGCAAGAAGCTGCCGGCCAAGTTGCAGGCGATGGTCGACAGGGACCTCGGCGGCTACGACAAGATGCGCGCCGATTTCGTGCAGGCTGGCCTGACGCAATTCGGCTCAGGCTGGGCGTGGCTTGCGATCAAGGGCGGCAAGCTCACGGTGATGAAGACGCCGAACGGCGAGAACCCGCTGATGCATGGGGCCCAGCCGATCCTCGGCTGCGACGTGTGGGAGCACAGCTACTACATCGACTACCGCAACGCCCGCCAGAAGTACCTCGAGGCGTTCGTCGACAACCTCGTCAACTGGGAGCACGTCGAGGGCATGCTGGCGGCGGCTTGAGCCAGCCGCACGTCCCGGAGCGAGCGTGCCAGGCCCGGCAGCACGCTGCCGGGCCTTCGTCCGTGCGACGGCGTGGCCTGCCATTTCACCGGTCGCCAAGGAGTCCTCGGTCGCCATGCTCGCCTATGTCACCGTCGGGAGCAACGATATCGAGAAGGCGGGCGCGTTCTACGACGCCGTTCTGAAACCGCTCGGCATCGTGCGCTCGACCAACCTCGGCCATGAGATCGGCTACGCGCCGGAGATGCGGGCCGGAGCAGGCCGCCAGCGCCGCTTCTTCGTCGTGAGCCCGTTCAATCGCGCGCCGGCGACCGCCGGCAACGGCGTCGACGTCGCCTTCGAGGCGCCGTCGCGCGCGGCGGTCGATGCGTTTCACGCGGCCGCGCTCGCGCATGGCGGCACGTGCGAGGGCCCGCCCGGGTTGCGTCCACACTATCATGCGAGCTTCTATACCGCCTACGTGCGCGACCTCGACGGCAACAAGCTCAATGCCGTGATCGAGACCTGACCCGCAGCTTCGAGCCGGCGAAGGATACCCCGATGACGAAGCCCTGCGATCTCTCGGCGCTGGAGGCTCGCCGCCTGATCGGTGCGAAGCGCTTGTCGCCCGTCGAGCTGCTCGAGAGCTGCCTCGAGCGCATCCGCGCGACCAACAAGGCGGTCAACGCCATCGTCGCCATGGACGAGCGCGCGGCCCGCAAGGCCGCCAAGGCCGCCGAGAACGCTGTCATGCGCGGCGACGACCTCGGGCTGCTGCACGGCCTGCCGATCGCGGTCAAGGACCTGCAGGACACCGCCGGCCTCAAGACCACCTACGGCTCGCTCCTTTACAAGGACCACGTGCCCGAGCACGACAATGGGATGATCGCGGCACTGCGTGACGAAGGCGGCGTGATCCTGGCGAAGACCAACACGCCCGAGTTCGGCGCCGGCGCCAACACCACAAATCGCGTCTACGGGCCGACCGGCAACCCGTTCGATCCGCAGAAGACGTGCGCGGGCTCGTCGGGCGGGTCGGCGGTCGCTCTGGCGCTCGGCCACGCGCCACTCGCGACCGGCTCGGACTATGGCGGCAGCCTGCGCACGCCCGCGGCCTTCTGCGGCGTCTCGGGCTTCCGCCCGTCGCCCGGCGTGGTGCCTGGCGAAACGCGCGCGGCAGGTCTCATCCCGTTCGCCGTCTCGGGCCCGATGGGGCGCAGCATCGAGGACGCACACCTGCTGCTGATGGCGCAGATCGGCGTCGACAAGGCCGATCCGTTCTCAAGCTCGGACTGCCTCGCCCTGCCGGGGCGGCTCAACGGTGTCGACCTCGGCACGATCCGCGCGGCGTTCTCCCACGACCTCGGCTGCGCACCGGTCGACAACAGCATCCGCGACGTTTTCCGCGCCCGCGCCAGGGCATTCCGCGGCGTGTTCGCCGAGACGCAGGACCGCGCACCCGACTTCACCAACGTGCACGAGGTGTTCGAGATCCTGCGCGGCGTCTATTTCGTCGCGGCGCACCGCGAGCGGCTGGAGAAGCACAAGGAGCTGCTCGACCGCAACGTCATCGACAACACCGAGCGCGGTCTGGCCTACTCCCTCGGCGACGTATCGTGGGCCTACGTCGAGCAGACGAAGATCTACAAGAGCTTCCTCGCATTCTTCGACGAGATCGATGTGCTGATCTGCCCGGCGGCGAGCGTCTCGCCGTTCCCGCATGCCCAGCTCTTCGTCGACACGATCAATGGCGAGAAGCTGCCGACCTACATGCGCTGGCTCGCCATAACCTACGCGCTGACCACCGCGCTCCCCGCCGCAGCGACGATCCCCTGCGGTGTCGATCACACGGGGATGCCGTTCGGCATCCAGGTGGTCGGGCCGAACGGCTCGGATGCCATGGTGCTCGAGGTCGCGCACGCGCTCGAGCGGGTGCTGGCCGACAGCGTCGAGACGCGCCGCCCGGTGCCTGACCTCGCAAAGCTCGCTTGAGCGCTCCGATCACGGCGCCTTCGGCCTGCCCGCCTTCTTCTCGTCGGGCTTCTTGGCGCCATCGGCACCGGCAGGGGCCTTTGCAGCGGGCGCAGACTTGGCACTCGGCTGCGGCACCTGCACGGTTGCAACCGACAGCCCGTCGATGCGCCAGCGGTTGTCGATCGGCAGGAACACCATCACGAAGTTGATCCGCAGCGGCTGCGACGGCACGAAGCCCGCGAGGCGCAACGCTCCTTGCGGCGAAACCGCCGGGGCCTCGGTGAGCTCGGGCGTCAGCACCAATGCCGGTGACATGTCGACGCCCTGATTGCGCAGATCGGTGAAGGCGATGCCGAGCTGAGCCGGCGAGTTCTTCGCCTGCAGGCCAGGTGTCCCGAGGCCGTGCAGCACCGTGTAGTTGCCGGTGAAGTTCGCCTGGTTGAGCGCCACCAGCGTCGTGCGCACGAGCATCAGCAGCACCTCGGGCGCCGGCACTGCGATGGCTGGCGCGGGCTGCTGCTGCGCTACCGCGGCGCCCGCCGTCGCAAGCGCCAGGGCAATCGCCGCCACCCGACCGATCGTGCGCAACATGAACCCACCCGCTGCTAGCGCCGAGCGCGTCACCAGGCCGCCGTGATGCCGAGGCGTCCGCCGACCTTGTTGCTGTCGAGGCCGACGCCGATGCCGCCGCTCAGCGTGAACGTATCGGAAAGCCGCACGGCCGTCTGCACCGCCATCGCCTGCTTGTCCTCGTAGAAGCCGATGTTGGCACCGATCGCAAACGACTTGTTCGGCGGCAGCGCGAGCCCGCCCATGGCGATCGCGACCGCGATGCCCTCCGAGTTCCTGTCGATCCTCTTGAAGGCGTCGTTGATCCGGGCATTCAGCTGATCGCTCGAGGCTCCCAGGAAGGTGTCGACATAGCTCTTGGTCGCGGCGTCGGACCCGGCGACCGGCGCCGCGACGTTCTGAATGCGGTTGCCGCCGGCGCTGATCGGGGCCCCGGCTGCGATGCTGAGCCCGCCCGCGCCGACGATCAGGGCACCGGTGGAGGTGGTCCCGCTCGTCGTGACGTTGGTTGCGTTCACGTTCGCGATGTTGCCCGTCGTCGCATTGACCGTCCCGATGTTGCCGGTGGTCGCATTCAAGGTTGCAATGTTCCCCGTGCCGGCAGTGATCGACGTGACGCCCACAATCGCGCCACCGGAGATCGACGCCGTGCCGTCGGTCAGCGTGCCGCCCTGAACTGCGCCCGTGACCGTGACGCTGGAGAACCCGCCGATGGCGCCGCCGGTGCCGGTCAGATTGCCGACGCCGCTGATCGCGCCCGCGTTCGTGATGCCACCAGCATTGTTGTTGAGGCCGCCCGTGACGCTCGCGCCGCCGTTGAGGCTGGCGAGCCCGGTGACGCCGAGCGTGCCGCCGACCGTCGCATTGTTAATGATCGCGGCCGAGTTCAGCGTCGCGGCGCCGGTCGTGCTGAGGGTCGCAGTGCCCACGTTACCGCTGTTCGTGATGTCGCCGGTGTTGGTGACGCCATTGGTCGTCGTCGCGCCGGTGACGCCGAGCGTGCCG
>Ga0114938_1000404_pt1 | contig 32989 bp, 31 predicted proteins | sample AshMeaBigSpring_FD_88675 | JGI IMG/M metagenome (GOLD analysis project Ga0114938, IMG submission 88675) | Groundwater microbial communities from Big Spring, Nevada to study Microbial Dark Matter (Phase II) - Ash Meadows Big Spring | ecosystem: Environmental > Aquatic > Deep subsurface >... | reverse complement strand
TTTTTTCAGCAATTGTCCGGACGTATTGTAGCAGTTGTCCGTCGCGAGCAATATCCGCAATTTTCAAATCAAAAGCTACCCCGCTCTGCTGAGTTCCTTCCAGATCTCCGGGGCCGCGTAACTTCAGATCGGCTTCAGCTATTTCAAAACCATCATTTGTACGTACCATAATCTCCAATCGCTTACGTGTATCTTCGGAGAGTTTATAGTTAGTCACCAATATACAATAAGACTGGTCCGCACCACGTCCGACGCGTCCTCTTAACTGATGCAATTGAGACAGTCCGAACCTTTCGGCATTTTCAATAATCATGACCGAAGCATTAGGCACGTTCACTCCCACCTCAATCACGGTCGTTGCAACCATGATCTGTGCTTCGCCCGATATAAACAATTGCATCTGAGCATCTTTTTCTGCCGGCTTCATTTTGCCATGTACTTTGCAGATCTTATATTCAGGAAACTCCTCACAGATGTGTTGATAGCCCTCTTCAAGATTTTTCAGATCAATCTTTTCACTCTCTTTAATGAGAGGATAGACGATATAAACCTGCCGACCTTCCATCAGTTGTTTACGCACTGAACGATAAAGGCTCTCCCTCCGGTTATCAAACTGATGCAATGTCTCGATCGGTTTACGACCAGGAGGAAGTTCATCGATCACAGAAACGTCCAGATCGCCATACAACGTCATGGCCAATGTACGCGGAATAGGGGTAGCCGTCATCACCAACACGTGAGGCGGACGTATATTTTTGTTCCAAAGACGAGCTCGTTGAGCAACCCCGAAGCGATGCTGCTCATCAATGACAACCAATCCTAAAGAGGCAAAATGAACAGACTCTTCAATCACAGCATGAGTACCGATCAAGATATGCACCTCCCCATTTATCAGACCGTCAAGGATGGCCTGCCTCCTTTTCCCTTTCACAGAACCAGTTAGAAGTTCCACACGCACCTCCATCCCAAACAAGAGATCTTTAATCGTTTCATAATGCTGATTCGCAAGAATCTCAGTCGGCGCCATCATACAAGCCTGAAAATTATTATCCAAGGCCAGTAACATGCTCATGAGTGCAACCAATGTTTTTCCACTGCCTACATCTCCCTGTAAAAGTCGGTTCATCTGTTTCCCACTCCCCACATCATTTCGGATCTCTTTCACGACTCTTTTCTGAGCACCGGTCAGTTGGAAAGGGAGGTTTTGGGAATAAAAAGTATTGAAGTAGTCGCCTACTTTTTCGAAAACATACCCTTGATATTTGCGTTGGCGATCCTTTGCATACCTAAGGATATTCAATTGGACATAAAATAGCTCTTCAAACTTCAATCGATACTGTGCTTTACGAAGTTGATCGGGTCCCGAAGGAAAATGAATATGACGGAGTGCTTCGGTTAAAGGCATCAAATGATGCTCAGTCAAAATGCGTGGAGAGAGAGTTTCCGGAAGAGGTTCCTGCAGGAGTTGCATCACGCCCCCCATCATCTTCTCAACAGCATGAGAGTTTAAGAAGCTGCGTTTCATCTTCTCCGTGGTATTGTAATAAGGCTGCATACCCATTGTAGAGAGTTTGACTTCCGCAGGATCATCAATATCAGGATGAGCAATGTTGACCCTCCCGTTGAACACCGACGGTTTACCAAACACGAGATACTCCTCATGCAACTTATACTTCCCTAGGACAAACTTAATACCTTGAAACCATACCAGATCGACCACCCCCGTACCATCGGAAAAATGGCCCACTAACCGTCGTTGCCGACCTTCACCAAATGTTTCAAAACTCAAGAAAGTACCTTTCAATTGGATATAGGGCATGTTTCCATCTATTTCATGAATGTAATAGATGCGACTTCTATCCACATATTTATATGGGAAATAATAAATCAGATCATGAAGAGAAAAGATTCCGAGCTCTTTATTTAAAATCGCTGCTCTTTGAGGTCCTACACCGGACAGGTACTTTATATCACGAGTCGTTAAATCAAACATTACAGTAAAATTCTCCTATTTGTAAATCAGAAGGAGTGGTGATCTTAATATTCTCACGATTACCTTCCGTCAAATAAACAGGTACTCCCATTGCTTCCACAACAGAAGCATCATCCGTAAATAAAGGGGTATAAGTTTGAGAATAGGCTTTTTTAAGTAGATCGACAGCAAACACCTGAGGAGTTTGCACCAATCGATACTCTCCCCTCGGAACAGTCTCGCTACCTTTTGCATTCAGATGACGGACAGTCTCCACAATCTCAATAGTAGGAATGACCGCTTGATGTATGGCAGCCAGATCAAAGCATTTTCCGATTACTTCTAAGGAAACAAAAGGACGTACCCCATCGTGCACTGCAACAATTCCATCTCCGTTGATCTTATTCAAACCATTTTTCACGGAAGAGAAACGACTATCCCCTCCATCAGCAACCAGATGACTGATAGCAAAATTGTGCTTCTCACAAAGAAGTTTCCAGAACTCTTGCTGTTCGGAAGGTAAGACTAAAACAATATCCATCTTTGGATCGTAGCGATGGAAAAGTTCCATTGTACGCATCAAGATCGGTTTGCCCCCAATGGGAAGAAACTGCTTAGGTAATTCGTTCCCCATTCGCATCCCCTTCCCACCGGCGACAATTATAACATAGTGCTTCATAAATCAGCGTTTTACGCACATTGCTTCCGCAAGTTCATTAGCCTTCTCTTCTCCGATTAATCTTTCAACTATTTTAAGTGAGAATTCCATGGCAGCTCCCGGACCCATACCCGTGATGAAATTACCATCGCAAACAACCGGAGCATCCACGCACTCAGCACCCTCTAAGTACTGTTCGAAACCCGGATAGCAAGTAGCCTTCTTACCCTTTAAGAGTCCCAATTTTCCAAGAACCATTGGAGCCGCACAAATCGCAGCAATCGGTTTCTGCTTTTCCGCAAAATGAAGAATTTGTTTACGCAAGCCCTCATGATCGTTCAAAGTTGCTGCGCCGGGCATACCGCCAGGCAGAAAGAGTAGCTCCGCATCAAAGAAATCGCAATTATGAAAGTTCACGTCGCACAACAAAGATATATCATGTGCACCCTTAACAATTTCGTTAGGAGTAACCGAGACCATTTTAACATCCGTACCGGCACGTCTCAAAGTGTCGACAACAGTAAAAGCTTCAATCTCTTCAAAGCCATCTGCAAAAAAAACATACACAGTTCCCATAATCCTATTTATTATTCGTTCATAACAAGTTCTTATCTCAAATTAAAATAATACGTGATGGTACCCATTTGGTTGTTGACTCCATCCACTGCATTAAACCGAGCCTTTCGAGCAGCCTCCAAAGCCGATCTGCGCAAAGCAGAATTCACCGTATTTGTTTGCCGATGAATGGTTGCATCAACCACCGTACCCGAAGGATTGACTGTAATAGCCACTACCACTCTACCCTCTTCTTGGACATTATAAGTCGGCCGTGGCAGTCCACCGTGTCCGATAGAACGTCCACCTAAGTCGAATGTTCCGTACCCACCAATTCCACTTTTAGCACCCGTAGATGAGTTACCGTTCACGCTACCCTCTACGCCCGATCCGCTCGACGAACTTCCTCTGTTTGCCCCCATCTGCGAACCTTTTCCAAAAGCTCCGGCGACTCTTCTTTTAGCAGCCTCTTCAGCAGCTTTTCGCTCACGAGCAGCCTTTTCCTCTGCGATACGTTCAGCTTCAGCAGCCTTCTCCGCTTCAGTTTTTTGAACCTTTTTAATCTCTTTAGGTTTGACTGTTTCTTTTTTAGGTTTGGGTTTCACCGCCACCGTCTCCTCTTGAGTTTGAGTGAGCAGATCTTGTTCAGAAGGCACATCAGGGGTTGCTTCAGCAGCCGATGCCTCTTCAGGCAATAGATCCACATCGACAAGCGAAGGGTCGTCGAAGCCTTGCGACATATCCACATTACCAAGCATGACAGGTACGCCACCCAACTCCTCCTTAGTCGGCTCAGGAGCAGTAATAGTCATCAGAATTAAAAGAGCTATTACTGCCGCATGTACAATCACAGTGCCCAGCAGACCAATGTATTCACCCTTTTTGCTTCTGTCCATATTTATTTATGTGTTTCAGGTGGGCGTGTTGCCAGCACCATTTTAAAATGATTCTCGTTTGCAATATTTAAAACGCGTACAATTTCACGGTAAGGCACCGCTTCATCAGCATAAAGCGCTACAAACATTTCCGGTTCCTTCTTTGCACAAGCTTGTAAGAAAGGGGTCAGTTCATCCAGCGTCAAGGCACTCTCCTTTTCATTTCCAAAAGCTGCATAGTAATTCAGATCCTTATCAATAACAACGCGTGTCAAAGGTTTGGCAGAAGTCTGCTGCTTCCCCTGCGGGAGCAGCACTTTGATTGCATTTGGAGAGACCACGGTTGAGGTGATCATGAAAAAGATCAATAGCAGAAAGATGACATCCGTCATAGAAGCCATACTAAATTCCGGTGATATTTTCGCTCTTCTTTTTAATGCCATAGTTTATTATTTATGAGCAGGTTCGTTAAGTAAATCCATAAATTCCATTGTTCTGGATTCCATCTTATTCACCACGCGATCCACCAACATCACCAAATAATTGTATGAGAACATAGCGATAATACCCACAATCAGACCTCCAACAGTAGTGATCATAGCTTCATAGATACCTCCGGAAAGCAAAGTAATATCAATATTTCCACTACCGGCATTAGCCATCTCGTAAAAGGCCCGTACCATACCTGTTACTGTTCCAAGGAACCCAAGCATAGGTGCACCCCCTGAGATAGTCGCCATCACAGTCAGTCCTTTTTCAAGGCGTGCAACTTCGATGTTTCCCACATTCTCAATCGCAACCTGCACATCATTGATCGGGCGTCCCAAACGACTGATTCCCTTTTCAATCATACGAGCAGAAGGAGTATTGATAGTGCGGCAATAATTGATAGCAGCTTTTATTTCACCACTATGAATATAATCTTTTATCTTTTCCATGAAAAGAGGATCTTCTTTACCAGCTTTACGAATCATGTAATTGCGTTCGAACAAGATATAGAAACACATGGCAGAAAGAACTGCCAGAACGATCATGATCCAACCACCTTTCACGGCCATATCAAACATATCCATCTCGGGAGCGCTAACCGGGGTTAAAACAGGGTTAGCAGCAGTGAGTGAATCTACCATATTAACAGCCCCTTGGGCTAATAAAGTCATTGTATTCATCAGCGGAGACAATTTTTATATTCTTGAATAGTACGTTGTAAACCTAGATAGAGAGCATCACTAATCAGCGCATGACCAATAGAGACCTCATCCAACCAAGGTATATTTTGATAAAGATAGTGAAGATTCGCAAGACTCAGATCGTGACCGGCATTTAAGCCCAATCCAAGCTTTCTAGCTTCTTTGGCAGCCTCAACAAAAGGTGCAACAGCCTGCTCCGGATTTTTCGGATAATCGGTTGCATAAGGTTCGGTATAAAGTTCCACACGGTCGGCGCCAGCTTTGGCAGCATACTCAATCATTTGAGCATCAGCTGCCACAAAGACAGAGGTACGAATACCGTTTCTATTGAACTCATCCAATATTTCGGTAAGGAACACCAAATTTGTTTTTGTATCCCATCCGGAGTTGGAAGTGATCTGAGACGGATCATCAGGGACAAGAGTTACTTGGTGAGGCTTTACTTTCAAGACCAAATCAATAAAGTCTGCAGAAGGGTAACCTTCAATATTAAACTCGGTCCGCAATAACGGGCGCAAATCGTAAACATCCGATCTTCTGATATGACGTTCATCAGGACGAGGATGTACAGTAATGCCATCAGCACCAAAGTTTTCGCAATCAAGAGCTACTTTGACAACGTCCGGAACAGATCCGCCACGTGCATTTCTTAAAGTAGCAACTTTGTTTATGTTTACACTTAATTTAGTCATAATTTTACTCAATTTGCTGCAAAAATACAAATATTATTATTAGATGCCTAACGATTCAAAACCCAATATAGACTCTTTTTTGGATATTTAAAGCAAAAATTCAAGAAAAAATCGCAAATTTGCAATTCTAACTAATAGATTTAGCCTTATGAAGTTTGCCATCTTTGGAAATACATATCAACCCAGAAAGTCTTTGTATGCATCCGTTCTATTCGATTTATTGAAAAAGAAAGGAGCTCAGATAAGCGTCTGTAGTGAGTTCTACCATTTCTTGACTTCCGAAGTGAAGCTCGATATCCATCCCGACGAACTCTTTGAGGGAGATGATTTTACAGCCGACATGGTCATTAGTATCGGCGGAGATGGCACCTTTCTAAAAGCAGCCAGTCGGGTAGGCAACAAAGGGATTCCTATCTTAGGAATCAACACCGGACGTTTAGGTTTCTTAGCCGATGTCTCGCCCAAGGAGATAGAGCAAACATTTGAAGAGATTTACTCAGGGAAATATAACATTGAAGAAAGAAGCGTTTTGCATCTGGTATCCAACGAACAAGAGCTGCAAGCCGCTCCCTATGCCTTGAATGATATTGCTATCTTAAAAAGAGATAGTTCGTCGATGATCAGTATACATACCTCAATCAACGGAGGATACCTCACGACTTATCAAGCAGACGGATTGGTTATCGCCACTCCCACCGGGTCAACCGCTTATTCGCTCAGCGTAGGCGGTCCGATCATCGTACCCCATTCCAACACGGTTGTCATTACGCCGGTAGCACCTCACAGCCTCAACATCCGCCCGATTGTCATCAGAGACGACTGGGAAATAACGCTCGATGTAGAAAGTAGAAGTCACAATTTCTTAGTAGCGATAGACGGAAGAAGCGAGACATGTCAGCAAACAACTCAGCTCAAAATTAAAAAAGCCGACTACAGCATTAAAGTCGTTAAGCGTTTCAATCACATCTTTTTCGATACCTTGCGTAACAAGATGATGTGGGGGGCAGATGGAAGATCTCATGCAAACGAGATCGATTCAACCAACGAATTTAATTCAGTAAATGATTATAATTCAGCCAATGATTTTGATAAAGAGCTGGAATAACTGAAATCAGAAGTTCACGCAATTCCGACATACGGTCCTATATTTTTCGAGATACGGTGAGATTTCCTCCGACATACGGTGCTTTTTACTCCGAGGTACGGTGCTATTTCTTTCGAGATACAGTGCTATTTCTTTCGAGGTACGGTGCTATTTTCAAAGTTTTGTTGCACATAAAATTGTGTCAATAGCTAAACCCGAATTTTAAGTTAGGAACCTTATAAAAGCTGAGTTAATAATCTCATAAGAGCTGAGTCAGGAACCGAAAAAAAGCTGCGCATAAGATGCTCCCTCCCGTAAGATCCCCTACGTAAGGTGGCTCTATCACTTTCAGAACAATGAAAGCAGTTTACCCGTTGGTTACGCCTTCTCTCCTTACCTATAACAGAAAATCCGCCCTTGATTGATGATCAAGAGCGGATTAAAAGTCATTATGATTGTTTCAAATAGCTTGAATTATTCCAAAGTGAACTTTTGAGAGCCGATCAGATTTCCCCCTTCGAAGATATCTACTCTATAACTTCCCGCATACAAGAATTCTTCCACATCCCAGAATAAGTTGATATTCTGCTCTTCTCCATTATATTCGATATATTTTTTAATCGAATAGCCTAAATTACGGTTCTCGTAAGAGAAAGTATTAGAAGCACTTTTCGTCAAGACATCGTTATCAGGTTTAGTGATGCGGACGTATAAGGTACGTTCACCATTTTCGGCAGTGATATTTTTTACAATCGTAAAGTTAATAGCAAACTTAACGATATCTTTCACTCTCTTCGCTACTTTTCCTCTTTTGTTTCTCGGTTCAACTCGGATATTCGTTGCATCCAATTGAGCAGCCAGTGTCACCTTCTTATTCAGATTTTTCTTTTCTTCCGACAAGTTTGTGATTTTGCGGGAAGCATCATTGTATTTCTGGGTAACTTCAGCAATCACCTGCTTCTGTTGATTAGTCAACTTATTTAAAGAATCAATCTGATTGATATAGCCAATCATCACTTTACGGAGTGTAGCGAGTTCCTTTTTAAGACGACGAATCTCTGTAGCATTCGAAGTTTTCACGGTACGCAATTCCTCAAGCAGACGTTGAGTTTTCAATTGTTCCTGATCGAGTAGCTGAGCTAAAGAGTCGTTTGTGATGGTCATCTTCAATTCATCATATTGCTGAGAGAACTGAGTATATTCTTTTTCAAGATCCTCTTTATCTAATTGGAACTCTTGTACCAATTCCCGATTCGTCTGTTTCTCTGAATATAATAAATAGGTAATACCAATAATCGCTATCACCAAGATAGCAACAGCTCCAATGAGCAAACTTTTCTTATTCATAGTTTCAAAGTGTAAGTATAATAACGGCCGCAAAAGTAATCATTTTCCAGCGAAGTAGCATCAAACCTTTCAAAGAAATAAAAACAAATCAACGGTTCTAAAACAGGCCTCATTCAATTCATATATGAAGTTGTTTCTTTAACGAAAATTATTGTGGAAATATTTCTTTAATTTGGATTATCGTTGTACATTTGTCGAATACAAAAGATGAAATAAATTATCAACTTTTTAAAAATATAAGTATTATGTCAAAAGTAACTGTAGTAGGTGCAGGTAACGTAGGCGCTACATGTGCAAATGTGCTTGCTTTTAATGAAGTAGCAGACGAAGTAGTAATGCTGGATGTAAAAGAAGGTGTTTCTGAAGGTAAAGCAATGGATATGATGCAAACTGCTCAATTGTTGGGTTTCGACACAACATTGGTAGGTTGTACAAACGACTATGCTAAGACTGCTAATTCCGATGTTGTTGTTATCACTTCAGGTATTCCTCGTAAACCGGGTATGACTCGTGAAGAACTGATTGGTGTTAATGCAGGTATCGTTAAGTCTGTAGCAGAAAACTTATTGAAATATTCTCCAAACGCGATCATCGTTGTTATCTCTAATCCGATGGACACCATGACTTACTTGGCATTTAAAGCACTTGGATTACCTAAGAACCGTATTATCGGTATGGGTGGTGCTTTGGATAGCTCACGTTTCAAATATTTCTTGTCTCAAGCATTGAACTGCAATGCAAATGAGGTAGAAGGCATGGTTATCGGTGGTCACGGTGATACTACTATGATTCCTTTAACACGTTTTGCTACCTACAAAGGAATGCCTATCACAAACTTCTTGTCGGAAGAAAAGCTTGAAGCAATCGCTGCAGAAACAATGGTTGGTGGTGCTACATTAACTAAATTATTAGGAACTTCTGCATGGTACGCACCAGGTGCAGCCGGAGCATTTGTTGTTGAGTCAATTATCCACAACCAAAAGAAGATGGTTCCTTGTTCTGTATTCCTAGAAGGAGAATATGGTCAATCGGATCTTTGCATCGGTGTACCGGTTATCCTTGGTAAAAACGGTATCGAAAAGATCGTTGAACTTAATTTGAACGCTGACGAAAAGGCTAAATTTGCAGCTAGTGCTGATGCAGTTCACAAAACAAACGCAGCTTTGAAAGAAGTAGGAGCTCTTTAATCCGACTTCTCACTCGATCATAAAAGTCGTTCTTAGGAACGACTTTTTTTATTCCCGTTTATTCACCTTTTCAATAGTATGAACTCCATCATTCTCTATCACCAACTTTCATTCCCTTTTAAATAAAAATAGTTGTACCCCATCCACCTCAGCTAAAGAGAAATATTTAGAAGTCGACTTACCTTTTTATTTCCAATAAGATAGACACAAGCCTGATCGATTATTCGTCTTAATCCATTGATTATTTGTCTTATTAGAAGGCATTCGTTGAGGAGTATTTTAAAAAAAGCTAATTTACTTTGCGCTTTCAACGAAAGCATATACTTTTGCATCGTTGTTTATGCAATTATTGTCTTCCTCCAATTAATGCATAGCCCAGTAACCTAAGCAAACAATATAATATAACAAAAGGTTATTAATTAAAAGTATTATATAATTAATATGCAAGATGCAATGAAAAAAGTATTCATCCTGACAATTCTGCTAAGCCTGACTTTTACTGCGGGAGCGCAAAGAGTTCTTAGCTTAGATAGTTGCCGAGCATTGGCACTTGCTAATAACAAAGACTTGTTGATTAGCAATGAAAAGATCAAAGCCGCTCACTACCAAAAGAAAGCAGCATTCACCAACTATCTGCCAAACATATCGGCAACAGGTTCGTACATGAGAAATCAAAAGGAGTTTTCATTATTGAGTGACGAACAAAAAGGCGCTCTAGGAAGTTTGGGAAACGGCATTGCCGGACCGCTACAACAAACAGCACAAGTCATTGGAAAGTTACATCCCGAACTTGTTCCTTTACTCTCGTCACTGGGAACTACCTTAGTGCCTGCCCTCAATGAAGCCGGAAATTCAATCGTCGATGCTTTTCGCACCGACACCCGAAATGTGTACGCAGGAGCAATCACGCTCACTCAACCTCTTTATATGGGAGGAAAGATCCGTGCTTACAACAAGATTACCAAATATGCGGAACAGTTAGCCTACCAGCAGCATCAATCGGGTATGCAAGAGGTCATTTTGAGTACCGATCAGGCCTATTGGCAAGTCATTTCGCTCGTCAATAAGAAAAAGTTAGCCGAAGGTTATTTAAAACTACTCCAGCAGTTAGAAGGCGATGTAGACAAGATGATTAAAGAAGGGGTGGCTACCAAAGCAGACGGACTGTCGGTAAGAGTAAAAGTAAATGAAGCAGAGATGACACTTACTAAAGTGGAAGACGGACTTAGTTTGGCTAAAATGTTGTTATGCCAACTATGTGGGATCGATCTGAGTACCTCTATCGCTCTAACCGATGAGAATATGGAAGACCTGCCCGTACTGCAAGCCGATACACACTTTGATATGACGGCAGCTTATGCCAGTCGTCCGGAGATACAAAGTCTGCAACTGGCAACTCAAATCTACAAACAGAAAGTCAACATCACTCGTGCCGAGCATCTGCCTTCACTTGCTCTGATGGGAAACTATATGGTGACCAACCCTTCAGTATTTAATAGTTTCGAGAATAAGTTCAAAGGGATGTGGAATGTAGGAGTTGTTTTGCAAATTCCTATTTGGCATTGGGGAGAAGGACATTATAAAGTTAAAGCAGCAAAAGCAGAAGCCAACATTGCACAATACCAATTAGAGGATGCCAAAGAAAAGATCGAGTTGCAAGTCAATCAGGCTGCATTCAAAGTCAACGAAGCCAGTAAGAAACTGACAATGGCATCTAAGAATATGGATAAAGCAAACGAGAATCTGCGTTATGCAACAGTCGGCTTCCAAGAAGGAGTGATAGCTACCAGCAACGTTCTTGAAGCGCAAACAGCTTGGCTATCGGCTCAGTCGGAAAAGATTGATGCACAAATAGATGTGAAGCTCACCGAGATATACTTACAAAAATCATTAGGAACACTTAAATAATATCAATCGTATGACACCTATAAAATCACAAAATAGCAATATGCTGCTTGCTTTTATTACTTTACTAGGAGTAATCGCTATCGTTGCAGTCGTTGGTTTTTTTATGCTGCGCAAAGGTCCGGAAGTTATTCAAGGACAAGCAGAAGTTACAGAGTATCGGGTTTCGAGCAAAGTACCCGGTCGTATTTTAGAGTTCCGTGTTAAAGAAGGAGAGACAGTAAATGCAGGAGATACACTTGCTATCCTGGAAGCTCCAGAGATTTTAGCAAAGATGGAACAAGCACGTGCAGCCGAAGCTGCTGCTCAGGCACAAAATGAGAAAGCGATCAAGGGCGCACGCCAAGAGCAAATTCAGGCAGCCTTCGAGATGTGGCAAAAAGCAAAAGCAGGAGTCGAGATCACAGAGAAATCTTATAAGCGAATCAAGAATCTGTTCGATCAAGGTGTGATGCCAGCTCAGAAGTTGGATGAGATCACAGCACAACGGGACGCAGCCATTGCAACAGAAAAAGCAGCAAAGGCACAATATACAATGGCTAAAAACGGTGCAGAGCGCGAAGATAAAATGGCTGCGGCTGCATTGGTGAGTCGTGCTAAAGGAGCAGTTGCCGAAGTTGAGTCGTACATTAAAGAGACCTATCTGATTGCCCCTACTTCGGGAGAAGTTTCAGAGATCTTCCCTAAACCGGGTGAATTGGTCGGAACGGGAGCACCCATCATGAACATTGCCCAGATGAACGACATGTGGGTGAGCTTCAACGTTCGCGAAGATTTGTTGAAAAACCTAACAATGGGAACAGAGTTTGAAGCAATAGTTCCAGCTTTAGAAAACAGAACCATTCGGTTAAAAGTCTACTATTTAAAAGACTTAGGCACCTATGCAGCTTGGAAAGCAACCAAAACAACCGGTCAGTTCGATCTGAAAACATTCGAACTGAAAGCATCCCCCATAGAAAAGGTAGATAACTTACGTCCGGGAATGTCCGTAATCATTAAAAAATAACCATGAAAGATCAACAGAGAAAATACATTGCTTTGTGGCAAGTCATGCAAAGAGAATGCAGGCGAATGGTATCCCGTCCGCTCTATCTTTTCTGCATGATCATTGCCCCCTTGTTTTGTTATATCTTCTTTACGACATTAATGGATTCGGGACTTCCGGAAAACTTGCCGGCAGGAATAGTCGACATGGATGAGACATCCACCTCACGTTCGATCGCTCGTAATCTGGATGCGTTTTCGCAGACCGGTATAACGGCCCATTACAGTAACATTACAGATGCTCGTAAAGCGGTACAAAGAGGAGAGATCTACGGCTTTTTCTATATACCTAAAGGAACCTCTTCTCAAGCTCAAAGTCAGCGACAGCCCAAAGTATCTTTCTACACCAACCACTCCTATCTGATTGCAGGATCTCTGCTATTCAGAGATATGAAGATGATGGGAGAACTTGCTTCCGGCGCCGTCACTCGCAAAGTGCTATATGCAAAAGGAGCGACAGAGAGACAAGCCATGGCTTATCTTCAACCGATTGTGATCGATACCCATCCGTTGAATAACCCTTGGCTCAATTACTCGGTGTATCTGTGTAACACACTCGTACCTGGAGTCTTGATGTTACTTATCTTTATGATGACGGTTTACTCCATCGGGGTAGAGATAAAAGACCGCACCGCACGCGAATGGCTCCAACTGAGTAATCACTCGATATACATTGCCCTCGCAGGAAAGCTCCTGCCGCATACAGCCGTCTTTTTCATCATGGGTATTTTTTATAATGTCTATCTTTACGGTTTCTTGCATTTCCCATGCAACAGTGGCATTCTACCCATGATATTGGCAACGCTCTGCCTAGTGCTTGCTTCACAATGCTGTGGTGTCTTGATGATCGGTACTTTGCCAACCCTCCGTCTTGGACTAAGTTTTGCATCGCTTTGGGGAGTGATCTCTTTCTCGATATCCGGGTTCTCTTTTCCGGTAATGGGTATGCATCCCATACTCCAAGCACTGAGTAATCTGTTCCCTCTGCGACATTACTTTTTAATCTATGTCGATCAAGCACTCAACGGATATAGTATGGCTTATTCATGGCCCAATTATATGGCACTATTAATCTTCATGATGTTACCTTTTTTTGTGGTTCATCGTTTGAAAGAGGCTTTAATCTACTATAAATATATACCCTAATGAAAGATATAAAATTAAAAGATAGAATAGTTGAAGGGATCAATGACCTGTTTTATATCTGGAAACGAGAGTTCCGAGCAACCTTTCGAGACCAGGGGGTATTGATCTTCTTTATCTTGGTACCTCTAGCCTATCCTCTGCTTTATAGTTTTATATACAATAACGAGGTTGTGCGCGAAGTACCTGCCGTTGTGGTAGATCAGTCAAACTCGTCGATGAGTCGCGACTATCTTCGCAAAGTAGATGCTACACCCGACATCAAGATCATAGGCAACTGTTCCGATATGGAGGAAGCAAAGCTAATGTTGAGAGAGCGGGAAGCTTATGGCATTATTTATATCCCATCGGATTTCAGTTCAAACATCGCTAAAGGTGAACAGACACAAGTCAGCATCTACTGCGATATGAGCGGACTTTTGTACTATAAAGCCATGTTGTTGGCCAATACTGCTGTGTCGCTGGAGATGAACAAGGATATCAAAATTGCACGGGCAGGAAACACCACCGATCGACAAGATGAAATAACGGCTTATCCCATCGAATATGAAGATATTGCGATGTATAATCCGACGAACGGGTTTGCCGCATTCTTGATTCCCGCCGTACTGATACTGATCATACAGCAAACCCTTTTGCTAGGTATCGGACTGTCAGCAGGTACGGCCCGCGAGAACAATCGGTTTAAAGACTTGGTGCCTATCAACCGCCACTATAATGGTACTTTAAGAATAGTACTAGGCAAGGGACTGAGCTACTTTATGATTTACACGTTTATATCAGCTTATGTCTTATGCGTTGTACCAAGGTTATTTAGCTTGAATCAGATCGGCCAACCAGGACCATTGATCTTATTTATTGTTCCCTATCTGGCCGCCTGTATCTTCTTTGCAATGACCGCCTCCATCGCTATTCGTAACCGGGAGACCTGTATGTTGATTTTTGTCTTTACGTCGGTACCCTTGTTGTTCATTTCGGGTATCTCATGGCCCGGATCATCGATACCAGACTTTTGGAAATATGTCTCGTATATCTTTCCATCGACTTTTGGTATCAACGGCTTCGTCCGGATCAATAATATGGGAGCAACTTTAGATGAAATCTCTTTTGAATATAAAGCATTGTGGCTGCAAGCCGGTTTCTACTTTCTAACCACTTGCTGGGTGTATCGCTGGCAAATTTTAACCAGTCGCAAACACGTTATCAAGAAATATAAAGAACTGAAATCGATGCGTGAAGATCGACAAGGCGATTAACAATCGGAACAAGGCACTCTAAAACCTTCAGAAGTGATAGAGTGCCTTGTTCAATTGATGATATTCTCACTCCTCTACTCTATCTGCCATTACTTCACTCTATCCTCTTTTGCCGTGTCATTCCAGTTGACTGTTTTCCCTTATTCTTCACCGCATTCTATCTTTTATTTATCATCTCTTTTCTTTCTCATCTCTTACCCTTAACCAATCATATATACCTTTATATATCCATTCGCCCTGTGAACGATTTCTGACTTGTGTTTATTTGCACAAACTCTTCCCCATACGCAATTACACACCGTTTATCACTTCCCTTTCATTGACAAGCAGTATCGAAACCAATCAAGCATGTTATACAGCATATGCACCTTTCACATCAATTAACACACAAAATATTAATCAATTACGAAATTATCGTAGATTTGCGACAGTTTCGTAATTAAACAATAAACATGGAAAAATTAAGTATTCAAGAAGAAGAAGTAATGATCTACATTTGGGAATTAGAATGTTGCATCGTAAAAGATATAGTATCCAAATTCCCGGAACCTGTGCCACCTTATACTACCATTGCCTCTATCGTGAAAAATTTGGAGCGCAAAGGATACGTAGCCGCCAAACGAATTGGAAATACTTATCAATATACGCCGGCAATCCGTGAAAGTGAGTATAAGCGTTCGTTCATCAACCGAGTAGTGGGAAACTACTTCGAAAACTCATACAAAGAGATGGTTTCTTTTTTTGCCAAGGACAAAAAGATCTCAGCAGAAGACCTAAAAGAAATCATTGAAATGATAGAAAAACGGAACGATCATAATTAAATCAAACCCACATCATGACACCGGAAGTTACCTATTTCTTAAAAGTGAATGCAGGTATAATCATCTTTTATGCATTTTACAGGCTGTTCTTTTATAAGGACACATTTTTTCATTGGCGCCGCACAGCGCTAGTTAGCTTTCTCGGCCTATCCATCCTATATCCCTTATTAAACATTGAAGAATGGATAAAAGGACAAGATGCGATGGTAGCTTTGACAAACGTATATGCAACGGTCGTGATGCCGGAAATACAAGTACAAGCAACATCGGTAAGCAATTGGGAAACCTATTTGACTTCGTTTCTCACTTACCTGTATATTTCAGGAATCATCGTGCTCACTTGTCGGTTCCTTGTCCAACTTTCGTGTATCTTACTCCTTCACAGGAGATGCAGAAAAACGGAGATTAACGGAATAAAGGTGCATTTATTACAAAAAGAGACCGGTCCATTTTCTTTTTTCAACTGGATCTTTATTTATCCAGAATCGGAAACCGAAGATGACTTGAAAGAGATATTGACTCATGAACTGACTCACGCACAACAACTCCATTCATTGGATGTGATTTTCAGCGAATTAGTATGTATTGTTTGTTGGATCAACCCTTTCATCTGGCTGATGAAAAGAGAGATCAGAAACAATCTCGAATACATGGCCGATCATCAGGTTGTACAATCGGGATATGATCCGCAAAAATATCAATACCATCTCTTAGGACTCACTCATAAAAAGGCTGCAGCAAAATTATCAAATACTTTCAATGTTTTACCTTTAAAAAATCGAATCAAAATGATGAACCAAAAAAGAACAAAAAGAATTGGAAGAACAAAATATATCCTGTTCTTACCATTGGCTGCATTACTGATGCTGGTCAGTAACATTGAGACCGTAGCCAGAACAACGAAAGAAATTGCAAAGGACTATCTACAACCTAAAGTACTGAATATCACTCAGTCGACTGACGTCAATCAGCCAACTGACCAAGTTATGCCAACTGATAACGTTGTCCCAACTCCACCACAAGACAAGAAAAAAGTGCCTCAAACAATTAAAGATAATAAAAAAGAAGAGGTGTTCAATATGGTTGAAGAGATGCCTACCTATCCGGGTGGAATGAAGGAGATGATGAGTTTCTTATCCAAAAACGTCAAATATCCGGCCGATGCTATTGCTAAAAAAGCAGAAGGAAGAGTAATCGTTCAGTTTGTAGTAGGCAAAGACGGATCAATATCAGACATTAAGATTGCTCGGAATGCTCCATTGGTATCAATGGATAACGAAGCCATCAGAGTAATCAAAATGATGCCCAAATGGACTCCGGGTAAGCAAAGAGGAGAAGCTGTATCGGTTAAATACACTGTACCTATTAAATTCGCAATTCCGCAAGCTACTCCAGCTCCTCCAATGCCGCCAAAAGCAACCAATGCTAGCTCAACAGAAGTAAAGAAAATGTCGGAGGTTGTAGTAACTGGCTATGGTGATAAATCTGCTTCCAATAAAGGAACTAGAGTTTCTGATCAAGTAGATCAGATGCCCAAATTTCCAGGTGGAGACCAAGCAATGATGCAGTATTTAGGCCGATCAGTAAAGTACCCCGAACTTGCTCAACGAAACAATGAACAGGGGACAGTGATTTCTGAAGTCATAATCGGTAGCGATGGCAAAATATCTAATATAAAAGTTACAAAAAGTGTTAGTGCCAGTCTCGATGCGGAAGCTGTTCGGGTAATTGGGAATATGCCCAAATTTGAACCGGCAATGAAAGATGGGAAAGCTGTTGCTGTAAGTTATACCCTTCCAATTTCCTTCCGACTACAATAAAGATTAGTCAATCACAAATTCTGTTTGTAAAACAATCAAATCAACCGTACAAGGATCAGATCAATGAATAGATCAAAGAAAAAAAGGATCTGTACGAGGACAAATGGAAGGACAAACAACATTCAATAAGAATAAATAAATTCAATAAAAATCCGAGCTACCTCTTTGTAGATAGTTCGGATTTTTGATGGATAAAAGTTCAGCAACCCCTACAGTTGGCAAAAAAAGAAAATACAACCGATTATCAACAAGCTTTTCTGAACATACACACATCCATATCAATTAAAATTCCATATATTTGCGAGCGTTCCAAAAGTGCAATTATGAAAAGAATCTATTTAATACTCTATCTTCTCATCTGTTTGATATCGACTATCGAGGCTAAAGAAAAAGTTATTTTTCGACCTCCTTTTATTGCTTGGAACTCAACTCACTTGGAAATATATAAAATAAGACTGAATGATACAGCTACTATTGTAGATTTCATCGCCTATGATCATCCCGGAAATAAATTAAAAATAGCAACAGGAAGTTATCTCAAAGATGAAAGAGGGAGCTTATACCCCATTCGAAAAGGGATAGGAATTCACCTGGATCAAGCCCTTGAAATACCTCAATCGGGTGAAGTCAAATTCCAACTGGTTTTTAAACCGATAGCGACAAACACCACCGAAATCAGTTTTTCGGAAGGAGATTTTGAAGGAGCGATCAAAATATGGGGAATACAGTTGGACCATAAGAACAGTACCAAAATACTGCTTACAAGAAGTTCGAAAACCATCAAACCCAGCAAACGTTTCAAGTTACCCATCCCCGAACTGAAATACGGAAAAGGTATTTTAAAAGCTAGAATTCTCAATTATCACAAAGAGATGTTCGGGAAAGTGTTGATCCGACTCAATGATCCGGTGAGAGGTTTAGAGACCGGAAAATACTACAGAGTGGAAAATGATGGCTCGTTTAAAATGGAAATGCCCCTTTTTGCTGTCACACCGGCAACCATCATCACTCCTGCGGGACAAATTAACTGTTGGCTGGCACCGGGTGAAGAAACCCGCATCCTTATAAACTTGATGGAATGTACACGTCGGCAATCGAGACTAAACCGCCATTCGAAGCCTATTGGTTGCAAAGCTTATTTTTCGGGATATCTGGCTGGAGTACAACAAGAACTATGTGATACCCAAATACCCACTACAATCGATTACTTCTTCAAAGAGCGCAACGGCAAAACGATCAAAATAGAAGATGCTCACCAAGGCAAGGATTACTTACTAACAAAAAGAGCTAAATTGATGAGTCGGATCAAGAAAGCACCCATCAGTAAAGCAACTAAAACTGTTTTGTATGTCAATACAGATATTCTATTTACCCAAGCTCTCTATCTGACTGAAGGAATGATTGTAAAGAACTACGTTTTAAATCAGAAACTAGCTCCTCAAGCACCGGGAATCGACGATAACAGCAAAACGGTTATCCCATCCGACTTTTTCGAAGTAATCAAAGAAATTCCTTCAATCAACACCTATGCAGCCCTCTATATCAATAGTTACTCGTATTGTGTTTATAACATCAAACGGGCAAAAACCCCTATCAATAGCATCTTAGATACTGATAAAGGAATACTCTTTGATCTGATCGCTGCAGGAAATATCTATTTATCCATCCGCAGTTTCACTCCGATCACCGATCAACAGAGGAGCGAATTAAAAAACATATCTTCTCCGGCTTTCAGTGAAATGATTGAAGAGGCCAATGATGAACTGCTGAAAAAGATCGAACGGAACAAAAAGAAAAAAGGTTTCACCGTGCATGAACTTGGAGATATCGACCTCAATCAACTCCTTCCTAAGATTATTGAACCCTTCAAGGGAAATACTTTGTTGATCGACTTTTGGGCAACTTGGTGTGGTCCATGCCGCATCGCTAATGCAAAGATGCAACCTTTGAAAGAAAAACTGAAAGATAAAGATCTCATCTATATCTATGTAACCGGCGAAACATCTCCCAAAGCTCTTTGGGAAAACATGATACCCGATATTCATGGAGAACATTACCGACTTACTAACAATCAGTGGCGTTCTCTGATCGATCAGCTGAACATTCAAGCTATCCCAACTTATCTGATCATGGATAAAAACGGGAATACCACTTTCCGACAAACAGGGTTTCCGGGTTTGGAAGTGATGGAAACAGAGCTACTCAAAGTATTGGATCATTGATGAACCATCGCTTTCATGCTATTTGCGATAGCGAAGCAGCAGACCAAACAGCCAACTGTGATAGTTCCCCGATTGACCGTTCTCATCTTCTTGTGAGCCGTTCAGAGAGACAGAAAATAGCATTCTGACACTTTGTATTTATGAGGTCTTCAGATTCGTATCATTCTGAAGGATTGGCAGGTAACTTTCATTTTTCGCACTGTAGGGCACTTAGACTTTTTCACAAAGAAAGAGATTAAACACTTCATCGAACGAAATGGAAGAGATAGTATGTAAAGGTATACACCGCAAACAGCTATTCCCAATTTACTTCCCAGTATGACAGTTTTATTTGATTCAGATTTATCGAGCAACTAGAGCAACAGCACCCTCTTTTTTCACCCACATCACTACTTAAACTCATTCTTATGAGCTTTCAAACCAAACAGACTATGCATTCACCCCAATTGCATAGTCTATTTGAGTAAAATGCACTATGCATTTGGTCTGAAAGTTACATGCATTTGGTCTGAAAGTTACATGCATTCGGACCAAATGTTGCATGCATTCAGTCGTAATGTTACATGCATTCGGACCAAAGGTCACATACATTCAGTCGTAAGGCACTATCTAAATCAGAAAAGCACCTAACTTTCGGTTCAAAAGTGCCTATTATTGATGAAAGGAGAGCATTTGTTGGCTGAATAATAGATTATAAGAGCGTAAAAAGCATAGTTAAGCACGGATAAAGCTCTATTTGGTGAGTATTAAAGAAAGCACAAGATAGCGTAATCACTAAATACCAAACAAATAGCTACCATAAAAGCAATCCTACTAACGATTTATTTTCGTCCTATAAGCTTAAAATTCATAAAATAGATTCCGAACGTCAAGCAAGCCCATCAAGATGACGATAAAAGGAGGTTCAAGCTGCAAAGTCAAATCATTATTTCAGAAGGTCTCATCGTTAGTTCACAAAGTCACATCATTATTTCACAAAGTCACATCGTTATTTCAGCAGGATTCACCCAAATACAGATCGGAGTATTTCATCAAATCAAGTTCCTTCCGAATGCATTTCCCCAAACGATCACTCTCCAGATGGAGGAACAGAATAGTAGCTATCAAAAAGAAAACAGAAGCATCCGTTTCCAGATGCTTCTGTTCCATATCTTAAGTTTGACATTTATCTTTTATACAGAGCATGTCGGCTCTGCACTCTTACACATCCAACGAATGTTATTTATGAAGAGTAACAATCTTAGTCGGCCCCATCTCCACATTGCGGCGATCGACCTGACGAACCACACTGGCAGCCAACGATAAGAAGGCGCGTCCTGTGATTGTATTTTCATCCATTGCAGCCGGTGTTCCTTTATCGCCACTCTCGCAGATGCTTTGCACGATAGGAATCTGACCCAACAACGGAACATTCATATCTTCAGCCAACTTCTTGGCACCTTCTTTTCCAAAGATGTAGTATTTATTCTCCGGCAGTTCAGCAGGAGTGAACCAAGCCATGTTCTCCACCAACCCTAGGATAGGAACGTTCACCTTATCGTTGGTAAACATATTGATCCCTTTACGGGCATCCGCTAAAGCGACCTCTTGTGGAGTACTTACCACCACAGCACCCGTAAGCGCAAGCGTTTGTACAACCGTTAAGTGGATATCGCTTGTTCCCGGAGGAAGATCGATCAAGAAATAATCCAGATCGCCCCACTCTGCGTCAGCAATCAACTGCTTCAGAGCATTGCTAGCCATTCCGCCTCTCCAAAGAGTAGCCTGACTCGGATCAACAAAGAAACCGATCGATAAGAGTTTCACTCCGTACTTTTCCACAGGAATGATCATATCTCTACCATCAATCTTTTCGGCATACGGACGCGCATCCTCTACTTGGAACATCTTTGGCATGGAAGGTCCGAAAACATCGGCATCCAGCAGACCGACTTTATAACCGAGTTTCACTAAAGCCACCGCTAAGTTAGCAGAAACAGTCGACTTGCCCACTCCTCCTTTACCGGAAGAGATACCGATGATATTCTTCACGCGAGGCAACAATTTGCCCACCTCCGGACGAGGAGTCTGAACGGTCTTCACACTGATGTTCCCTGCGATCTCCACTTCCTTGCTCACATAAGTCAGGATAGCAGTTTCGGCAGATTTGATCACCGACTTCATAAACGGGTCAGTCGGTTTCTCGAAGATCAAAGAGAAAGAGACTTTCATCCCTTCAATTCGAATATTATCTTCCACCATACCGGACTCAACGATGTTCTTTCCGGTACCCGGATAACGCACTGTTGCCAATGCATCAAGTATTAATTTCGGATAAATAGTCATATTATTTACTGGTTTGTAATCCGCTCCTTTTGCTACGATTATAGCTTCGGTACGAATCGAGTTCAATTTCAATATCCGGTTCCTTCAGTTCTCCATCCTGAGGTAAACGGAACTTAATATATTTAATATCCAAGCCGCGGTCGAGCCACTGTTGTTCGTAATAGGTTTTGATACCCAGAATGTCGTCCACCAAATCGGAATGATAGAGATCCTCCGTGATAAATTCCATCGGCAGATGATTAGTCTCCACCATATACTTGGTATAAGTGAACATAAAATTGCTATCCGTCTTCACATGAACGATTCCATCCGATTTCAGGAATTTACGATAGCGCTCCATGAAGAAAGTAGAAGTCAGGCGCTTTGTTGCCTTCTTCATCTGAGGGTCGGAAAAAGTAAGCCAGATCTCACTCACCTCCCCCGCTTCAAAGAAACGTTCGATGATCTCGATGTTTGTACGTAAGAAAGCAACATTTTTCATCTCAGCTTGAAGCGATTCGGTGGCTCCGGTCCACATCCGTGCACCTTTGATATCCACTCCGATAAAGTTCTTATCGGGGAACATCTTACCCAAACCAACTGTATATTCTCCGCGTCCGCACCCTAACTCGAGCACGATGGGGTGATCATTCTTAAAGAACTCTTTATGCCATTTTCCCTTCATATCGAAAGGTACATTATCGACTGCGGAATAAGGATATTCAAACACGTGTGGATAACTTGCCATATCGGCAAACTTTTCTAATTTATTTTTTCCCATATCATACTATCTGGTTCGCGCACAAAGTTACTTATTTTGATGCAAACAGCAAAAAATAAGTGAGGGGCAGATAAGATCTGTCCCTCACTCTATTGGATTATTTATATTCGCTTGATAGGAATATTATTCTGTAACAGGATTAAGTTCTTTTTTCAAGTCTTCATAAAAAGCAGCCGTTGAAGCTCCAACATATGCCTGAAGGAAGAAAAACCCGATTCCAAAAGTAAAAATACATAAGATAGCCCAACCAATAAAGCTCAGATGGAGCAAGAACAATTGCATTTTATGTCCATCCATCATAGCCATACTCTTTTCAATAGCAGCATTGTTGCGTATTTCCGGTTCATCCTTCAGAATATAATCGACCATTGCATACGAATAAGCCTTGATAATTCCAGGAATAACAAGCAAGAGCGTCCACAAAAGTTGGTAAACAACCTGCAAAAGTTTGGTACCTAAAATTCTCCCATAATTGGAAAAGCCTTCAAACAAAAGTCCTAAATCAATTTCTTTTTTTCTAAAAAGATGGAGCATTGTAATTGAGAAGCCATATAAAACGGGCAAAACAAATAAAAAAGCAATTCCACCAACAATAGGAATGGCTGCCAAACCTCCAGTAATAGCAGAATAGAAAAGAGCAGCTACAGCTCCCATCAGCCAGTTGTCACTCAGAGCAACTCGAGCTTCTGCACGTAAATCAGAGTTTTTCTTCATAAGATATTAGCATTTAATATTACAGAATAATAACCTTATTCAACGATAGTCACCCATCCGTGAGTATCCGGTTCGTCACCATATTGGATCGCACGAAGTTTATTGTACAATTTTGTACAGATCGGGCCCGGTTTACCATCTGCCGAGATGACATACGATTTACCATTCTCCAAATCATCAATGCGTTGAATCGGACTAATTACAGCAGCCGTACCACAAGCACCAGCCTCTTCGAAAGTGCTCAATTCCTCTTCCGGAATCGGACGACGTTCCACTTTCAATCCAAGATCTTGTGCCAATTGCATCAAGCTCTTGTTGGTGATAGAAGGCAGAATAGAAGAAGAAAGTGGAGTGATATAAGTATTGTCTTTAATTCCGAAGAAGTTGGCTGCGCCACACTCGTCGATATATTTCTTTTCTTTAGCATCCAAATAGAACTCGCAAGAATAGCCTAAGTCGTGTGCTTTCTTGTTAGCACGCAAACTAGCAGCATAGTTACCACCTACCTTGTAAATACCGGTACCATGAGGTGCTGCACGGTCGAACTCACGAATAATAACATAAGGATTAGTAGAGAAGCCACCTTTAAAGTAAGGTCCAACAGGAGTAACAAAGACCACAAACATATATTCGGCCGATGGATGTACTCCCACTTGTGCACTCGTACCGATCAGTAATGGGCGGATATAAAGAGAAGCACCAGTCTCATAAGGAGGAATAAAGCGTTCGTTCAGTTTCACTGCTTTCAAGATAGCTTCTTTGAAACGTTCAGTAGGCAATTCAGCCATCAAGATACCCTGACAAGTTGATTGCAGACGAGCAGCATTTTCTTCTAAACGGAAGATACGAATTTTACCATCCTTACCACGGAAAGCCTTCAAACCTTCAAAAGCTTCCTGACCGTAATGCAGACAAGTAGCAGCCATATGCAGATTGAGATACTCGCTACTGCTAACTTCCAATTCTCCCCATGAATCATTTCGATAGTTGATTCTCACGTTGTAATCTGTCTTTACATAACCGAATGACAGATTAGCCCAGTCAATTTCTTTCATAACTTTTATATATTAGTAATATGTTAACAATGAATCACAAATATAACTTTTATTCTTCAGATTGTTTCTTTTCTTGCAATAATTTTTCAATTTCTTTATCCGCTTTTGTTAGCTTTGCATTACAAAATGCAATAATCTCATTGGCCTCTTTAATTTTTTCGCTCAAGAGGTCAATATCCAACTCATTATTATCAATCTGACGGACAATTGTTTCCAATCGTTCCATTGCATGAGCATATGTCTCCTTTTTTGCTATCATGATCTATTGAAATTAGTTTTTAACAATTGATTGAATCTTACCTTTACTCAGATAAGTTGTGATCTCATCTCCCGTTTTTAGAAGAGAAGAGTCTGTAACAGCTTTTCCGTCTTTCAGAGTAATACTATATCCTCTCTTGAGTAAACGCTCGGGAGAGAAATCTGTAAGTTTTTGTTGCAAAAGTGCCAGTCGATGTTTCTGCCCCGACAAGTACTGCAACGTCACTCGTGATAGATCCTTTTGAGCGGTAAGCAGCTCCAGACGGGCATTCAGGAGTTTGCGGCCGACCAAAGAAGGGATGCGCACTTGCAGTTCCGACAGTCGGTTCCGCTCTCTATCGATCCGCGCATAAACACTCTCTTTGAGATGCAGAGCAAGTCCCTCTAAATAATCAGCCGTCTGAGTCATTCGCTGAATAAACAGTTCGGCAGCTGCCGTAGGCGTTTTAACCCGAGTATGTGCCACCATATCGAGCACCGTATCGTCTCTTTCGTGACCAATACCTGTGATGATAGGCAAAGGAAACTGAGCACAAGCCGCAGCCAGCAGATAAGTATCGAAGCCGGACAAGTCGGATGTTGCTCCACCCCCGCGAATAATCACCACCGCATCGAAATCGTCCGCCCGACAGTTGATTGCGTCCAGTGCCGACAAGATGGACGATTCCACCTGATTACCCTGCATCAAAGCCAGAAAGAGTTCGGTGTAGAAGTAAAAGCCCCGGTGATTAGTTGAAAGCTGATGGCAAAAGTCGCCGTAACCCGCAGCAGTAGGAGAAGAGACAACCGCAATACGTTGAGGATTGATCGGAAGCGACAACTCCTTATTTAAGGTGAGCACTCCCTCCTCTTCCAACTGTTTGATGATTTCCCGACGTTTGAGCGCCATGTCGCCTAGAGTGTACGACGGATCAATATCGAGAACCGTCAGACTATAACCGTATAGTTCATGAAACTGAACCGTCACTTTGACCAGCACTTTAATACCAGAAGTGAATAGCTGACCGGTTGTCTCCTCGAAATAAGGTTTCATCAATCGGAAGATATTGCTCCAGATCATCCCTCGAGCCTTTGCCACCAGGTTATTGCTGCGAGGGTCTTTCTGTACAAATTCCAGATAGCAATGCCCGGTAGCGTTCGAACGGACATCACTCAACTCTGCCTGCACCCAATATTCAGCAGGCAAGCATTGTTCAAGCGCTCTTCTGACAAGCGCATTCAGTTCAAATAACGAAAGAGCGTCCATAATCGGGAGTTTGGTACAACAAACAGTTATTGGTTCTTTAAACAGTTATTGGTTTTCTAGAAACAGTTATTGATACTTTTGCAAACAGTTATTGGTTCTTACCTGTAGAATAAGCTTTCCACAGATCGGGAATACCATAACCAAAGATATTATCGGGGAAAGCGATGCGGTCACCTGAGCGGCGTACCAGTTCGATGATCTCTTTTGCAGTCAGTTTGGGAAGAGCCTGCCATAAGCAAGTCACCATTCCGCACATGATCGGTGCCGAGAAAGAGGTACCGTTCGCTTTTCGAAGATTACCATCTGTCCCCATCACATCGGCAGCCAAGCCAACAGCCATCACATCCGGTTTCACACGGTTATCGGTTGTGTTCCCGATGGATGAGAAAGGAGCTAGCACTCCTTTTTTATCGATTGCGCCAACTGTTATCACATTAAATGCATCTGCCGGAGGAGTGATCTTCTTCCACGATCCAGCACCGGAATTACCGGCACTACATACAAGTACAATTCCTTTATCGGCAATCCGAGACGCTTGGCGCGACATCAACGAAAACTTTCCATCCAGATCGCGGAAGCGGTAATCCTTTGTCGCGTCATCAAACGCGTAATATCCTAGAGAAGTATTAATAATATCCACACCCACACTATCGGCAAACTCAACAGCGGCAGCCCAATAATCCTGTTCTACCAGATGCTCCGAATATTCATCCTCACTTCTAAGTAACCAATAAGAAGCTTCGGGAGCCGTACCGATCATCAGATGAGGTTGGTTCATCGCCATGCACGACAGCACAGAAAGTCCGTGACTGCTCTCGGCAAAGATATCGGCAGTAGGGTCCACAAAATCTCTCGTTCCCAACAGATTAATATTGTGCATCGCTTTGATCCGGTCGACGTTATGGAAGCCGGCATCGATCACAGCAACCGTCATCCCTTTGCCTTTGAAACCAGCTTGATGAAGCAGATTACCTCTGCTCATCTCTATTTGGCGGTATGCCGGTCCATAGAGACTATCCGCTTTGAAACCCCGATCGATCAGTGAGTCACGTTTGGATGATTTCTCATATTTAGCCGATCGCCACACACGCTCCGCAGAGAGGACAAACGGTAGTTTGGTGATTCGATCGATCAAGGTACTGTCGTTACAAGAAACAGTGACAAAATTTTCCCATTTACCGGCAACGAGTACATGTACCCCCTTCGAACGGATAGCATCTATATATTTGCGACAGACCGGTAGATCCGTCGAATCGATTTGTATCTTTTGCTTCTCTCTCCTTTGGATCGCTTTTGCTGAAAGAAATTTCTGAGGCTGCTGCAGCGAATAAGGAGTTGCAGCTTTATCTTTCAAAACAATCCGATATTTGATTGAATCACCGGGCGTGAATTGTGCCCATGCAGAGAGAGTAAAACTCAAAGCGAACAATAATAGTAAGTTTCTCATAGCAAATATTATTTAATCCTGTAAATTAGTTGCGGAATCTTCTGCTATAATTAAGCCGATACCTTTCTGAGAAGCAATAAAAGCCCCGCCAAGGACACGACGATCTTGATAAAAAACAGCCGACTGGCCAGGTGCAATTGCTGAAGCCGTTTCACGAAAGCGTACAAACAACCGTCCATCGGGCAGACGTTTCACCTGACAAGGAAGAGGATGACTGCGATAACGAATGCGAACGGCCAGATTCGGACAATTGAACAGTTCTTGCTCGTCAACGATCTGATCTTGCTCAAGAAGCATATACTCAGTATTCAATTGATCGGCATCACCCAGCATGACGGTATTTTTCTCGGGATTAATCTTCAAGACGTAAGCCGGTTTGCCCAAAGCGATCTCCAAGCCTTTTCGCTGACCGACCGTATAATAGGGCGCCCCCTTATGTTGTCCGATCTTCACTCCACGCGAATTGACAAACCATCCCGGACCGATCTCGCGGTCTATCTCGGGGCACTGTTCACGGAGAAAGTCGCGATAATCACCTTTGATGAAACATACTTCCATGCTTTCACCCTCTTCCGCCTTCGCTTCGTAACCTTTAGTACGAAGGTATTCGCGCACTTTCAGTTTGGTGTAATCGCCTAAAGGAAAGATGCAACGTTTCAGGACCTCTTGTCCCAAACGCCACAGAAAATACGATTGATCTTTTTTATCATCATCACCGGCAACGATATAGATTTTGTCGTTCCGCTTCTCCAAACGCGAATAATGACCGGTTGCGATCCAGTCACATCCCAACTTATCGGCCCATTCGGTGAGCATGCGAAACTTAAACAGAGGATTACACATCACGCAAGGATTAGGAGTCCGTCCCTGCTTATACTCATCGATAAAATGCTGCACGATGGTCTCCTTAAAAGAAACGCGTTCGTCAGCTACGTAGTGCTCAATGCCCATGCGTTGAGCCAGCTCTCTCGCCTCTACTGGGTCATCTCCCCACACTCGCATGGTGACCCCTACTATCTCATATCCTTGTTCCATCAGCATCAGGCAGGTTGCGGTACTATCTATTCCGCCGCTCATCCCGACCAATACTCGTTTATTTGATTCCTTCATTCTCTACTTTTTATAAAAACGAGAAGACCGACTGCAGCTTACTCTTTAGAGATTAAAACAGTAGCATAAGCAGAGATCCCCTCTTCACGACCGGTAAAGCCAAGTTTCTCGGTCGTTGTGGCTTTGATAGAAATATCTTCTTGTTCGATGCCCATCACTTCGGCAAGTACCTGCTGCATAGAAGGGATATGTGGATTCAACTTAGGTCGTTCCGCACACACCGTCGCATCAATGTTTCCAATCCGATAACCTTTAGTGGCAATCAACCGGACGGTTTCTTTCAGCAAAATCTTACTATCAATATTCTTATATTCACCGGCTGTATCGGGAAAGTGAAAGCCGATATCCCGCATATTGGCAGCTCCCAATATGGCATCACAGATAGCATGAATCAGTACATCCGCATCCGAATGCCCCAGCAAACCTTTCGCATGTTCGAGTCGGACACCTCCCAACCATAGATCACGTCCTTCTACTAACTGATGAACATCAAAACCGAACCCTACTCTTATCTTCATACTTACTTATCTTATTCTTATCAATGATCAACGAATATAGAAATCGAGCAATTTCTCATTCTCCAGATATCCTTGGAGATGCTGACCGATAGCCACCGGTCCTACCCCTACCGGAGTACCGGTAAAGAGCAAATCACCTATTTTCAAGGTAACAAACTGACTCACGTAAGAGATGATCTCATCAACCTTGAACAGCATATCTGCCGTACAACCCCGTTGTACCTCGCGATCATCAATTGTCAGATGGAAATGGAGATTCTGAATATCTGCAAACTGCTCCACAGGTACAAACGTACCAATTGCAGCAGAGGAGTCGAAACCTTTGCATAGTTCCCAAGGATCACCGTTGCCAACAAACTTACGTTGTAAGTCGCGAGCCGTGAAATCGATGCCGACCGTCAGCGCATCATAATAACGAGAGGCAAAACGAGTCGAGATATTTTTGCCCAAACGGTTAATGCGCACTACCAACTCCGTTTCATAATGAACCTCTTTCGAAAAGTCGGGAATAAAGAAAGGCTTTCCATCTTTCAAGATAGCCGAATCTGGTTTCATAAAAATGACCGGATCCTTTCCACCTTGGTTACCTAACTCTTTGATATGCTCGGCATAGTTTCTTCCTACAGCTATAATTTTCATTACTTAATTTCATTAAAGTTTAAACGATTAAACATCACTGCTAAATGAGCATATAGAGATGTATTTTGTACCACAATGCTCTCCGGGACACGGATACGAAAAGGAGTAAAGTTCCAGACAGCTTTAATGCCACCGTCGATCATCGTATCGGTAATGCCTTGAGCAATCTCAATGGGAACCGTCAGTACGCCAATCTGAACACCGTACTCACTCATCTTATTTTTAAAATCGTCCGAGTGAAAAATAGGGATACCATTAATGTTAGTACCCACTAAGGAAGGGTTGACATCAAAAGCAGCTACAATCTCCAATCCGAAATGAATTAATCCGGAATCGCGCAACAATGCTCCTCCAAGACTACCAACACCAAAAAGAAAAGCCTTGTGTATCTCTTTAAAACCTAAAAAATGTTCCAGCACCGAGATCAATGTATCGATCTCGTAACCAACTCGGGTACGTCCGGTAATATTAACATAAGAGAGATCTTTGGCTATTTGAGAGGCATCAACATTTATTTCTTTGGAGATTTGAGTTGAGGAGACGAAGCGCTCCCCCCTTTGCTTTAAGAGTTTGATATTCGACAAATACCACGGCAACCTTCGTAAGGTAGGTTCTGGGATCTTTATGCAATCCATCCGTTGTACGTCTTGCTTGGTGATCATTTCTTTCATTCATTCTGGTTATAGATTGACAAAAATACATTTTTTTTCGGATATTTAGCGGCGAATGAACGGAAAGGTTAACATAAATTCTACAAATAAACAATTCGTGAATGAGATTCGACAGAAAAGGGAGTCGAGCACGACGATTCTACAATGATGATTATTTCACCAGTCAGGATTGTAGGAATTGATTACCGATTTTACATCAAGCAAACAACTCCCTCAGCGATATTCATTTGAAGGGCTACAAGAGAAATGCAGGAAAAGATTGCAGGAAACGCCACAATATTGTACTTTTGGAAAATAGAACAGAAGATAAATTAATTAAGAGATATGAAAAAGAAAGATTGGAAAGACCGGTTGAACATTGTATACTCCACGAATCCGGATTTCAGTTACGAGATGGAAGATGATGAAGAACAGGTAACCCTCTCTCCTCAGCAGCAGAATCTCCGTGTACAGCTCGATCGGAAAAACCGTGGAGGCAAAGTGGTAACTCTGATCACCGGCTTTGTTGGCACAGAGAACGATTTAAAAGAGTTGGGAAAAACACTTAAAACCAAATGTGGAGTCGGAGGAAATGTCAAAGATGGAGAGGTTTTGATTCAAGGAGACTTCAAACAAAAGATAATTGAGTTACTTCAAAAAGAAGGATACACCAAGACGAAAGGCATTGGAGGTTAAAAAAAAGGGCGACCGCAGTCGCCCTTTTTATATATCATTATCAAGAGATTATTCAGCTCTCAAAGTGTAACGTTTGAATGTAGTTACAGTTAAATCTTTATCTTGAGATTTCAAGAAATCTGCAATTGTCATTTTAGCGTCTTGGATGTATTCTTGTTTCAACAAACAAACTTCTTTGTAGAACTTAGAGATACGACCCATAGCGATTCTTTCGATCATGTTTTCAGGTTTGCCTTCTTGACGAGCTTTGTCAGCAGCAATTTCCTTTTCTCTTTCCAAAACATCAGCAGGAACATCGTTTTCGTCAACAGCGATCGGGTTCATTGCAGCGATTTGCATAGCAACTTCGTGACCAACATGTTCGTCAACTTCTTTGTTCAATACAACCATTGTACACAAGAAGTTCTTGTTTTGGTGATTGTAAACAGCGATAGCAGGACCTTCAACAGCAGCATAGCCATCTAATTCCATTTTTTCGCCAGTGATACCACTTCTGTCAGTAATCAATTGTTGGATTGTAGAGTCACCCATAGGAAGAGCGTAAACTTCTTCTACAGTCGCACATTTGTTAGCGATAGCAGCATCCAAAATGTCTTGAGTCAACTTGATGAATTCTTCATTCTTAGCAACGAAATCAGTTTCGCACTTCAAAGCAAGCATAACACCAAAGCCATTTTCAACTTTAGCAAGTACACAACCTTCAGCAGCATCGCGATCAGAACGTTTAGCAGCAACTGCTTGTCCTTTTTCACGGATGATCTTCATTGCTTGGTCGAAATCACCTTCTGCTTCAGCCAACGCATTCTTGCAGTCCATCATACCAGCTCCGGTCATTTTGCGAAGCTTGGTTATATCAGCCATACTTACAGCCATAATATTTTTTTATTTATAGATGAATAAAATAAGTTCCAAAACGAAAAAATGTGCCAATCTGCCAATGAAATATAGGCATAAAAGTACACCTATACGCTAGCAAATTGGCACATATTTATATTAAGCTTCTTCGTCTTCTTTCAAGAAAGCGGCAGCTTTAGATGCATTGATAGCTTCTTCGTCCGACTTGTCTAGTCTTGCTTTAGCAGATTTTTTCTTGCCTTTGTTAGCAGGAGCTTCACCAGCAGCTTCCATGTCGATTTTCTCAGCTTTTCTTTCTTCCAAGCCTTCGATCATTGCAGCGCAACAAGCTTCCAAGATAACTTCTATTGATTTAGTAGCGTCATCATTAGCAGGAATTACGAAATCTACATTTGAAGGATCAGAGTTTGTATCCACGATACCGAATACAGGAATACCCAAACGGTTAGCTTCGCGAACAGCAATATTTTCTTTCATCACGTCAATAACGAACAATGCAGAAGGAAGACGAGTAAGGTCAGCGATAGATCCTAAAGTCTTGTCCAACTTAGCACGTTGACGAGAGATTTGAAGAATTTCTCTTTTAGAGAGGTTAGAATAAGTACCATCGTTAGTTAACTTGTCGATAGTAGCCATTTTCTTTACAGCCTTGCGGATAGTTGGAAAGTTAGTCAACATACCACCCGGCCAGCGCTCGATTACATAAGGCATATTAACAGATGCAGCTTTTTCAGCAACAACCTGTTTTGCTTGTTTTTTAGTAGCAACAAAAAGAATTTTCTTGCCAGACTTAGCAATTTGTTTCAAAGCTTCAGCAGCTTCGTCAACTTTTGCGACAGTTTTGTGAAGGTCAATGATATGAATACCATTGCGTTCCATGAAAATATAAGGAGCCATAGAAGGATTCCACTTTCTCTTAAGGTGTCCGAAGTGGCAACCAGCTTC
>Ga0114938_1000403_pt1 | contig 33005 bp, 28 predicted proteins | sample AshMeaBigSpring_FD_88675 | JGI IMG/M metagenome (GOLD analysis project Ga0114938, IMG submission 88675) | Groundwater microbial communities from Big Spring, Nevada to study Microbial Dark Matter (Phase II) - Ash Meadows Big Spring | ecosystem: Environmental > Aquatic > Deep subsurface >... | reverse complement strand
TGGGTGGGTGAGGGATTGGAGCGGCGTGCCGCCGTATTTCGGCGGTACAAGAGCGGAAAGCCCGACCCGAGGTACGAGGGGCACCCCCAAAAAGTTAGAAGTTAGAAGTTAGAAGTTAGAAGTTAGAAGTTAGAAGTTAGAAAATTGAATAGGATTGGCCTTTAGGCTATTCACTATATATGAAATTCATCAATTAATTAATATAAAAAATTTTGAGGTTATGAATACTAAAAATGACAACGATATGGGCTGGAAGGCTGAAATGGATGCTGAACTTCATAGTGCTTTGGCAACGGAGGGCTCGTTTGTGACAATTGATAATGAGAGGTATTATCGGATTAGTAATTTCGATGCGATGCAAGCGTTTTTTATTAGCATTGCGAGTGACTCGAACTTGTGGATGTATATTTCGAGCACGGGTGGGCTGACTGCTGGACGGAGGAACCCTGACAAGGCGCTGTTTCCGTATTATACGGACGATAAAATTAGTGAATCGGCCGAGATGACGGGGAGTAAAACGATTATTCAGGTGACAAATAAGGGGAAGAAAATGGTGTGGGAACCGTTCTCGGAGCGTCAGGCGGGGTTGTACTGCATTGAACGTAGCATTGCCAAAAACCTGACGGGCAATAAACTAATTTTCACCGAGAAAAACCACGACTTGGGGCTGACTTTCAGCTACAAATGGATGAATGCCGATGGGTTTGGATGGATAAAGAAAAGTGAACTCACCAACTTTACGAACTCCGACATGGCGGTTTATGTGGTGGATGGGTTGCAAAATATTCTGCCTTCGGGCATAGACCGACAGACACAGAATGTGTACTCGAACTTGGTGGATGGCTACAAGAAAACGGAACTGGTGGAGCATTGTGGCCTTGCTTTGTTTCGGATGGAATCGATTTTGGTGGATAGGGCTGAACCGAGCGAATCGTTGCGCGCGAACGTGGTGTGGAGCTTTGGTTTACCGGCGAACCATTATTTGCTTAGCTCGTCGCAGTTAACTGCCATACGCAAAGGCCAAAGGCCACAGCCCGAGCTGGAGGCTAAGGGGGTGCGCGGTGCGCTTTTTGTGTGCAGTGAGTTGGTGGCTAAGGCGAACAGTGCCTGCAACTGGTACTTTGTGGCGGAGATTGAACAAGATAGTGCGCAAATAAACAACCTTATTCACTTGATAGAAAATACGAAAAACATAGCCGAATTGCTCGAACAGGATGTTGATAAAGGCACGCAGGCATTACGTAACATTGTGGGTCAGGCGGATGGAATTCAGCAGGGTGCCGACGAACACAATATGGCGCGACACTTTGCGAATGTGCTCTTTAACACCATGCGTGGAGGTATTTACAGCGAGGGTTATACGATAGAGGCTTCGTTTTTCGACAAGCACATACAACTGTTCAACACGAAAGTGTGGAAAAAACATCAGCACTTTTTAGCTTCGTTGCCACAGAAAATAGCCTACGAGCAGCTGCTTCAGTTGGTGGAGCAACAAAAGGATGCGCAGCTATTGCGCTTGTGTTACGAGTATTTACCGATTACGTTTAGTCGCCGACATGGCGACCCTAGCCGTCCGTGGAACTTGTTTGACATTAATATTAAGGACGAAAATGGTCGTAAGCGCTTGTCGTACCAGGGAAATTGGCGCGATATTTTTCAGAACTGGGAAGCGTTATCGCTCTCGTACCCGGCCTATGTGAATGGCATAATAGCTAAGTTTATGAATGCCACCACAGCCGATGGTTACAATGCATACCGACTGACGAATAAGGGCATTGAGTGGGAAGAAATAGAGCCAGACAATCCGTGGTCGAACATTGGTTACTGGGGCGATCACCAGATAATTTACTTGCAAAAATTAGTGGAGATAGCTCACAATCATTTCCCGGGTGAGCTGCAAAACCTGTTGAACAAAGAGTTGTTTGTATATGCCAATGTGCCTTATCGGATAAAAAGTTATGCCGAAATAGTGGCGCATCCGAAGGATACTATTTTATTTGATCATGAACTCAACAAGCACTTGCTGTCCAACGAAAAAACGTATGGTGCCGATGCTAAAGTGATTCACACGGCCAACGATGAGCCGCTGCTCGTTACCTTTACCGAAAAGTTATTGGCCAGTTTACTTTCCAAACTTAGCAACTTTGTGCCTCAGGCTGGTATTTGGCTCAATACCCAACGCCCTGAGTGGAACGATGCTAACAATGCGTTAGTTGGTTCGGGTGCTTCGATGGTTACGGTGTATTACCTGCGACGGATGTTGCATTTTGCCCTGGAGCTGTATGGCAACAGCACACAAAATGAGCTGACATTGACTGCCGAAATGAAACAGTTTTTCGACGATTTGCACGGCGTGCTTCAGAAACATCAGGCGCTGTTGGCGGCAGAATTTTCGAGCGAGGACCGTCGTACGTTTACCGACGAGATGGGAATGGCCGGTCAAAAATACCGCTCGCTCATCTACCGTGCGTTTTCGGGTCGCAAAGAGCGCATTGCAAAACAGGAGTTGCTGGCGTTTTTCAAGTTAACACTTTCGTACATCGATCAGTCCATCGATTTCAATAAACGTAGCGACAAGCTGTACCATGCGTATAATTTATTGAAATTTACCGACAAAGGTGTTGACATTCGCTATTTATACGAAATGCTCGAAGGACAGGTGGCAGTGCTTAGCTCGGGAAAACTATCGCCTACCGAAGCGGTGCAACTACTCGATGCATTGCGTGCGAGTGCCTTGTATCGCCCCGATCAGCGGAGTTATATTTTGTATCCAAACAAAACATTGCCTACGTTAATTGATAAAAATAATATTAAGGCCAGCGAAGTTAATCGCAATGGCCTGTTGAAAGAATTGCTGGCTAAGGGCAATACAGAGATTATCACTACCGATAAAAAAGGGCAGTTTCATTTCAATGCGTCGTTCAACAATGTTGGCTTTTTGCATCAGGCCCTGGTAAAACTAAAGGCCGAAGGGACATTTGATATCGATGAACAGGACATGGTGGATGTGGAAGAGATATACGAACAGGTGTTCGATCATCAATCGTTTACTGGCAGGTCGGGCACATTTTACAAGTACGAAGGCTTGGGTTCAATTTATTGGCACATGGTGTCGAAACTGTTGTTGGCTATCGCCGAAAACATTAGCGCTGCCGAACAACAACATGCTGACCCTAACCTGATAAAGGCTTTGAAACACCATTTTGCCTACGTAAAAGAAGGTATCGGAGCGCATAAAACACCAACGGAGTATGGCTCGTTTCCGTTCGATGCTTATTCGCACACCCCTATGATGGCTGGCGTACAACAACCGGGCATGACGGGGCAGGTGAAAGAGGATATTATTACGCGCTATTTTGAATTGGGTATCGTCGTGAAAAATGGGTGCATTCAGTTTGAGCCAAGCAACATTAACTTTGCCGAGTTTGTGACCGATAGCAAAGCCAAGGCGCCTTACCTCCAATTTACATATTGCAACATTCCGTTTGTGTACCAACAAGCATCGCCCAAAGGCATGCGACTTTACTACACCGACGGCAGTACGGTAGAAGCTGATTATTATCAACTAACACGTACCCAAAGCCTCGACATTTTCAATCGGTCGAATACGATTAAAAAGATCGTAGTGAATTTTTAGAATAGGTGCAAAAAAGGAGAGTGACTCAAATGGTCACTCTCTTTTTTTGTTGATTTGATGAGGTAGCGAATGCTAAAACCGATACCCTACTGTTACCCCACCCCAGCATTGCAAACCGCTGCCCACCACCGAAAACGGTTGTTGATTGATTCGATGATCAGTTAACGATGCTGTTCCATAAAAAGGTGTACAAGCTACTCTGGCTAACCATTTGCCGTTTGGCGAATGAAACCGATACGCAATGATGGCTGTAGGATTGAGATAAAGATCCGTTTCAACAATAAAACTATTCATAGTACTGGATAAGTAAACCATATTCACACCTGCACCTAATTCTACAAAATGACATTGTTTCTGTAAATGAATCAAATACGAAGCACTTAGTGGTAAGCTTGCCCAATTAAGGTATTTATGGGTTCCGTTTTCGGTCAGTCTCAGATAAGACACACCAGCTTTCAAGGCTACTCGCTCCCACTCCAATCGTTCGTACGCCACACTGTAGAGCATTCCACTTCCGCCCACTTCGAGCTGTATGCTATTTTTACGCTCCTGCGCCATGCTCCAACTGCCAAGAACGACAACGAGTGCTATTACTATTTTTCTTTTCATTTCAATTGGATTTTAGTTATCAACATTTCATATAGTTCTTTGGCCGAAGCTTCGTCCTCGTATTCGTTTTTCAGGACGTTTTCAACGATCCCGATGGGGTTTAACCCACTATTATTCCGAAGCACAAGCACCAAATTATTGTCACGGTCCACGATCATAAATTGTCCATATGCCCCATTTGCCCAAAAGGTATTAGCCTCTAAATCGACCCACCACAAGTAAGCATAGCCCTGACAAACAAACCCTTCGAGGTCCTTGTCGTTTGGAGCTATTGAAACAGCGGTAGTACTCACATTGACCCATGCTGGCGAAATCAATTGCTGTCCAGCCCAGCTACCGTTTTGAACCATCAGCATACCCAATCGTGCTAAATCTTCGCTATTCATATACACCCTTGTTTGCGGAAAGTCGGTGTAATTGGCGTACTCGTACTGTACATGCTCTGGTTTAAAATACATCATACCCGTTGGCACAGCCAACCATTCGTAAATTAAATCGCCCAGTTTCTTAGCCGTCAGTTTTTCAAGAATAATAGGAAGCACATTGAAATCGAAATTATTGTAGTAAAAATGTTCGCCAGGCAGGTAAGCACCCCGTTGTGGTTTTCGTCTTTTCATACCCTCCGACTCGCCCAGCGCCTTAACATAAATACCCGAGCGAGCTTGTAGCAACTGTCGAATGGTTGCTTTACGCTCCGCAGCAGTAAGAGGCTGTTTGGAATCGTCGATACCATAATACTCCAAACTTCGATCAATATCCACCAGTCCTTTATCAATGGCAATACCATACAACATACTAAAGATACTTTTACGCGCCGAAGCACAATTCATTGGCAACTGATAATCGCCATAATTTAAAAGTAGCTTACCATCTTTTATCACCGTCACTGCATCGTAATAGGTATTTTTTTGAACATGCTGTAGCAATTCTTTTTTATCAGTTTGGGTGAGCAGGTCGGCATGTTCAAGTGCTACCCCACTACCGTTGGGAGTAATATCCACAAAAGGATCGACACTACAACTTAGCATAAACCCTAGTGCGATGCTCGAAACAAGGACTTTGGGGAAGAGAAGTTTTTGAATACACATTATTTATTAGTTAAAAAATTGAGCAACAAAATTACTCGAAATATCATTTTCCACCCTGTAGTATGAATCTAAAAAAAGTCCAATATACTATGCTAGCAAAGTATATTGGACTCATTTGTAGTATGTGAAACTTTGGATATTATTTTTTTTCGACCTCCGCTTTGTATTCGGTTGGAGTTTGGGATGTGATTTTTTTGAATACACTCTGAAAAGTAGACTTCGAACTAAAACCAACCTCGAGAGCCAAACTAACCAAGGTTTTAGTTTGATATTCTTTGTTTTTAATCTTCTCTTTCAGCTCTTCAACACGGTATCGGTTTATCAAATCGTTGAAGCCATTGTCCGACATTTCGTTAATCAAACGGGATAAATAATTGGGCGAAATACCTAAATTCTCGGCCACATCGGCAATGCGCAAGTTTGGATTACGGTAGATTTTATCCTCATCGAGCAGGTGCATTAACTGAATGTAATAGCTATTTTCATTTTTAATAACATCGCGATATTCCGAAACAAAATCGGTGGTGATACGCTGATTAATGATAAAATTGACAACACCCCACCCTATAAAATACAGCGCAATAACCAGCTGAGGGATGTAAAAAATGAGTTTATCCACCTTTACAAACAGGGGCAGCAACACCGAAGCGACTATCAACAATGCCAACATAACGGTCATGATTAAAAAAAGTCGGATTCCGAAATATATTTTAGCATCAAGGCCAAGCTGTACTTTAATTTTACGAATGGTTTGAACCCCACTTAACAATGCCCAAAACGACATCAGCAAAAAGCCCACATACACAAAGCTGCGTATTCGAAACAGAAAATCCAACAATGCCCTGCTATATTCGCCCGTAAAAATGATTACACCTAATGGAAGCAAGTGAGCAGCTATTTCGATTAAAGCAAACAGCTTTACCAAAAAACCAAACCGCGGTGCAAACAATGCCTTTTGCGCCAACGACTCCATGTATTTGATGGAAAACCAATAAGGTAGAAATATTAAATTCAATGGCAATAACAGAATAACATGAATGCGTGTGCTCAAGGGTTCTAAAAAATAGGTCGACTGAAAAAGCCCAAGCCCAACCAAACACATGGCTATACCCAGAAAACGATTGGCACTCGTACGCGGCAGTTGTATAAACTGCATAAAGGCCACAAAGCATAGCAAACATAAAATTCCGTATAAAACAACTAGTAGCATGTTTATTTTTGTTTGTTGCAAAAATACAGCTTTTTGGCCATGCAACAAACAGCTTTGTGTGGTGTTGGCAACACCTTACTCCAAGCTAGGGATATCTGAATAATCTAAATATATTTATATAACATAATAGCTTAGACATTTAAACAATTTGCAAAAAAAACATTCATTATATGGCTAATAAATGTAAATAGTCGCATATTTGGTTCGATATTTCGTTTCCCGTACATTTCTTAGGCAATCTTTTAGATAGGTTATCTTATCTTTCATATAGGATTACGTTTAGGCTCACCCGTTTGATTGGCAAAATCACACAACAGCATTCTTTAAAACACTTTTCTTCCACTCTACAACCGACAAATTAGTTCGATATGCAATGGCACGTTTCATGGAGTTAAAAGAGCCAAAACCGCACTTTTCGACCAATTGCTCGTTGCTCAACGAAGGATTTGAAAGATATTCACGTTCCAACTCGCTCAATCGATAGCCGTTTACATAGGCACAAAAATTCTGATTGAACTTCTTATTAATAATGGCCGAAATATACGTTCGGTTAGTTCCAACTAATTGTACAACATCCATAATATTCAAGTTACTGTTTAAAAATAACTTATCGCGCTCAAATGCATCTACTAATTTGGATAAAATTTGTTGCTGCGACACAGTTAAATCATCATCACATGGCCCTGTTGATATCGACTCTGCAGCTTTATTAACCTCACATTTTACCTCTTCAACAAACTGATTAACCTGATCATCAAAATTATTATCATCTAGTTCGTATGCTGGATTAATGGCTTTTTGCGTAAACCCCATATAACCGATACCATAAAGCGAGACTGCAAAAATTAGCCAAATCACATTTATAACTAAATCGCTCGGAAGCAACAACCTACGCCCCAACACATGTGCTACTAATGCGCTAATAGAGATAAATAACAATAAATAATTAAGCAATTTAGCATTCACAAATTTACCATCGTGCATATCGGCATAGTACTCTTCGGCTTTATGAGCATATTTTTTCAGTAATTTCTGATTATGCACAAATGTAACAACAAGCAAAACCACAAATGTAAGCTTCACCACTTTACGCATAACACTTAAAAACTGAATCTGGGATGAATCAGGAAACAAAAGTTCATTATACAACCATGCTTTATACTGCTCAAAAGGCGTAAGCAATATGCCCACAGTATAAACAGTAGCTATAAGCAAAGGAACAACCAGGTACTTAAAATGGACACGAAACGAAAAATGATCGTCGACCGTGAGCAAGCGAAAATAAATATAATATACCGGAAAAGCAATGCTACCGAGGTAAGCAAGTACAGGTTCCCAATAAGGAAAAATGGCTGGATATGGAGCAAAAAACAAGTACTGACCAAACAAACAAAGTCCACATATCAACATAAAATTGCTCAAAAAAGCAGCTGGAACACTTATGTTCTTTTTGTTGGTGCGAAGTGAGATAAACCAAAAAAGTGAAATATATACAGGCAATAAAAGAATTAAAGTTCGAATCATAAGGTCTTTACATTAAGTTTTAATACATTTTTTACCTTTTGGCAAATAAGTTTACGTTTTGGGTATTGAGCTAAGTAAGTAAAATGTATTTTTGTACGTACAAATATAGAAAATATAATTTACTAGAGAAAATCGTATAATATCGCCGAGAAGAATTCAAAACAGTAAGAAATTAGATTTTATTTGTTTGTTTACAACCCAAAACGGTCAGATTCATTAGAAATGAAACTGACCGTTTATTTTTTCAAAACAAATATGGCTATTGCAAAAAATGCTTTTACATCATAACAAACAGACATCACAACTAACCTAGCACTTACATCAATTCATAACTAACAGAAATTCCACTTATACAAAACAGTAGAATATTTAAAATCTGACACTTTGAATGGATTTCTTCGTGAAAGCATGATAGTTAGATAATAAGTCATCTTTGTTGATCAAATCAGGTATTTTGCCCTACTTCCTTCAACTTAGGCCGCAAGCGGCTTTTAAAAATCTTGCTGTCGGCATATTTGGCAGCATGTTGTTGACGAAGTTGAATGCGTTCGTCTTCGGGCAAATGAAAGATGGTTTGGCACTCAGCACTACAGCAGCCTTCGTAGGTTGCACGACAGTCGGCACACTGTATAAACAGCAAGTGACAATCGGTATTGGCGCAATTGGTGTGCGTATCAGCAGGCTGACCGCATTGATGACAACGTGCTATAACCTGTCCATCAACCGATTCGCCCAAGCGTTCGTCGAACACAAAGTTTTTTCCATAGAATTTCGATTCGATGCCAAGTTGCTTGATTTGTTGCGCATACTCAATGATTCCTCCATACAACTGCGACACGTTTTCGAAGCCCTCGTTGATTAAAAATGCACTTGCTTTTTCGCAACGGATACCGCCTGTGCAGTACAACAGAAACTTCTTGTCTTTATCGTCGGCATATTTACCCACCACCATTTTTATTTCTTCGCGGAAGGTATCCACATCGGGGCAATAAGCATTTTTGAAATGTCCTATCTCACTTTCGTAATGATTACGCATATCCACAACAATAACACCCGGCTCATCAAGCGCTTCGTGAAACTCCAATGCAGTAAGATGTTTACCCACTTTTGATAAATCGTAAGTGCCATGCTCCAAGCCATCGGCCACAATTTTGGGACGTACTTTGATGGTTAGTTTGTAAAACGATTTTCCATCATCTTCGATAGCATATTTAATGGGCAACTGATCCAAAGCAGGAATGGCATACAGCAGTTCAAGAAACTTAGTTAAATGATGTTCGGGCACACTCATCTGTGCGTTGATACCCTCGCGGGCAATGTAAATACGCCCAAAACAACTCAGCGCAGACCATTGAGCATAGATTTCGTCGCGAAATGCATGTGGGTTTTCAATTTCAAAATATTTATAGAATGAAATTGTACGGCGTTTAAATGGCTCGTTTTGAAGTTGTTCTTTTAAAATACGACGGTCGATACGGTTATGTAACATATTGAAATAGGAGCTTGTAACATCTATTGTTACTTCTTTAAGAATTAATAAATACCTGTCAATAACAATAAGCCTGCTAAATTGTTTACATATAGATAACAACTATATATCTATAAACAGAAACAATAACCAAACTAAAACACTGACAAACATCCACTTAAAAACAAAATGCTATTTAGACATTGCAAACGGATATTTTTTAACAAATAAATATCTATTTGATTCTCTGCAAAATACAGCTAAAATTAACTCAAACACACATTTTGAACTTATTTCAGAATAAAACTAATTCTAAAATAAGTTGTTTAAGGGTGTAAAAACAAACAAACAATTTTCAGAAAAAAAATGAATACAAATAAAGCAATACCAAAAGAGATTGAAGAATTAGAAAATGAGGAATGGTTTTATTCACTCGATTATGTATTACAACAATGGGGACCCGATCGGGTTGTAGAGCTTTTGCGCCAATTGCAAGTACGTGCTCACAAAGCTGGTGTGGAATTACCATTCACAGCCAACACCCCTTATATCAACACCATAACACGCGACAAGCAAGTTCCATATCCTGGAAACCGCGAGATAGAGCGCAAAATAAAAAGTATTATTCGCTGGAATGCCATGGCCATGGTAGTGAAAGCAAACAAAAACGATAGCGGCATTGGCGGTCATATTTCGACTTATGCATCGGTAGCGACCCTGCTCGAAGTAGGTTTCAACCATTTCTTTAAAGGCAAAAATGCCGAAGATGGTGGCGATCAGATCTATTTCCAAGGTCACTCAACCCCTGGTATTTACTCACGTGCTTATCTCGAGGGCAGATTACATCAGGATAATATATGCAATTTCCGTCGCGAGCTACACCCAAATGGTGGCGTTTCGTCGTATCCACACCCTTGGTTGATGCCTAACTTTTGGGAATTTCCAACCGTTTCGATGGGCTTAGGACCGATCATGGCCATTTACCAAGCACGTTTTAACCGCTACATCGAAGATAGAGGTTTAAAATCGACAGCCGCTCAAAAAGTATGGGCATTTCTTGGCGATGGCGAAACCGACGAACCCGAAGCATTGGGAGCAATCACCTTGGCTGCGCGCGAAAAACTCGACAATCTTATTTTTGTAGTAAACTGCAACTTACAACGCCTGGATGGTCCTGTGCGTGGTAATGGCAAGATTGTTCAAGAGCTTGAAGCAGTATTCCGCGGAGCAGGATGGAATGTAATTAAAGTACTTTGGGGTGGCGAGTGGGATGCACTCATCGAAAAAGACCACAAAGGAAAACTGGTGAAACGCATGGGCGAAATTGTGGACGGACAGTCGCAAAAATTCTCCATAGCCGATGGAGGATATGTACGTAAAGAGTTTTTTGGGGTTGATCCTGAGCTCGAAGAAATGGTGAGCCACCTAACCGACGATCAGATTCGCAAAATGAGCCGTGGTGGTCACGATCCTGAAAAAGTGTATGCCGCATTTAACGCAGCCGTACATCACAAAGGGCAACCAACCGTTATTTTAGCCAACACCATTAAAGGATATGGTTTGGGCGAAAGTGGCGAAGGAAAAAACATTACTCACTCGCAGAAAAAGCTCAATGAAGACGAGTTGAAGGAGTTCCGTACGCGTTTTGGCATTCCATTGTCGGACGAAGAAGTGGTGAAAGCACCTTTCTACAAACTCCCTGAAGATTCGCCAGAGATGCAATACCTCAAAAAACGTCGTGAGATATTGGGAGGAAGTGTACCTGAACGCCGCACCGACATTCGCCCAATCAAAACACCACCCGAAGAAGTATTTGCCGAATTCTACAAAGGCTCAGAAGGTCGTGAGTTATCAACAACCATGGCTTTTGTACGTATATTGACCAAATTACTCAAAGATAAAGAAATAGGTAAACTGATTGTTCCTATCGTTCCCGACGAAGCTCGCACCTTTGGAATGGAATCCTTGTTCCGCGCCAATGGTATTTACTCGCACGTAGGACAGCTTTACGAGCCAGTTGACAAAGAGCAATTGCTTTATTACAAAGAAGCCAAAAACGGTCAGATCCTCGAAGAAGGAATTACCGAAGCCGGCTCCATGTCGTCGTTTATTAGTGCCGGAACAGCCTATGCTACGCACGGTTTAAACATGATGCCATTCTTTGTGTATTACTCGATGTTTGGACTACAACGCATTGGCGACTTGGTGTGGGCAGCAGCCGACATGCAAGCCAGAGGCTTTTTAATTGGTGGAACAGCAGGTCGCACCACCTTGGCGGGCGAAGGACTTCAACACCAAGATGGTAACAGCCATTTATTAGCCTACCCAGTACCAAACCTGGTTACTTACGATCCTGCTTTTGCATACGAATTGGCCGTGATTATTCGCGATGGTATACGCCGTATGTACGAAGAGCAAGAAAAAGTGTTTTACTACATCACTGTAATGAACGAAAACTACCCGATGCCAGTAATGCCCGAAGGCGTGCAAGAAGGTATTTTGAAAGGAATGTATTTGTATCAAAAATCGAGCAAACCAAAAGCAGCACACACTACCAACTTATTGGGAAGCGGAACGATACTAAACGAAACACTGAAAGCAGCCGATATATTGCAAGAAAAATACAATGTTGGTGTAGATGTGTATAGCGTAACGAGTTACAAAGAACTTCAGCGCGATGCATTGGATGTTGAACGTCATAACTTATTGCATCCTGAGGATGAAAAAACACCCTATGTATCCACATTAATTCAAAATAAAGGCGTAATAGTAGCAGCATCGGATTATGTGAAAACCTTGCCCGATTCAATTTCGAAATGGTTACCAAATAGACTTCACACCTTGGGTACAGATGGATTTGGACGCTCAGAAACTCGTGAGAACCTCCGCGATTTCTTTGAGGTAGATGCTAAACACATTGCATTTACTACACTTTATGCATTGTACAAAGAAGGCAATTACAAATTAGCCGACTTGAAAAAAGCAATGAATGAACTGGATATTAATGCAGACAAATTGAATCCAATGATTTCATAAGTTTCATTTACCATTTAATCATTTACGATTTACTATTTAGAAGAAGAAATAATGAGAAATTTTGTGATACCCGAATTGGGTGAAAATATAAAATCAGCTATCGTTGTAAAAGTACTTGTGAGCGTAGGCGACACAGTAGAACTTGACCAAACGGTACTTGAACTTGAAACAGACAAAGCAACCATCGAAGTACCTGCCGATATTGCAGGTAAAGTAGTGAGTGTAGCTGTAAACGAAGGCGATACAGTAGGTATCGGACAAGCTGTGATTGGCTTGGAAGAAGCAAATGAAGCAAGTGCTGCTCCAGCACCAACGCCTGCGCCTGTACCAGAGCCAACACCTGCCCCTGCCCCTGCTCCTGCACCAACGCAATCAGAAGCCCCAAAAGCAGCCGAGGTATTTGTAGCATCGCAAACAGTAACAGCTGACGCTCCGAAAGTAGTGCCGGTTGAAAACCAACCTGCGATAGCACCCAATGCAGCTCCTGCAGCTCCATCGGTTCGTCGATTGGCGCGTGAGATAGGCGTGGATGTGAATCAGGTAAAAGGAACTGGTCCGGGTGGACGCATTTTGCTCGATGATGTAAAAGCATTTAGCAAACAGCTACATCAACAACGCAACGAGATACAGCACATCCGTGCCGAACAACACTCGGAGCCCCTACCCGACTTTACGAAGTTTGGCGAGATAGATGCACAAGCTATGAGCAATATCCGTTTCAAAACGGCCGAACACTTAAGCTATGCTTGGCACACCATTCCGCATGTAACACAATTTGACAAAGCGGACATTACAGCACTTGAGGAATTCCGTAAGCGTTATGCAAAAGAAGCCGACAAACAGGGCGTAAAACTGACGGTAACCGCCATTTTAGTAAAAATTGTTGCATTAGCATTGAAAAAATTCCCGCAATTTAACGCTAGTGTCGACATGCAAAACAAACAGATTATTTACAAAAAATACTTCAACATAGGTATTGCAGTAGATACTGATTTTGGATTGATGGTACCTGTGTTGCGTAATGCCGACAAAATGAATGTAATAGAGATTGCACGTGAAATGAATGTATTGGCCGAAAAGGCACGTACCAAAAAAGCAGGCATTGCCGACTTAACAGGTGGATGCTTTACCATCACCAACTTGGGTGGCATTGGTGGAACAGCCTTTACACCAATTGTAAACGCACCCGAGGTAGCTATACTAGGCGTATCGCGTGGACAAATGGAGCCGGTGTATATCGATGGAAAATTTGAACCACGCTTGATGTTGCCATTCTCGCTTTCGTACGATCACCGAGTGATTGACGGTGCTGATGGAATTCGTTTCTTGAGATGGATTATTGATACCATCGAAAATCCGATGAAGTTGGTGGTGGAAGGCATGTAACATTTACTATTTATTCATTTACTAGTTACAATTAAAAAAAGAGAAGTTGCCCTTACTCCCCCACCATTTATTCCGTATTATCGGAAGGGGTTAGGGGGCAAATTAATAAAATTAATATGAGTCAAAATATTGTCGTAATAGGTGGAGGTCCGGGCGGATATGCGGCCGCGTTTTATGCAGCCGACATGGGCATGAGCGTAACTCTGGTTGATTTAGAGAAAAATCCAGGAGGCGTATGTCTGTATCGTGGCTGTATTCCATCCAAAGCTCTGTTACATGTAGCAAAGCTAATCAACGAAACAAAAGAAGCAAAGGCATGGGGTGTCGATTTTGGAGAACCTACAATTGACATTGATCAACTGCGTGCTTTCAAAAATAAAGTAGTCAACAAGCTTACAGGTGGGCTTGGCGTACTAAGCAAACAGCGCAAAATAAACTTTGTGCAAGGTAGAGCTAAATTTGCAAGCTCCAAAAGCATCGTCGTTACACAACCCGATGGCACCTTGCTCGAAATAGCGTACGACAAAGCCATCATTGCCATTGGGTCGGTTATAGCAACCGTTCCTTCGCTGCAAATAGATAGCAACCGCCTGTTGAATTCAACAACCGCTCTCGATTTACCAACCATACCTAAAAGCTTGTTGGTAGTTGGAGGTGGATACATTGGATTGGAACTTGGATCGGTTTATGCAGCATTGGGTACCAAAGTATCGGTGGTTGAGTTTATGGATCGTATACTTCCGGGAGCCGATCAGGATTTGGTTTCGCATTTAAAAAAACGCCTGGATCATTCGTTCGATAAAATCATGTTACAATCCAAGGTTACCGAAATAAAAGAAGTGGCCGATGGATTGAGCGTGAAAATTGAGAACAAAGAAGGTGTTGTGGAAGAACAAGTCTACGATTATGTGTTGATGTCCATTGGTCGTAAGCCACACACAGCTGGCCTAGGGCTCGAAAACACCCAAGTACAAGTAAATGAGCGCGGGTGGATAGTAGCCGATAGCAGCTTAAAAACAAACGACGAGCATATTTATGCCATTGGCGATATTGTGGGCGAACCGATGTTGGCACACAAGGCATCGCACGAGGCGCGCGTGGCTGTAGATGCTATTCTGGGTAAAAAGGTAGCCTTCGAGCCATTGGCTATACCCGCTGTGGTTTTTACCGACCCAGAAATAGCGTGGGCTGGCCTTAACGAAAACACCGCTACAGCCAAAGGTATCAAGTACGAAGTAGCTAAATTTCCGTGGGCAGCAAGCGGTCGTGCCACTACACTCGACCGCAGCGATGGTTTAACCAAAATACTGGTTGATCCCGAAACAGAGCGCGTATTAGGCATTGGCTTATGTGGCCCAGGAGCGGGTGAGATGATAGCCGAAGCAGTACTTGCGATTGAAATGGGTGCCACAGTGAAAGACTTAGCACTTACTATCCACCCTCACCCAACCCTTTCGGAAACGGTGATGGAAGCAGCCGAACTGTTCTACGGACATTCGTCGCACTTGTATAAACCAGCTAAGAAATAAGAAACTTGCTGCTATAAACAAAAACTCTCGTTGAGCATTTCAACGAGAGTTTTTTGTCAATAACACAACTTCATCTAATAAAACTGGCAGATACCTATTAATTATGAGCCAAATAACATCATCAGAAACACTATCATAACCATGTATGATTCGATTTCGCGTATCAACAATTTTTCTAGAATCTGAAATCTCAATTTGGGGAAATGATTTCAATAGTCGATCCATAGCTTCACCTATAATTTCAATATTTCGTTCAATGGCCTTACGCGTCTTTAAATCTTTCTGAAATTCAAAGAAATTTCTTTCGTCAGGCAAAAAAGAATATATTTCAATGATAGAACGCTCAATATCTGATAACCAAATTAGCTTATCAATTTCATTTCTATTGTGCATAAATTAACCTTTTCGAACGATCAATATTCTCTTTAACCAAATGATTGCGAATAGATTTACTTTCCAACAAATCAATTTTCCGCATTAATGCATCTTGTAATGCAAATTTCAAATTAAAATAATTATCGGCATATTCAAAAGGTTCCTCAGAGTCAATTTCAACAATTAAATCAATATCACTATTTTTTGTAAAACTCGTTGTAAGTACAGACCCAAAAGCATAAAGTGTCTTGACTTTATTTTGCAAACACAACTGATTGATAATATCGCTATAGTTTTCTAAAAACATACTTGACTTATTTTAAATTGAATACAAATATACACAACATCTACTTGATAAAATAACAAAACACCCATTATTTTGTTTGATAAATAAAAACGGTTAAATATTCGAAGTATAATTGCTAAAAAACGAACATCAATGGATCTTTTTTTAATCATAGTTGCAGGCATTTTAATCGTAATCGGATTTTTAGGATCCATGCTACCAGTATTACCAGGGCCACCACTAAGTTATGTGGGACTGTTGGTACTCCATTTCACCGACAAAGTACAGTTTAGCACCAATTTTCTAATTTACTGGGCTATCATTGTGGTACTAATTCAAGTGCTCGACGCATTTATTCCTATCTGGGGCACCAAAAAGTTTGGAGGGAGCAAACAAGGCATGTGGGGAAGTACGATTGGTATACTCGTGGGTATGTTTTTTGGACCAGTTGGAATCGTATTCGGCCCTTTTATTGGGGCGTTTATTGGTGAATTGTCAGCCAACAAAAACAACGCCGAAGCATTGAAAGCAGCCTTTGGGGCATTTATTGGGTTCGTTGTCGGAACAGTTTCGAAGCTAATAATAGCCGGATTTATGATTTACTATTATGTAGAGGCACTAATATAAACTTTTAAAAAAAAGGCTATACGATTAAACGTACAGCCTTTTATAAATCCTAAGATTTAATTTTTTAGTTTACTGGACTAATTGCTTCTGAAGGACAAACATCAGCGCAAGTACCACAATCGGTACAAACGTCTGCGTCGATAACATAGATATCACCTTCTGAAATTGCGTCTACAGGACACTCGCTGATACAAGATCCGCAAGCAATACAATCTTCTGAAATTACGTAAGCCATTTTGTTTAATGTTTTTGTTAGTACTAATTAGCATTGCAAAAATAAGCTATTTTATAATGCTACAAAAGCATTTTGAATAAAAAAACACTGCGAAAGTGTTAAATTACAAGCGCTGAAGATTTCAACAAGCTTTAAATCGCTGAAAAACAACTACATCTTCAAACTTATCACTGATACGAATCCACTGCTTTAGCACGGTATTTTGTTCATAGTTTTCTTTAACGAACATCGAAATACTAGCTACATTACTTACTGCGATATGACAATACAGCTGATTTAAAGCCAAAAAATCAAAAACATAAGCCTCTACCAGTCGCAATGCCGATCGGGCAAAACCCCTTCCTTGAAAATCGGCATGAACATATAATCCGAAAGCAATTTTACTGTTATGAATATCAAAATCGAATAAATCAACAGTACCTACAACCTGTAAAGTCTGCTTATCTGTTATCATCAATCGAAGTTGACTCGTTTCATATATGGTTTTATCGCACTGAGCAATGTATTCTCGAAGTGCAAAACGAGAATAAGGCTGACGTGTATTTCCAACATCCCAAAGTGTAACATCATTTTCCCATGCATAGAGCAATTCCAAATCGTCGGGCTCTACCGCACGTAATTTAATTCGATCATCTTCTAACATCATAATTTATATCAACTAAAATTGTTTACAAATATAACTATTCATTTGTACTCGCTATGCACTTTTCTAAAAAAGTAGTATTTTTGAACAGTAAATAAAAACACATACAAGGTTTACAAGCAACAGCTAACACAAAGAGATGATTATCCATTTAGCTTTGTTCTTTGTTCAAACAATTATAAACAGATGAAACGTCCATGTTAAAATAATTATTAACACACAAGGCAATGATTATTTTAACATGGTAAGTTCCATCTGACAACTTAAAAAACAATTATATACAGATGAAAAAAATATTCGTACTCATTTTTGCTGTAGGTTTAAGTTTCAATAGCTTTGCAAACAATCCCGATTCAGTTATTGTATACAACATTAAAACAAGTGTGGGCGAAATACTCGTAAAACTATACGATGATACCCCAAAACACCGCGATAACTTTGTAAAATTAGCCGATAAAGGTTTTTACGATGGTTTATTATTTCATCGTGTAATTGCCAATTTTATGATACAGGCTGGCGATCCAAAATCAAAAACAGCAGGTAAAGGCGTTGCTTTGGGCTCAGGCGATGTGGGTTACACCATTCCAGCCGAAATTGTTTATCCAAAGTATTACCATAAAAAAGGTGTTTTAGCTGCTGCCCGTCAAGGCGATGATGTCAATCCGAAACGTGCCTCGTCGGGAGCTCAGTTTTATTTGGTAAAAGGCAAAGTTTTTACCGATGGACAATTAAGTTCCTACGAGCGAGATCGTGAACGCGAATTGGAAAAGCTAGTATTTAAAGAATTAATAGCAGCTCAAAAAGAAGAGCTACGTAAATACCAGCTCAAAAAAGATCAATCCAAAATTGACTCTATAAACACGATGGTCATGCAAAACGCACGAAAACAAGTGCGCGAAAAAGGAGGCTATAAATACAGTCCTGAGCAACGAAAAGACTACAAAACGATTGGTGGCGTACCTCACCTCGACAACGAATACACCATTTTTGGCGAAGTTCTTGAAGGATTAAATGTTGTTGATAGCATATCAAATTTTAAAACAGACGACAACAATAGACCACTAACCAACATTCGAATTATCAGCATTAAAAGAATACAATAACACATAAACAGAACGGCACACTATTTGTTATAGTCTTATTCTGAAACAATTATCAATACATTTACATTCCGAATAAACTAGGAATAAGAATGAATTTTAAAATAAAGAATTATGAGAACAAGTATCAAAATGATGGTGTTTGTTATGGCTCTGATCGTAACAAGTTGTAGTACCACTAAAACTACTCCCGAAACAATAAATGAAGTAAAAACAAAAGTTTCGACTCAAAATTTTAAAATTAATGTAAACAAAGCAATTCCGCTTCGTATGCGACCTGTTTACCTCACTTCAGCTTACGACTTTACATTAAAAGGCGATTCTGCGTTTGCCTATCTGCCCTATTACGGCGTAGCTCAATCGGCTCCTTATGGGTCAACTGAGGGAGGTATAAAATTCGCGGAACCTGTAAGCGAGTACAAATACACCGAAAATAGCAAAAAACGATATCACAACATATCGTTTAAAGTACAATCGGGGGCTTATAACTATCAGGTTCGTATCGACGTTTTCGAAAACGGGAATACCACTCTGAATATCAATTCGTACCAGCGAGATGGAATCACATTTTATGGTGAAATGGTGCTTGATAAATAATAGTTTTGAAACAGTAAATACGGAGGAAAAAGTTCTAAACAAACTCTTTCCTCTTTTTTTTATCCCAATTAAAGAAATTTTTCTATATTTATCAAGGTTATTAGCACTTAAAATTGTAATTTTGCACCCGCTTAGAATTTTCGAAAATTATTATATATTATGGCAGAAAAAAAATTGAATTTATTGGCTGATTTCCCAGCTGTTAGCACACAACAGTGGATGGATAAAATCACCGCCGACCTCAAAGGAGCTGATTTCGATAAAAAGCTCGTTTGGAAAACCAACGAAGGCTTTCAAGTAAAGCCTTTTTATCGCGCTGAGGACATTGAGAATTTCAAAACAACGGATGTTGTTCCTGGAAAATTCCCATTTGTTCGCGGAACAAAAGCAAACAATGAGTGGTTCGTACGTCAGGACATTGAAGTTGCTGATGTTAAACAAGCTAACGCAAAGGCTTTAGACATTCTTTGCAAAGGTTGTACTTCACTCGGATTTATCCTTAACAAACAAGATGTTACTGAAGCGGCTATTGCTGAATTACTTCAACACATTGAGCCTACTGCAATTGAGTTAAACTTTATTGTTTGTGCAAGTAAATCGGCCGATTTAGCATTTATTCTGACTGACTTTTTTAAATCGAAAAACTACGATTTAACACAACTGAAAGGTTCTATCCAGGTTGATCCTATCCACCGCATGCTTACAGTAGGAAAAGATCTTACGGCTGAAGAAATTAGCATGGCTTGTAAGCATGCTGTATTGGCTGCAAAAGAACTTCCTCATTTCCGTGTAATCAATGTAAATGCTATTGACTTGAGCAATGCAGGTGCATTTAACGCTCAAGAACTTGGATACGCTTTAGCTTGGGGAAATCAATACCTTTCGATGATGATCGAAGCTGGCATTGAGCCATCTATCGCGGCTAAAAAAATTAAATTCAACTTCGGTGTAGGTGGCAACTATTTTATGGAAATCGCCAAATTCCGCGCTGCCCGCTTACTTTGGGCTAATATTGTGGATGCTTACAAACCAAGCTGTTTGAAAGACAACTGCTCACACACTGTTGATGGTATTTGTAAATGTGCTGCCAAAATGTACATGCACGCCGAAACATCAACCTATAACAAAACAATTTTTGATGCAAACGTAAACATGCTTCGTACACAAACGGAAGCAATGAGCGCAACTTTAGGTGGTGTAAACTCACTTACCGTTTTGCCTTACGATGTTACATTCAAAAAAGCCGACGATTTTTCGGAGCGTATTGCGCGTAACCAACAATTATTGTTGAAAGAAGAATCGCATTTCGATAAAGTGGCCGATCCTGCTGCTGGATCCTATTACATCGAAACATTGACCAACGAACTTGCTGCTAAAGCATGGGATATTTTCCTAGCTACCGAAGAAGAAGGTGGTTTCTTAGCTGCTGTTAAAGCTGGTTCAGTTCAAACTGCTATCAACAACACAGCTGTAGCTCGTATGAAAAACGTTTCAAGCCGTCGCGAGGTTTTATTAGGAACCAACCAGTTCCCTAACTTCAACGAACTAGGTAGCACTAAAGTGGAAACCGTTAAAACGCCTATCGATTGCAACTGTGGCCACGATAAAGTGCCTGCATTAAACATCCAACGTTTATCGGCTGAGTTCGAAGCTTTACGCTTTGCTACTGAGGCTGCTGCTAAACGCCCAAAAGCATTTATGCTTACCATCGGAAACTTAGCTATGCGCTTAGCTCGTGCACAATTCTCGTGCAACTTCTTTGCTTGTGCAGGTTATGATGTGGTTGATAATCTTGGTTTCAAAACAGTGGAAGAAGGTGTAGCTGCTGCTACTCAAGCCGGAGCTAACATTATTGTGCTTTGCTCAAGCGACGACGAATACACCGAACTAGCTCCTGCAGCTTTCAAAGCTATCGACGGAAAACAAATCTTCGTTGTAGCTGGTGCTCCTGCTTGTACCGACGATTTAAAAGCAATTGGTATCGAACATTTCGTAAATGTAAAAACCAATGTGTTAGATACACTTAAAACGTTTAACTCACTTTTAAAAATCAACTAAGCATGAAGCCTAATTTCAAAAATATAGATATTAAAAATATTACTACAGGTACAGCTCCTGAAGTATCAAGTACATGGTTGACTCCTGAACTTATTCCGGTGAAACCATTTTACACCAAAGAAGATATCGCTAGCATGGATCACTTGAACTATGCGGCTGGTCTTCCTCCTTATTTGCGCGGACCTTACTCGGTAATGTACGCCATGCAGCCTTGGACTATCCGTCAGTATGCCGGATTCTCTACTGCTGAAGAATCAAATGCATTCTATCGTCGTAACTTAGCTGCGGGTCAAAAAGGGCTTTCAGTAGCCTTCGACTTAGCAACACACCGCGGTTACGATGCCGATCACGAACGTGTAGTGGGCGACGTGGGTAAAGCAGGGGTTTCTATCTGTTCTATCGAAGACATGAAAGTATTATTTGATGGTATTCCATTGAATAAAATGTCGGTTTCGATGACCATGAACGGTGCCGTACTTCCTATTCTTGCATTTTATATCAATGCAGGTTTGGAGCAAGGTGCTAAATTGGAAGAAATGGCTGGAACAATCCAAAACGATATTTTGAAAGAATTTATGGTGCGTAATACCTACATTTACCCTCCAAAATTCTCGATGAAGATTATTGCTGATATTTTTGAGTACACTTCTCAAAAAATGCCTAAGTTCAACTCTATTTCTATCTCAGGTTACCACATGCAAGAAGCTGGTGCAACTGCCGATATTGAGTTAGCTTACACCCTAGCCGATGGTCTTGAGTACCTACGTGCTGGTGTGAATGCAGGTATGGATATCGACTCGTTCGCTCCACGCTTGTCGTTCTTCTGGGCTATTGGTATGAATCACTTTATGGAAATTGCAAAAATGCGTGCTGCTCGTATGTTGTGGGCTCGTATCGTAAAACAATTCAACCCTAAAAACCCAAAATCATTGGCATTGCGTACACACTCGCAAACTTCAGGTTGGTCGTTGACGGAGCAAGATCCATTCAACAACGTAGGTCGTACTTGTATCGAAGCAATGGGTGCTGCTTTAGGTCACACACAATCATTGCACACCAATGCATTGGATGAGGCTATTGCACTTCCAACTGATTTCTCGGCACGTATTGCACGTAACACTCAAATTTACATTCAACAAGAAACAGAAATCTGTCGTGAGGTTGACCCATGGGCTGGTTCATACTATGTTGAATCGTTAACAAACGAGTTGGCTGAAAAAGCATGGGCATTGATCGAAGAGGTTGAAAAACTAGGTGGTATGGCTGCTGCTATCGAAACAGGCGTTCCAAAAATGCGTATCGAAGAAGCTGCTGCTCGCACACAAGCTCGTATCGACTCGGGCAACCAAGTCATTGTAGGTGTTAACCAATATCGTTTGGAAAAAGAAGATCCAATCGACATTTTGGAAGTTGACAACACTGCTGTACGTATTCAACAAATTGAGCGTTTACAACAATTGCGCGCTAACCGCAACGAAGCAGACGTAAAAGCTGCCTTGGCTGCTATTACCGAATGTGCAAAAACCGGAAACGGTAACTTATTGGAATTAGCTGTTGAAGCTGCACGTGTTCGTGCTTCATTAGGCGAAATTTCTGACGCATGCGAAGAAGTATGTGGACGTTACAAAGCAACAATTAGAACTATTTCAGGCGTGTATTCATCCGAAACTAAAAACGATGCAACTTTCATGAAAGCATGTGAGTTGACTGAGCAATTTGCTCAAAAAGAAGGTCGTCGTCCTCGTATCATGATTGCTAAAATGGGTCAAGATGGTCACGACCGTGGTGCGAAAGTAGTAGCAACCGGTTATGCCGATTGTGGTTTCGACGTGGACATGGGACCATTGTTCCAAACTCCTGCCGAAGCAGCTAAACAAGCTGTTGAAAACGACGTTCACGTAATGGGTGTTTCATCGCTTGCTGCTGGTCACAAAACATTGGTACCTCAGGTTATTGCCGAATTGAAAGCATTAGGCCGCGAAGATATCATTGTAATTGCCGGTGGAGTTATTCCAGCTCAAGATTACGATTATCTATACCAAGCTGGTGTAGCAGCTATCTTTGGCCCTGGATCGCCAGTTGCTAAAGCAGCTTGTACCATTATGGATATTTTGTTAGAAGACTAATATTTATTGACAATTTAGTCATCTACCATTTACTATTTTAAGAGAAAAACGGATTTACCTTTCAAAGAGGTGAATCCGTTTTTTTTGCGAAATAAAACATGTAATAAATAAGATACTCCTCCTCATCATCTCCACCCGAAGCTACAGCGTAGCGTTCTATTTGTAGAAACTCCCCATCATCAACACCCGAAGCTACGGAGTAGCGGGTCTAGATAGTATTTATAAGTAGCAATTTTATAGATCTTTCCATTTATAATCCTGTAAAATATCTTTATTCTACCATGCGAGTCAAGGTCATACTTATAATACTCATCATCGCCTCCAGGTCCTCCACAATAATTATCTTTCAGCTTAGGTTCTGGTATTCTTTTTATTGTCCTTCGCTTTAATCTACCGTTGTCAAAATACTCATAAGTTATAATTTCTTTTGAGTTATCTTTTGGGTCGAAAATTTCATTACTTATCAATAAGCTATTTTTAAATCTCAAAGTATATATAGTTTCATAAACGTCAGTTTTTCCTGTTTGGGGCCTGAAGTAAAATGACTTTTTTTGATATTTTAAAATTGAATCTCCTTCATTTTTAATCAATTCAATTACTGTTGAATCATTCTCTGATAGTTTGCGAAACTGATAAGTAATCCGATTGTCAGAGTATTTATATTCATACTTAAAAGTGTCTATTCTTGCAGGTTCGTTGAAATCAAATGTTTGAATATCGAATAGTATATTGTTTTGATTATCATATTTGATTTCATTTCTTGACATCAATTGATTATTTCGATAACTCTCTTTTTTTATCACCCTACCTATAGAATCTACATAGTCTAAAGACCAATATCTACCGCTTCCAGAGCCATTAGAATATTTTCCTTTTATTCTTTTGACTTCGGGGTATAATTCATTATGTACAAATAACTGTGATTTAACTATTGTTGGTGACAACACTAAAATCAATCCGGATATGAATAATTTTATTATTTCCCTTCTCATACTGAATAAATTCGTTGAATAGACATGTATTTATTTTTTTGCGCTTACACCAAATGGACAGTATTGCATTAACGACAGATTGCTAGCGAATCTTCTTTCAAACCGTTTGATAGCTAATGCTGAAAACAAACCTTCGTATACCACTAAAAACCTAATTGGCCATATAGTGAGTTAGCAACTGTGATTTTCAAAATATCTTAAATCTTTTTTTGCAAGTATTTGGTCGATTAATATCTATCATCTCTCGGATACGGAACTTGTCAAATCTACTTAATAAACCATCCGTACCGTATTTCAATTTGTAGTCCATTTCTTCTTTATATAATGGAATCATTGAATAGATATTTATCGTCTTGTCATTTGATTTTATTGACAAAAATTCTTCAGGTAAGTTTACACTAGGAAGCAATATCACTCCAACGAAAGAGTTTTTATCAGCCATTGGTTCAGGAGGATTTCCATTTGAAATCGTATGTCCTTCTCCTAACCAAGTATTATACAAGTGAGGAAATCGAGCCAATTGTTTTAATTGTCTAATTGGCCAATAGCTGTTTTCATTTTCAAAATCTTTCTGATCTAAAGGCCAATCTTTGGGCAGTAAAGCTATAACTTCTGCATACTCCAATCCCTTTAATTCTCCAGGAACATTCATTGGCAAACTACTCATCCCAGAAGTCATCAAAATATTATAATCCCTGTCCTTATTGGCTTTTATAAAGTAAATATCAACATGAATTTTATCTGAAACAATTTCATGAAAAACGTATATATCTCCATCGTCGAAGAATTTTGATAAATGATTATTAATCTCTTCAATCGTAGTAGAATCGTCTATTGCTTGTTCTATTGAGTCTCGATTTAAAGGCTCATATTTATAAATTGGATTTCCTGATTCTGAATAATTTTCCGGTTGTCGTACTTGTGACATAGTATATAAATCAATAGTTATTAATAAAATCAATATGTATTTTAAAATTCTCATATGCTGTGGTGGTGTTTCCGTACCATTACCCCTACCATCTCTCTAAGCACATCTCAGATGCACTTAGTTCAACTATAGTTGCTTGTTTGTATTTTTATCAAATAAGTCATTTAAACTCCCCCTTCTACTAATCTTCGTTTATTTGCAATTATTTACAACTTATGTTGATCTCTCAACTTTCTCGTAACTAAGAACAATTCCCGTATTTTTCCCATAGTATATATGAATCAAATCACCTGCTTTTAATTTGTCATATACTATTTTGTCCACTTCATGTGTAAAGTTTCCGGTATTAATATAATATTTCATAACTTCTTTCATTTTAAATCTACCCGTTGAATGGAAGTCAATTCTTTCATATTTTTCTATCACTTCTCGTACAATAAAGGTCTTACGATTTAGTTTTAATGCTAAGTTGATATCTTTGTTAACTTTAGTGCATACAAAAAATCCTAGCATTATAACTCCTAAGTTACCAAATAATAACAGTGTGAAGTTAATGTTTCCATTGTTAATTAAACAATATGCTAAATTCGAAAGACCTGCCAAAGCGTATATAAGCAGTAAAAAGCTGTAGCCAATCCTCTTTTCACTTTTTAGTAATTTAATGTCGTTCTCATTCAATGTTTTCTCCATTTCATATAGTCCTTATTGTTTTTAAGTTATACCTACTCCCCTCGCTCCCCACACCTTACCACTAATCTTCGTATGCTAATCGTTTGGCTCGAGCCTACGATCAGTGGGGGTTACATTGCTATACTAATTCTTTTTCAAAACACACACTATTTTCAACATCTTTATATTGACCGTAATTCGGAATAATCTGATACTGATTCTTAGTGTACAATTTAATTGCTTCAGGCTGTTTCTTGCCAGTTTCTAATATGCATTTTTTAAAATTCAACTCCTTAGTCCACAATTCTAATTCTTTTAGAACTAGCGATGCAACTCCTTGACCACGTCTTTCAGGCGACACATACATTCTTTTCACTTCCATCGTATTGTCTGAATATTCTTTTATCGCCCCACAACCAACAGGTATGTCATAGTCATAAGCAATCACAACATGTTTTATCATGTCAATCTTATTGAATTGAGCATAAAAAGAGTGATCTTTGCCGTCACGAATAGCTAAATCCTTATCCAATTTTTCAATTAGTTTTTGGAAATCTTTGTGGTCTGAATTTGTCCTTTTTAATACAATCATTTTTTCTTAATTTAAATGTAGAATCTTTGTTATATTCCTTCATAAACCTGAATTGTGTTTACTTTTTTGTATACCTATTTCAGGACTAGACAGTTTTCATGATCCTGAATTGTGTTTACTTTTTTGTAAACCTATTTCAGGACTAGACATACTAACGTTAGCAGTATTTTTTCATACAAATAATAATTTTTTCTATTGATCGGATAAATTACAAGTAACACCCTTCTTGATAACCATTAAATAATAAAAAGGTGTATAAAACGCATTTAAAAACAATAATAAAAGCAATTTGGTAAATCTTTTATCGTAACGTAGCCAATATTTAATACATTTCAGCCAAAAACAGATTGACAAAAAACTAAATATGAGGGCTTTAATTGATGAAAATCCACCTAAAAAAAAGAAACTAAAAATATCGTATGTACTCCAGTTAAATGCAAGTATAAGCACAACTGGTAAAATAAATAAATAAAATATTGAAACAAAATTTGACCAAAATAAAAAACGATACATAAATTTAAATTTAAGAGATTATTACATTTCAAAATAGCTACCCTCCATGCCAAGCTCGATTCCACCACCAAGTATTATCATAAAACTTGCTCCTATTTGTAACTTAAATGTCTCTTTCGTAGGATCTTCAACCCACTCCCCATTAATTAATTCTTGAGTTTGGGTTGATAAGCCTTTTCGAATCTCTCTAACATAACCAAAAAGGCTACCCTTTTCAATAAATTGACCTTTATTCTGTCTAATGCCTGCAACCCAAATATCACCATTAAAATCGTAATAATAATCTTTCGAATTAACTGTTACACCGTAATTCCATCCATTTATATCATCATAGGTACTAAAATAACTTGTAACTTGTTCTAATTTTAAAGCAGCAACACTTACCTTAACTGGAAAAAACACTGATATTGAGGCTTCACCTTGCAAACCTATTGATCCAGTTAAATTAAAATAGAATTTAACTCTTTGTTTATAATACTTACCTTTATAAATAAGATCTGGATTATTCGCACATTTACATTTATTACAAACACGATTAGTGGTGTTTGCTCTCATAACTCCAGTAAAATCAATTAATGAACCATCAGTTACTAGTAAATCTTGACATACAGGACATTTTTCACCAAAACATTCATCACATTCAATTTTACCTGTATTACCACCTACACATTCACCACATTCATCAATATAAGCACTACCACCTATTACACCATTGCAATCTCTAGGTGATGGATTAGCTGGATCTCCACCACCTCCATAATCAATTTCTGGGTCAGGGTCTGGTTCTGGTTCTGGTTCAGGATCTGGAAAAGGATCAGAATTAGGGTAGTCCGCTATACATTCAATATCTGGCGTTAGCATTATTACAACATCCGATAAAGGATAAGAAGTGTCAGTAAGAATATAACCCAAGTTAACTTCATCATCGTCTAATATCGTTTGATCACTATTGTCGACCATACCACTTAATAACTTAGCCAATTCATTCGTTGATGCACCTGCTCTACTAGAGTATGGCCATTCATATCCATTCTCTTCAGCCGCCTCAAGTAAACACATATAATCTTCGCACATAAATTCGTGAACTTCTGCCATTCCCATGGTATAAGCTTTTACTTTATACGTTACACATTTAGCTTTTGCAGGACCTGTTTTTTGTCGTACACTAAATTTAGATTTCTTGGCATTAAGCACAAAACTATCTAATATCACCTTACATTTATCTGTATATTTTTTCTCATTCATGAGTTTATTAAAGTAAGTGCGATATAGCGCAAAATGTTTCTCAGCCGTCTCATTATCAGAATAAGAAAATTTGTTTTTCAAATTCCTTTTCAATACACTATTTATTAGTGAATCGGTGATATTCGTATTTACCGTATCACTGTACGATAAGCGCAACAGATTTTCAATTTTTGGATCAAATTCCAACTGCTGATTTTTCTCAGCAAAGTTTAAACTTACAGCGATTAATGCAACTTTCTGCCTTGCCTTTATCATCTGAAATTTATTATTTAAAACAGGTTTATTACGCTCATTTTCTTTGACAAATTCTTCGGTAGAACATGCCGTCATTAAAAGAATCAAAATTAAAAATAAATTACTTTTCAGTGTTGTCATATTTTATTAATTTATATTAAATTATCACATGCAATTGCAAAGCGCTTGCAATGGGCTTGCAATGGGCAATCCATAGATTGCTAATAATGGGTTTTAAATACCCCCGCTCAGCTTAGTTTATCAATAATCGTAAGTAATTGTGTTAACACTCCTATAAAAATAACGATAATACTAATTATTAGCAGTTTATATTTCTTCATTGTAATGTATATTTTTCCTACTCATAACGCTTTTCAGGATCCGCGGTGGTATTTTGCACGTAGCTACCACAAAAGTCCCACTATTCATTTCATACAACTATTGCACACCATTTTACTAAAATAAATAGTTGGTTTGTATTGAACTCAACCAACTCATTTAGCATGGTTGGTTGAGTTGAATGTGTTTTATTAAATTACTACTTGCATAATAGGCGCACAATAAGCGGTTGTGCCAGTAATTGTTACCGCTGCTACACGAAACCAATATTTGCTAAGAGGAGTAAGTCCGATTAACTCTACCGAGGCTTGCGTGCTTACTTGCGCATTTTCCCACTCAGTTTCATTAGCAGGATTTTCGCCAATACAATACTGCCAAATGTACGAACGGGCTCCTTCAATTTTTTTACGGCGAAGAAGTACTGAACCTGATTTTTCGCCAAGTTCTACACTAAACTCAGGACGAACTGCTGGTGAGGGTTGTTTTGCTAAATCGAAGCCAGCACTTAAAATCTTTGCAGCATCGCCATCGGCTATGCGGTCGACATACAAGGCCATTTTACGCATTTTATCAATCCATACATCTTCGGCCTGATGCATCAAAGCCGTTGCTTCTTTGCCACCTGTAATGGCTGCCAAATTTCGCTCCTCGAGCAGGTCGGTACTTGCTTTTAGATCTTCTATTTTTACATCGGGGTTGGTAAAATGCGGGTTATTCAACATTTTACTTTCTACACTGCGCCCTACTTCTACTTTACTCGAAACAGGGATTTTTACAAAATTGAGAACTACATGGTCTTTTTTCATGATTTGAGAATTTAAATTTAAAACTTTATTTTAATACGAATTCTTTTTCATTTACTCCGTTTTTTGCACAGCCTCCACCGTTTTTGCACAGTCTCCTTATTTTATTTTTCCAACTGCTTTTGTTACTTTTCCTATTGGTTTTGTTATTTTTCCATCTGGTTTTGTTTCTTTTCCAACTGGTTTAGTAACTTTTCTTGTTTGCTTTCTTATTTTTTCAATTGGCTTTGCTATTTTTCCTATTGGTTTTGTTTCTTTTCCAACTGGTTTTGTTATTTTTCCTATTGGTTTTGTTATTTTTCCTATTGGTTTTGTGACTTTTCCTACTGGTTTTGTGACTTTTCTTGTTTGCTTTGTTATTTTTCCAATTGCATTTGCTATTTTTCGAGGCTATAGATTAATACTCGCTTCTAGACGAATGCACCCGCACGGTATTGCAATAATCGATCGTCCGCTGCCCCATTGTTCAATAGCTAATAATTGTTGATTGTATAGAAGCTCAACTTTGATTTTTTCAAACATGTTTTTCAATCCATTTAAAGGTTTGTTATTCCGAGTCTCCCTTACCGATTTTAGGGGCAGAATACAACCGATTTTAAATTGCCCCATGCCCTTCCCGACAGATCCCCGACACTTCGGGATGTACTGGAATAATTGACTGCAATGTGAAATCGTTTTGTCTTTGAATGAATCGATTTAGATTCTCCGATCTGTCAAAATAGCCCTCAGATTGCGATGCTAAATTAGCATCTCTTTTACATTGCATAAAATTTTTAGCCTCTTATTTTTGGACAAAGGCACTTCGCTATCTATCGATTTTACAGTGGGTTACGTTTTTTTGGCCAATTATTTTTGGACAATGTGATTTTGAAGAAGGGAAATTAACAGAATTATGACAGTAAATTGCAATTTTTACTAACACAGAACTTAAACCGTGTAAAACTGCTTGAGGTATTCGTCGACCATTTTGGCTCCATCTAGTTTGAGTTTTATTGCCAGACGTTGTTTTAATTTATACATACTATCGGTGGATATGTTTAACACAATCAGCCGATCGTCTGTGGGCACTTTCAACAAATACAAACAACACCAAATGATTTCTTCCTTTTTGATTTCATCGCTCTTACTTTCGAGCACACACACCACATTATTAAATGTATAATTCATCAAACGGCTAAACACGCACCAATCAGACAAACACAAGGTGGATTCATACAGTTCGAGAATCATCACCTTTCGCTCGGCTTGCGTCCATTTTTTACGCGTAGCCAGTCGTTTGTTTCGCTCGGTTTCAATTTTTTGTTTGCATTCTTCTATTATCTGCGTTTGTTTCGCCAGCAGTTTGGAGTGCGCTTGCTGTAGTTCCGCTTCGTGTGCTAGCAGTTTGGAGTGCGCATGCTGTAGTTCCGCTTCGTGTGCTAGCAGTAGCTTCGCTTCGTGTGCTTGCTTATCGGTATTATGTTTTTGATAGATAAAATAAATAATGATAAGTGCGAGCACTAGCAGTAGGGATAAGAGTAGGGCAAGGATGGCGATATGTAGCTGATCGGCTTGTATCTGTTTGTCGGCCTGATTCATTTTTTTTAATACCGACACTTTGGTTTGCGACTGTATGCGTCTGAGAGTATCCTGACAATCGCTATGTAAACTAGTGTAATGAGCCATCTCCTTCGATTTGTTTTGAAGATAGGTGGTATTCACCAGTATTCGATAACACCCTTTACGAATAATGATGCATGGCTTAAATTGAAAGGCCCGCTTGGCGTAAATGTAAGCCGAATCGTATTGATTGCAATCAAAAAATACATCGGCAAGCACATAATAACGCATGGCTCTGTTGGTATCGAAATAAGGATAATGAATAATTGGACGCAAGTAATGCAAGGCTGAGTCGTAGTTTTTTTGTTCGTAATAGTTTTGTGCTATTTCCTGCATACAATTTCCTTTCGACATCGAATCGGTGGCTAGCCCTAAAGCTTGTTTGTAATAAACCGAAGCACTATCGCAATTCTTCTCAGCAAAATAGGTTCTACCTATGGCCAACAAGGCATCTAAGGTGTGCGTTGCCATCTTGGCTTTTCTAAAATAAAAAAACTTTTGTTTGTATTCGTTTCGGGCGTCTACATAGTCGCGCTGCAAAAAACTAATTGTGCCCAAATCTGTATGAATTCTTCCCAACAAGGCAAAATCGATGGTTTTATCAGCATTGTCAAGCGCGTGCATCAAACAAATACTTGCATCTTCGTATTGCGAAGCAGCCATATACATGCGTGCTTTATACAAATAGGCAGTAGCCAATCGTGTCTTTTGGGCATATTCTTCAAAGTATTCAATAGACTGATTAATGAGTGTGTCGGGTGTAAGTGGCAAGTAGTTTTTGTCCAGAGCTTCGAATAGCAGGATGCCATACAATGCTTTGTCGGCGTCGGCCATCGAGTTGGGAGCTACTATTTGTTGCAAAATGTGTAGCGCCGAGTCGGGAGCTGTTTCCAAAAGCTGTTGTGCTCGTTGTAAGTCCTTCGAGTTTCTTGAACAACCCAGAAAAGATAACAACAGCAAAATGCCGAAATATGTAAACAATCGGTTCATAATGCAAAGATAAAATAAAATAATATATTTTAAGTATAAAACATTCATTTTATTTATAATTTTAATAAAAATACCCATTGTTATCCGTTAAAAGGCTTTGTGATTACAAAATATAGTCCTCTCACTCCCTTGCTGACGACATTCAATTGTTACTACTTTCGGTTGAAGGCTTCCCAATTTTTCAAGCAAAAACCTGCACACTCCAAACATATCTGTGTAATTATTTTCGATAAACATGCACATTATTCAAAATATTGTGTAATTTTGTGCGCCTTTTATCAAATAATTGAAAAAAAATTGCTCGACTGGAGGGCGCTAACAATTGAATAGATAAATGATACAAGATATTGTATCCATTGAATGATTAATGGAACGCGGATATTCGCTGATCAAGCTGATATCTACGGATTTGAAAACAGGATTATTCCCCGATAAATCGGGGAGGATTTAGAGACGGATGTCTGATAATCGTATTGCTGAAAGCAATTTAAAATCCGTTTTCAAAATCCGCTTAACCCGCGAAAATCAGCGTTCTATTCTTTGGATTTTAAAATACAATCTAATGAT
>Ga0114938_1000402_pt1 | contig 33014 bp, 29 predicted proteins | sample AshMeaBigSpring_FD_88675 | JGI IMG/M metagenome (GOLD analysis project Ga0114938, IMG submission 88675) | Groundwater microbial communities from Big Spring, Nevada to study Microbial Dark Matter (Phase II) - Ash Meadows Big Spring | ecosystem: Environmental > Aquatic > Deep subsurface >... | reverse complement strand
TTTCCCCGTGACCGACGCGTACGCGGCGACGCTCGAGCCCTGGACACGACTCGTGCTCGGTGCCGCAGTAGCCGCACCCGATGGCAAGGGGCAAGTGCAGGACAACCGCGTGCTGCCGGAAATCCTGCTCGGCATCGATCGACTGTTCGGCGCGGAATCGCCCGCCGGGCTGATCGTGCAGGCGGTGCTGCTGCACCAGTCCTTGAACGTGGTGCCGGAATGGCCGAACCCGGGGAGCCTGGCGGAGGCGGAGCTGGCGCGGTGCATCGCTCCGGCGCTGCTGCCACTGATCGAGGCGATGATGCTGGTGGATAGCGATGCCTGGCAGCTCTTCGATGCCGCCAGCAAAGCGAGGTTCCGCGACAGCACGCTGGGCGTCTTCGCCACGGTCCGTCGGACCATGACGGGCTGACCCAGGGTGGATCAGCCGCCCAGCAACTGCCGGCGCGACACCGTCGGCGACGGCGCCGGCTGCTCGGGCTCGAACACCGCGTCGGCGACCGTCTTCGCCGCGAGTTGCGCCGCCTCGTGGTCGGTGAAGTCGAGCATGGTCGAGAACAGCGAGCAGGTGGCGATCAGGCCCACGTCCTGCAGGTCGGTGACCGTGAACTCGTAGGCGCCCGACGGGAACCCGATCATGGTCGAGCGGCCGGCGAGCCAGGATTTCAGGTCTGCTTCCGAGGGCAGCACCGTGAGGTTCATGAACCACGGCGTGACGATCACGCCCACCTGCCGGCCCACGTGCTCGCGGAAGCCGACGGCCTCGACGGCGATCGTCGGGTTGTAGATCGGCAGGCCCTTCACCTTGAGGGCCGCGCGCCGGTAGGCGTTCGCGAGTCGCTGCACCGAGTCTTCCTCGGAGAGCGTCGCGGCGCCGATCACCATGAACTTGTGCTTGTCCGTCGAGCAGTTCGGGCAGTTCCAGGTGTCGGGCAGCAGGCGGAACGGCGTGCCCGGCGGGATCTGGTTCGCCTCGTCGCCGAGCGCCGGGTCGTACACCCACCAGCACACGCCGCACTCGAGGCGCGTGTCGTCGGCGATGCGCGAGCCGTCGCCGAGGTAACTGCCTTCGAACAGCTCGCTCATGAGGTGAACGCCTGCAGGATCTCGGCGAGCCGCTCCGCCGAATCCTCGAAATCTTCCTTCGCCGCCAGCACGGCCACCGGCACGCCACCGACTTCGAGCGTGTCGAGGATCACGCTGCCCATGCCGTTCACGTACTGCACGGCCCACACGTGGCGCAGGCCCGTGGCGAACACGCGCGAGCTGCCGTAGCCGCCGGAGCGGATCACCAGCGGGATCTGGCCGAGCACCCCGGTGAGCACCTCGGCGTCGATGTCGGTGAGCGGCAGCAGCGTGAAATTGATGACGTGGTTCTCGGCGCCCGGCTGGTACTTCGACGAGCGGTCCTGCAGCTCGGCCAGCAGGAACGGCGCGTTCATCACGCCCGCCGGCATCTGCTGCGGAATGTCGATCGTGGCACGCGGCGACTCGGCCGCGGCCTGCAGGATGGGCCCCGGCACCGGACCCACGTCGATGCATTCCTCGATCGTGCCGTCGGCCGCCGTCGACTCGAGGCGCCACACGCCGGTCAGCACCGATTCGACCACGCGCCAGAACTTGTCGCCGACGCCGACCTTTGCCCACACGTCGCCTTCGCCGAGGATGTCGGCGACCGACGCCTTGCCGGCCTCGTCGAGGTGCCTGAGGCTGTAGCGGGTGGGAGACGCCTCCCTTCCCGCGGCGCGGCTGCGCAGATCGGCCACGATGGCATCGATAACCTCGCGCGCCGCTGGCGTGAGCTGGTCGGCCGAGAACGCCTGGCGGACCGGGCGCACCAGGCCGGTGGGCATGCCGATCAACCGCAGCTGGTCGTCGCCGATCGCCGCCGCCGGCGCTTCACCGGGGACCTTGGGATGCCAGGTGAGCACGTGTTCAGTCATGCATTTCCTCCAATGCCTGCGGCGGGATCCTGGTCGGCCGGGGCAAGCAGCCGGTCGGCGGCCTGTGCGAACACCGGCCAGTCGCGCATGCGCGCCACCAGTTCTGCCGGCTGGCCGTCGCGCATGTACGCCACGGCCGGGGTGACCACCACGCCGAAGCGCGCCATCAGCGCCGCTTCGTCGCGACGGTCGACGACGCCGACGCGAAGGCGGCCCTGGTAGCCGGTGGCGAGCTCGCGCACGACCACGGCCACGTCGAGGCCCTCGGGACGCGCGCTGACGTCGCCCGTGAAGAACAGCAGGGCGCGGGGGTTGCGCGCCAGGAAATCGTCGATGTCGGCCTTGCGAACCAGGTCGCAGGCCGGGTGCGAGGCCAGCGCCTCGAGCACGTCGGTCATGCCGGGTCTCCTCCACTGGTCTTGTTCTTGCTCTCGCTGGCGGCCCGGATGGCGAGGAAGCGCTCGTCGCCCACGCGGCAGGCAACCTCCGGCGCGGGCCGCCCGGACTCGTAGCGGTCCTGCATCACGGCGCCGACCACCACTTCGCGCGCGGGCCCGCCGGTGCGGGTGCGCACCTCGACGCCCCAGCGGCGCAGCTCCTCGATGCCGAGCTCGAGGGCCGCCGGTATCTGCGCGCGCACCGGTTCCGTGAGGCTGCCGCCGTAGTCGGCGAGCTGCACCGGCTTGATACCCACCACCGTGACGTGCTCCGGCTTGTGGTTGAGCAGCTCGAGGCTCGCGAAGATGTCGTTCACGCCGACCTGGTGCAGGCTCATTTTGTTGCCGCCCATCAGCAGCGGCACTTCGTCGTCCCGCGCCACGATCAGCGAGCCGGGCTCGCCGCGGTGTTCGACCGCGTCGAACAGCAGGACGTGGGTGGCGTCGAGCAGCTCGGGCACGAGCGCGAGCCCGAGCGTGCCGCCGTCCATCACGGCGACGTCCGCCGGCACGTCGAAGCCTTCGCCGAGCGCCTCGACGCAGCGCACGCCGAAACCCTCGTCGGCCCACAGCAGGTTGCCGACGCCCAGCACCACGATGCGGCGCTGCGGCGCCGGTGAATTTTCGTTCATGTTGTCGATCTGCCCCCTGCGGAGGGTAAGTGGACCACGTCCAAAAGTATAACGGGACAGTGGGAGGTCGGGGCCGTCCGGCCCCTCGTCCCGCTGTCCCGTTGGCTCGTCCGGAGCCCGGGCCTCAGCGCCCGTGCCTCAGCGGAAGAACCTCCAGCCACTGATCATCGCGCTCACCGCGGTCTGGCGGTGCGTCATGTCCTCGCGGATCGCCATGTACATGTGGATCATCGAGAAGATGATCACCACCCACATGGCGACGCCGTGCCACAGGCGCACGGTCATGGATTCGCCGAGCACGCCGAACACCCAGCCGAACGCGCTGTACCAGCCGCTGTTGATGCCCTCCTGTTCCGCGAACAGGGCGAAGCCCGTCAGCAGCAACACGATCAGCGGCAGCATGAACATGGTGAACATGGCGAACTGCGCGAGCGGGTTGTGGCCGATGTACTCCTTCGGCTTGCCCATGAACAGGTACCACCGCACCTCGGCGAAGACCTCCTTCCACCACCCGATGCTCCAGAACGGGATGTAGAAGATCTGCCGAGCGTGATGGCCGCCGACGATGAAGGCATAGACCCGCAACAGGAACGCCACGCCCAGGATCATCCCGGCCGCGAAGTGCGTGAAGCGGATCCAGCCGAAGAGGTACGCGTTGTGGGCCTCGCCGCCGATGGATGGCAGCGGCGAGCCAATGAAATACCCCGTGATGGCGAGCGCAATGATCGCCAGCATCGTCACCCAGTGCCAGATGCGGATGCCCGCCGTGTACACATACACGGGGCCGGGCTGCACCCCGGGAGGCGGCATGATTGCCTCGCCGAAGTGCCCCGCCCGCACGCGCGCCTCGGGTGGCGTCGAAGGGAGATATTTCTCGCTCATGGTCTCTCCTCAGCGCACCTTGACGCTCGTGACCTCGTTGCCCTCCATGTCGAGCACGTGCGTCGCGCACGCCAGGCACGGGTCGAAGCTGTGGATGGTCCGCAGGATCTCGAGCGGCAGGTTCGGATCGTGCATCGGCGTGTCGAGCAGCGCCGCCTCGTACGCACCGATCTTGCCGGCCGGGTCACGCGGGCTCGCGTTCCAGGTGGTCGGCACCACGCACTGGTAATTCTTGATCTTCTTGTCCTCGATGTCGATCCAGTGCGCGAGCGCGCCGCGCGGAGCTTCGACGAAGCCGACGCCCTGGGCCGACTTCTTCCACGTGCTGGGCTCGAAGTTGGCCATGTTGGCCGTGGCGACGTCGCCGGCCTTGATGTTGGCGACCAGCTTGTTGTACTCGTCCTTCAGCTTGTGCGCCGCCCACGTGCACTCGAGGCCGCGGGCCGCCGTGCGACCGAGGGTCGAGAACAGCGCGGTGACCGGCACGCCGAGCTGACCGAGCACCGGGTCGACCAGGGCCTTGATGTCCTCCTGGCCCTTGACGTAACCGACCACGAAGCGGGCAAGCGGGCCCACTTCCATCGCGTGGCCCTTCCAGCGCGGGGCCTTGATCCACGAGTACTTCGAGGACTCGTCGACCGACTCGATCGCCGTGCGCGTGCCCTTGGCGCCGCCGATGTCGAAGTTCGGCACGGTCTCGCCCTTGAGCGGGTGCAGGCCGGCGCTTTCGTCGGCGTACTTGTACCAGGAGTGCGTCACGTACTCCTGCACCTCGTCTTCCTTCATCAGGTCGACGGGCAGCACTTCGTTCAGGTTGCCGTCAATGATCACACCGGCCGGCAGCATCAGGTTGTCGGGCGAGTAATTGTTCGCCGACTTCGGGAAATCGCCGTAGGCCAGCAGGTACTTCGACGACAGTCCGCCACCAATCGACGCCCAGTCCTTGTAGAACGAGGCGATGGCGAGCAGGTCGGGGATGTAGACCTGGTCGACGAACTCGATCGTGCGGTCGATGATGTGCCCGACCATGTTCAGGCGTTCCATGTTGACCGCGCCGACCGCACCCGTGTCGTTCAGGTTGATCGGCGACGGCACGCCGCCCACCAGCCAGTTCGGGTGCGGGTTGCGGCCGCCGAAGATCGCCTGGATCTTGACGATCTCCTTCTGGAAGTCGAGCGCCTCGAGGTAGTGCGCCACCGCCATCAGGTTCGCTTCGGGCGGCAGCTTGTAGGCCGGGTGGCCCCAGTAGCCGTTGCGGAACGGCCCGAGCTGTCCCGACTCGACGAACTTCTTCAGCCGGTTCTGCAGGTCGCGGAAGTAGCCCGGCGACGACATCGGCCAGCTGGAGATGGACTGTGCGAGCTCGGAGGTCGCCTTCGGGTCGGCGCTGAGCGCGCTCACCACGTCCACCCAGTCGAGGGCGTGCAGGTGGTAGAAGTGCACCAGGTGGTCCTGCGCGTACAGGGTCAGGTGCATGATGTTGCGGATCGTGTTCGCGTTCTCGGGGATCTCGATCGCGAGCGCGTTCTCGACGGCGCGGATCGAGGCGAGCGCATGCACGCCGGTGCACACGCCGCAGATGCGCTGCACGAAGGCCCACGCGTCGCGCGGGTCACGGCCGCGGAGGATGACCTCGAGGCCGCGCCACATCGTGCCCGTGGACACCGCGTTGCGGATGATGTTGTTCTCGTCGACGTTCACCTCGATGCGCAGGTGACCCTCGATGCGCGTGATCGGATCGACGACGACGCGCTTGCCCGAGTTGTCGAGCTGAAAGCCATTGGGGGTTGCAATGCTCATTGTTCAGTTCTCCGGTCGGTCAGGCGCGCTTGTCGGTTTCGGCGGGTGAATTCGGCTTCACCTTGGCCTGGCGCAGGGCCGTGAGGCCCGCGTGCGCCGCGATGCCGACGCCGACCACTGCCGCCGCCGTGGCACCGATGCGGTTCGCCGTGGCTTCCGCGCCGAACTGCGGGAAGGTCTGCAGCCGCTCGTAGAACGGCCCGTTGTCCCAGAAATCCGGCTCGGAGCAGCCAAGGCAGCCGTGGCCGGAGCCGATCGGGAACGAAACGCCCTCGTTCCAGCGCGTGGTCGAGCAGGCGTTGTAGGTCGTCGGCCCGCGGCAACCCACCTTGTACAGGCAGTAGCCTTCACGCGAGCCGCGGTCGTCGAAGGTCTCGGCGAACTGGCCGGCGTCGAAGTGGCCGCGGCGGTAGCACTTGTCGTGCACGCGCTGGCTGTAGAACATCAGCGGGCGGCCCTGCTTGTCGAGCGCCGGCAGCTCGCCGAACGTGACGTAATAGGTGATCACGCCGGTCATGACTTCGGCGATCGGCGGGCAGCCCGGCACCTTCACGATCGGCTTGCCGGTGATGACCTTGTGGATCGGCGTGGCCTGCGTCGGGTTCGGCTTGGCGGCCTGCACGCAGCCCCACGAAGCGCACGAGCCCCAGGCGATCACGGCGGCGGCGTCCGCGGCGACGTGCTTCAGCTTCTCGACGAACGGGCGGCCACCCGGGATGCAGAAGATGCCGTCCTCGGCGAGCGGCGGATTGCCTTCGACCGCAAGGATGTACTGGCCCTTGTAATCACGCATCACGTCTTCGATGGCCTGCTCAGCCTGGTGGCCGGCAGCCGCCATGATCGTGTCGTCGTAGTCGAGCGACACCATCGACAGGATGACGTCCTTGGCCAGCGGGTGTGCCGAGCGGATGAAGCTCTCGGTGCAGCAGGTGCACTCGAGGCCGTGCAGCCACAGCACCGGCACGCGCGGCTTGGTTTCCATCGCGTGGGCGATCTTGCCGGCGAAGTGCGGCGCGAGCCCGAGGGAAGCCGCGCTCAGCGAGCAGAACTTCAGGAAGTTGCGCCGCGAGATACCTTGGCGGCGGATCAACTCATAGAAAGTTTCTTGACGACCCATCTCGTGCTCCCATTGGTTGTTGCATCTCGCCGGCACGCCCGCAGCACGTGGGTCACACCGCAGCGGCCGGCTGGCATCTACGACAGGGGGGCGGGCGGCGCCGCGTGTGCGGGCGCGGACCCTCCCTGTCAGGACAGGCGGATCGTCCGATTTTGGCCGCCGAAGCTTCAATCGTAGATCTACTTAACGAACCGGCTGTTGTGCAGCAAGAACGGACCCGCCTGCGGCCAATGGGACACGGTCGCGCAGCCAGTTGAGAACGGCTCTCAGTTGGGCGGTGTCGGCGAATCGCAGGCGTGACAGGGCGCCGCTTGCAGCACCGTCGTCGAGCCCAGTCCGTCGGGCTCGCCGCCCACCTCGATGATTCGCGACGGTGCAAGCGTAGAAACATCGTATTGCACCACGCGATCCGCCATCGTCGCGGCCACGAAGGCACTGCGTCCATCGCGTGCGACCAGCAGCCCGACGGGTAGCGCACTGCCCGGCGCGAGCCGCGCGAACGGGCGCCCGGCGGCATCGGGCGCCAGCGGCACGTCCACTTTCACCCGGGTGCGCACGGTACGCGTTGCCACGTCGTAGGCCACGAGTTCGCTCGAGCCCGCGCACGTGACGAGCGCAGTGTCACCGTCCGGCGTCATCGCGATGCGGATCGGGATGCCGGGCAACGGCAGGCGCGCGAGGACCGCGAGCGTGGCCGTGTCCACGACCGCGATCTCGCCGGCCGCGCGCGCCGCGACCCACAGGTCCCGGCCGTTCGGCGTCACGGCGAGCGCCTCGGAACCCGCACCGGTTGCAATGTCGCCCAGCTTGCGCCCCGCCACGAGGTCGAGCGCCGTCGTGGTGCCCGAACCGATGTTGGTGACATAGGCGCGCGTCGCGTCCGCGCTCACGGCAACCATGTGTGAGAGCTCCTGGCCGGTCTCGATCGCGCTCACCACGCGTCCCGCACCGGGATCGACGATCACGAGGTGCTTCGTGCCCTCGGTCGTGACGGCGATGCGATCCGGCGCAAACCAGGCCACACCGTGCGGCCGCGTGTGCGGCGCGAGCTCGATGCGCCGGATTTCACGCGGCTGCTCGAGATCCACGATGCTCAGCGTGGAACCGGGCCGCTCGCGCGTGCCGTAGTTCGTCACCGCGGCGCGCTTGCCGTCCGGCGACACGCTCACTTCGTGCGGCGCGTGGCCGAGCGCGACCGAGGCGAGGCGCAGGCCCGAGCCCGGATCCATCAAGTCGAGCGCGTCGTCGGTCTTGCGCACGACTAGCAGCGTCTCGGCGGCGGCCGTGGCCTGGAGGCCAGCCACGGCCAGCACCAGCGAGGCGATGAAGTTGCTTGCGGCCGACATGGCTGGCTCTCCGGCAGGACGTGGGACGGATTCTAGCGGCCGCAGTGCCCGGATTCGCCACGACGCAGCAGGGCCTCTCCCATCCGGATCCGCAGGCCCTGCACCACGCCTTTGCAGGGCGCCCAACCCGCCGGTGCGAGCACGATGATGGTCGAACCGTGCTCGAACCAGCCCATTTCCACGCCCTTGCGGAAAGGTGCATCGCACGGGATGACGTTCGGGCCCCGGTAACGCAGGTGCAGGCGCACGTCGAGGAAGTGCAGCCGGATGCTGGCGACCAGCACCGCCGCCACCGGCACGAGCGCGAGGATCTGCCCGGTATCGTCGAGCCGGCACTCGAGGATCGCGCGCTCGTTGCGGCAGAAGAGCCTGGCGATGCGCTGCAGGGCCGGGGGGTTGACGTTGTACACCTCACCGGAGACGTAGGTCACTCGTCGGACGCTCAGGTCGTGCGGTGCGTGGAATCGGTGGTACATACCGGATGTCAGGCGCAGCGTCACGTAACAGCCGTCCTCGAATCGCCCGGCGAGCGCCGCATCGTCGGCGAGCAGATCCCGAAGTCCGTAGCTCATCCCCTTCGCCTGCAGCAACGTTGCGCTGGTGATGCGCCCATGGGCCCCGACGATGCCGTCGCAGGGACTCGCGAGGACACCGCTGCGCCCGTCGATGGGGCGCGCGCCTTCGCGCAGCTCGCGGGTGAAGCAGTCGTGCATGCTGCGGAAGCGGGTCGTGCGGGCATCCGCAAGGTCGACGTCGGCAAACAGGCGCCACGTCCCGATCGAGAGGTCGCGGACCAGGGGGTTCTCGACCTTGCTGAGCCGGCCGATGAAACGCGTCAGTGCGTCGCGGGGAATGCGGTTGGTGAGCAGGAAGTTGAGTTCGTCCAGGGCAGCCCGCCAGCCGGACCGGGGCCGCGCCGGGGACTGCGTCATCTGAGTGTCATTCACGGACGGTACGTTACGCGCAGAGGTTGGACTTGGACACGGACACGGCTCTCTACATTGCGGGCGCCCTCGGCCTTGCCGGGCTTGCGCGCAAGCTGCAGTTGCGGCTCGAGCTGTCGGCTGCCAAGCACCCTTCCCTTGCCGGCCACGCACGCGTCGCGCGCCGCATGGCCAGGCTGGTGCCCCGGTACGAATACGACGAGCCCGAGTTCTTCTGCGCCGACGATGCCCCGGCGGACGTGGCGGAACGCCGGCGAGCCGGCTTCATGCGGCTCGCCGCACTGTACGCCGAACGGTTTTCGAAGTCCGCCGCGCTCGGACGCCAGGTCGAGGATCACATCTCCGACCTGCAGTTCACCAGCCGCTACCGGATGCCGTTCCAGTTCCGGGGACTGGTGCGCCAGCACCTGCGGCCCGGGTCGTTCGTGCGCGCCTCCTCCGGAGTGTGCCTCGAGGACCTCGACGGCAACCGGCTCTACGACCTCGGCGGCTCGTACGGCGTGAACCTGTTCGGCTTCGACTTCTACAAGGAGTGCATCGAGCGCGGCACCGAGCGAGTGCGCGCGCTCGGCCCTGCGCTCGGCGCCTACCATCCGGTCGTCGCCGACAATGTCGAGCGCCTGCGCCGGATCTCGGGCCTCGACGAGGTCTCGTTCCACATGTCGGGCACGGAAGCCGTGATGCAGGCCGTGCGCCTCGCGCGCTACCACACCGGCCGCACGCACCTCGTGCGTTTCTGCGGCGCCTATCACGGCTGGTGGGGCGACGTGCAGCCGGGCGTCGGCAATCCGACCCCGGCGCACCATACCTATACGCTCAGGGACATGGACGAGGCGACGCTGCGGGTGCTGCGCAAGCGCAGGGACATCGCGTGCGTGCTCGTCAACCCGCTGCAGGCACTGCACCCCAATGCCGGCGCGCCGGGCGACTCGACCCTGGTGGACAGCTCGCGACGCGCACATTTCGACCGCGCGGCGTACGCCGACTGGCTGGCACGGCTGCGGCAGGTCTGCAGCGAACGCGGCATCGTGCTGATCTTCGACGAGGTGTTCGTCGGATTCCGCCTCGCGCCGGGGGGAGCCCAGGAGTACTTCGGCGTTCGCGCCGACATGGCCACCTACGGCAAGAGCCTCGGCGGAGGCCTGCCGGTAGGCGTGCTGTGCGGCCGCGCCGACCTCATGAAGCGCTTCCGCGAGGACCGGCCCGCGGACATCTGCTTCGCGCGCGGCACCTTCAACTCGCACCCGTACGTGATGGCGGCGATGAACGAGTTCCTGGTGCGGCTCGAGGGCGACGCCGGCATTCGCGGCCTCTACGCCGACCTCGACGCCGTCTGGAACGGCCGCGCGGCGCAGCTCAACCAGCGGCTCCAGGCCGCCGGGCTGCCGGTGCAGGTACGCAACCTCTCCAGCATCTGGACGGTGGTCTACACGCAGCCGTCGCGCTACAACTGGATGCTGCAGTACTACCTGGTCGCGCAAGGGCTCGCCCTCAGTTGGGTCGGCACCGGCCGGTTCATCTTCAGCCTCAACTACACCGACGCGGATTTCGAGGCCGTCGCGGAGCGATTCGTGGCGGCGGCGCAGGCGCAGGCGGCGGATGGCTGGTGGTGGCAAGGCGCCGAGCTGACCGACCGCGGGATCAAGCGACGCGTGGCCCGGGAGATGCTGCGGGCCCGCCTTGGCAGGCGCCCGGTCAGTGCGGCGCCGCCGCCGCTGCCGGCGGCTCGGGCCGTTCACCGCGCATGAGGTACAGCGGCGACTTGTGGTAGAGCTTGATGTCGTGGAACGGGTCCGTGAGGATCTTCGTGAACCACACGATGCCGGTCTGTACGTCGCGGATCACGAACAGGTGGACGGTACGGAGCACGAGCCCGGCGATGCCGACCACGAGCCAGATCCAGCCGACGTTCAGCGCGAATTCGCCGAAGCCCTGGTGCGGCGCCATCAGACCGAACAGCGTCGGGTCCACCAGCAGCAGCACGGGCGACGCCGCCCACACCGCCAGCAGCAACACCTTGCGCCGCAGGTTGTAGCCGACCTTGATCTGCTCCTTGTACTCGTGCGTCGCCTGGTTGACCTCGTCGTAGCCCTTCGGCTCGAAGAAGAAGTGCCCCGCCTGGCGGCTGGTCATCGCGATCAGCCACGCGACCAGGGCGGCGAGCGCGGGGTTGGTGAACAGCAGCACGTACGAGCCGAGGAAACTCACTGCACTGACGAGATGCAGCGACTGGTTCACGAGGCTGTGGTGGTAATAGCGGTGATCGTCCCAACGCTGCGTCGCCAACGCCTGCCGGAAGCTCGCCATGGATCGTATTCCTCGCTCGATCAAACCTCGCAGTTGATTACATCCGGTTCATGACGTCGCGATGACAGGATCGATGCGCGCGGCGTCATCAGGCGAGCGGCACCTCGGCATCCCACACGTCCGCAGGCAGCGGCAGGCCCTCGAGCAGCGCCGGCTCGAGCCGCGGCGCCGGCTGCACGTCGCGCAGCTCGAGCAGGCGCTGCAGTTGCCGTCCGTGCTGCGCGACGTGCCACGTGGTGCGCTCGAGCACCGCGTGCAACGGCTGGCGACCGTAGTACGTGTCGAATTCCGTCGGCAGGCGCGATTGGTTCGCACCCCACCACACGGCGAGTGCCTGCGACACGCTGCGGATCAGCCGCGCCACGTCCGCCGCAGTCGTGACGTGATCCGGGGGCGTACGCTCGAAGTGCTCGAACGTGAGGCGTCCGCCGAGGGCAGCGTCCAGGAACCCCACGACGACCTGCGACACGTGGTACGCGAGGTCGAGGTGCGTGCGCTCGCGGCCCGGCAGCCGCTCGTGCCATGACTGCTCCGGCAGCTGGGCCGCCAGCAGCGCAGTGCTGTCGAGCAGCGCCAGCAGGCGCGACACCAGCACCGGCACGTCGAGGCGCTGCGGGCCGGCCTCGATGCCTGCGAATCGCGCGACCGTCGCCAGGTCCTGCCCGTACACGAACGCGTCGCCCCGGGCGATGACCGGCACCGAACGCGCGCCGAGCGCAGCGAGCCGCTCCATCGCCTGCGGATCCTCGCGCACGTTCACCGACTCGAACGCGACGCCGTGCTCACGCAGGAATTCCTTGGTGCGCAGGCAGCTCGTGCAGCCGGGTTGCCAGTAAACGGTGAGCGTCACCGCAGCATCCTCAGAACGAATACCCGAGCGAGGTCACCAGGCCGTAGTCGCTCTTGGTCGCGCCCACGGTCGGGGGCTCGCTGTCGAAGCTGCCCCACAGTCGCAGCTCGAAGTACAGGTCGTCCACGAACTCGTACTTGACATGCAAGTCGCCTTCGGCGCGGTACCGGCCGGACTTGGTCAGGCTCGGCAGCAGCGACAGCGTGCCGCCGATGTCGGTCTCCGGAAAGTCGTAGCGGAAGATCGAGAATTGCGTGTAGAAAACGGCCTCGAGGCTGTTGAACTTCTCGCTGTCAGTGTAGTGCTCGTTCGAGTACGCGAGACCGAGCCCGCCCACCCAGTCGGCCGTGTTGGTCTGCACGAAATACCGGCCGTAGCCACCGCCGACCAGCGTGCGCAGGTTCAGGTCGAGTTCGGTGTTCCGCGACAGGCTCGAGAAACCCAAATAGAAGTCCCGCAGCTCCCGGAACTGGCGATACTGGAATTCGGCCTCGTAGCGCTCGCTGGTTTCCCCCGAGTCGTCGTCGGTCAGGTTCACGGATCCGTCGAGCGCCCACTCGCGAGCACGGGTACGCGAGGACAAACCGCCCGCGAAGTCCATGCTGCGCCGGTCGTTCGCCTTGGCGATGTCGAGGCCGGCGCTCACGTAACCGTCGAGCCGGTCGATGAACTCGCCGCCTTCGATCGGGACCGCCCGAACCACCGACGTCATGGCCACGTTCTCGGGCGTCGCGCGCTTGTCGCCACGGTCCACCTGCAGGCGGCCGTTCTCCGTGCCCGGCTTGAGCTGGCCGTAATAGCGCGAGCCATCCTCGCGTTCGAGCAGCAGGTACTGGTCGCTCTGCACGCGCGCGATCTTGTCCCACTCGATGTACACCGTACCCATGTGGTAAGTGCTCAACTTGAGCCGGTTGTGCTCGAGGCTCTTGATCTCCCCCGTCAGGCGGTCGCCGTTCACGAGCACGATGACGTCGGTCTTCGGCGCCGCAAGGGCCGTGACCGGCATCCAGGCCAGGAACAGCAGGGGTGCCAACCATGCCAGCGGCATCGGCGAGGCACGGGCGCGGCGTCCCGCCGCGGTGGCTTGAGTCTGCATGCAGGGAGTCTCCGGAAAGCCGCGGGCACTATGCCACATCCCGGCGCGGTGCCCGGGCATGCCGGCGGCGGCGTCACTCGGGGCAAGTACCGATCGGCCCGGGACCGGGCGGTATAATCGCCACTCACCGGAAGGGAACCACGAACATGAAACACACCGTTTGGCTCGCGGCATTGGCGCTGGTTGGATCGTTCGGGTCGGCCCTGGCGGCCGACGCACCCGAGTCCTGGGACGGGCTCGTGCAAGTGAAGCCCAAGCGCATGGACGCTGCCTACCTGTTGCCGGGCGCGGACTTCCGGCAATACACGAAACTGATGATCGACCCGACCGAGGTCGCCTTCCAGAAGGACTGGCAGAAGCGCATCAATTCGGACCGCCGGCTGTCCGACCGCGTGGACGACGAGCAGGCGCAGAAGATCCTGGCGGCGGCACGCGCCAACTTCGACGACGTGTTCGTCGAGGAATTCACCAAGGCCGGCTACACGATCGTGAAGCAGCCGGCACCGGATGTGCTGCGCGTTTCCACCGCGGTGGTCAATCTGTACATCAACGCACCGGACACGATGTCGGCGGGCCGGTCGTACAGCTTCACCACGGAGGCCGGAGAGGCCACGCTGGTCCTCGAAGTCCGCGACTCGATGACCAACGCGCTGATGGGCCGTGCGCTGGACCGCCGCGAGACGCGGGGCGGGGCCGGCATGCAGATGACCACGAGCGTCACCAACCAGGTGGAGTTCCGCGCGCTGTTCCGGCAGTGGGCGAACACCGCGGCGAAGGGCCTCGAGGAGCTGAAGTCGCACTCGCCGGTGCCGGCGGACCTGAAGCCCGGCCAGAAGATGAAGGACTGACCGGCCCGACGGGGCCGGCGGGAGTCCAGTGAACGCCTTCGAGTTCCTGCTGGCGCTGTATACGATCGTTGCGCTGCTGGTGATGGCCATCGCGGTGTCGTACGTCGCACAGCCGATCGGCTGACAAGGAAGCTCAATGACGGATCGTCGCTACGTCGTCGCGGCCGGCCTCGCCCTCGCACTGCTGATCGGGCTTGCCGCCGCGTGGCGCATGGGCATCCTGGGCCCGTCGGCGCCGCCGAAGCACGCCGGACCGGTGCCGCCCACGGCGTCGACGTCGCCGCCCGACTTCGTCGGCTCTGCTGCGTGCCGCGAATGCCACGCCGACGCGTACCAGCGTTGGCAATCGTCGCAGCATGCAGTGGCGATGCAGGTGGCCGACGAACAGACGGTACTCGGCGACTTCACCGGCACCACCTTCAAGAACCACGGCGTAACCAGCGAGTTCTTCCGCCGCGACGGCAAGTTCGTGGTCCGCACCGATGGGCCCGACGGCAAGCTGGCGGACTTCGAGGTACGCCACACGTTCGGCGTGTATCCGCTGCAGCAATACCTGGTCGAGCTGCCGGACGGCCGGGTGCAAGCGCTGTCGATCGTCTGGGACGCGCGGCCGCGGGACCCGGGCGGGCAGCGCTGGTTCCATCTCTACCCGAACGAACGAATCGAGCACACCGACGAGCTGCACTGGACGCAGCGCCAGCAGAACTGGAACTTCATGTGCTCGGACTGCCACTCGACCGCCGTGCGCAAGAACTTCGACGCCGCGGCGGGCACGTTCGCGACGCAGTGGGCCGAGATCAGCGTCGGCTGCGAGGCCTGCCACGGGCCGGGCAGCCATCACGTCGCGCAGGCACGCGCGGCGCGAGGGGGCGACCCGGCAACCGCGCGTGGCGGATTGACGGTCACATTTGACGAGCGCAAGGGCATCGCCTGGGTCATCGACCCGGCCACTGGCAATGCGGCACGCAGCGCGCCGCGCGGGTCGAGCAAGGAACTCGACGTATGCGCCCAGTGCCACGCACGCCGCGGCCAGTTCTCGGACGCGTACCGCGCGGGCGACGCCTTCACCGATCACTACTTGCCGGCACTGCTGGCCCCGGGCCTGTATCACGCCGACGGACAGCAGCTCGAAGAGGTCTTCAACTGGGGTTCGTTCCTCTCGAGCCGCATGCACGAGAAAGGCGTCACCTGCAGCGACTGCCACGACCCGCATGGCGGCAAGGTGCACGCACCGGGCAATGCCGTGTGCGCGCAATGCCATGCGGCCGCGAAGTACGATGCGCCGTCGCACCACTTCCATGAGCCGGGCACGGCCGGGGCCGCGTGCGCGTCCTGCCACATGCAGCCCGAGACCTACATGGTCGTTGACCCGCGCCACGACCACAGCTTCCGCATCCCGCGGCCCGACCGCACGGTGAGCCTGGGCACGCCGAACGCCTGCAACCAGTGTCATGCCGACCGCACGGCCGAATGGGCCGCCGCGGAGATCCGCAAGCGCTACCCGGATCCGAAGCCCGGATTCCAGGGATTCGCGGAGGCGTTCGCGTCTGCCGACCGCGGCGATCCCGCAGCGGTGGTGGCGCTGGTGCAAGTAGCGGCGAACCTTGAAGAATCCGCCATCGCGCGCGCCTCGGCCATCGACCGGCTCGCGCGCCTGCCCGGGGAGAACGCGTTGTTCGCCGCCGAAGCGGGGCTCAAGGACCCGAGCCCGTTGGTACGTCGGGCCTCCGTAGCGGTGTTCGAGCAATTGCCACCGTTGCAGCGAAAGGCGGTCGTACCGCTGCTCGTCGATCCGTCGCGCATCGTGCGCATGCAGGCGGCGCGCACGCTCGCACCACTGGCCGACGACGCGTTCGATCCGGCAGCACTTGAGGCCTTCCGCAAGGCGGCTGCCGAGTTCGTCGCCGCCGAGCGCTTCAACGCCGACCGCCCCGAGCATCGCACCAACCTGGGCGGTTTCCTCGCCGAGCGCGGCGAAACTGTTGCTGCCGAGGTGGAATACCGCGCCGCGCTCGCGCTCGACCCGCGTTTCGTGCCGGCGTGGGCGAACCTCGGCGACCTGCGGCGCCTGCAGGGTCGCGAGGCAGAGGCCGAGGCGACGCTGCGCGAGGGGCTCGAGACGGTGCCGGGCGCCGCCGCGCTGCACCACTCGCTGGGGCTGTCGCTCGTAAGACAGCAGCGTAAGGCGGAAGCGCTGCTCGAGCTCAAGCGGGCGACGGATCTCGAGCCCGGCAACGCCCGCTACCGGTACGTCTACGAGGTCGCCGCGGCGGAGATCCACTAAAAGCCAGCGGAGGCTCTCCTACCGTCCGATGTCGCGGGACTCGATGACCGTGGTGCCCGGCGGCTCGCGCAGGGCCGTCGCGATCATCGCGGCGGCGATGTCGCGCGCGGCCACCGGCCGCCATGTCGCGGGCGCAAACCGCAGCAGGTGCTCGCTCAGGCGCTCGACCGGCCGCGGCTCGGCCCGCTCGCCCGCAATCACCGACGGCCGCAGGATCGCAAGGCTCGGCCAGCTCATCTCCCTGAGCCCCTCCTCCATCTCGCCCTTCACGCGCGAGTAGAAGAAAGGCGACGAGCGGCTCGCACCGAGCGCGCTCACCACCGAGAAGTGGCGCGCGCCGTTCCTGAGCGCGAGCTGCGCAAGCCGGATCGGGTACTCGTAATCGACCTCGCGGAAACGCTGTTGCGAGCCAGCCTTGCGGATCGTGGTTCCAAGGGTGCAGAAGACGTGGTCGCCACGCAGCTGCGACTTCACGTCGCCGAGGCGCGCGAACTCCACGACGACCTCGCGCAACTTGTCGTGCCGCAGGCCCGGCCCAATTGCGCGCCGCGTCACGACGATCACGCGGCCGTAGCGCGGCGACGCCAGCAGTTGCCGCAGGCACTCGCCGCCGACGAGCCCCGTGGCTCCGGCGAGCACCGCGGTCAAGCCCCTGGTCGTCATCGCGGGCCGTCGATCCTCAACTACCCTGCTGCGACGCGATCCAGCGATCGACCTTCGCCTCGAGCACGTCGAGCGGCAGCGCACCGTCGGCGAGGATCACCGTGTGGAACTTGCGCACGTCGAACCGTGGACCGAGCGCCTGCTCGGCACGCGCACGCAGCTGGCTGATCTTCAGCTGCCCGATCTTGTAGGCGAGTGCCTGTCCGGGGATCGCAATGTAGCGCTCGGTCTCGGCGACCGCGCGCGCGTCGCTGGTCGCGCTGTTGGCGTCGATGTACTCGAGCACCTGCTCGCGCGTCCAGCCCTTCGAGTGCAGGCCCGTGTCCACCACCAGGCGGATGGCGCGGAACAGCTCGCCCTCGAGGCGGCCGAAGTACTGGTACGGGTCGGTGTACATGCCGAGGTCCGGGCCGAGCGACTCCGCATACAGACCCCAGCCCTCGCTGTAGGCCGTGTAACCGCCGAAGCGGCGGAAGCGCGGCAGTTCCTTCTGCTCGCGGGCGACGCTGATCTGGAAGTGGTGGCCCGGGTTGCCCTCGTGCAGCGACAGCGCTTCCATGGCCCACTTCGGCCGCGCCTTGAGGTCGTAGGCGTTGGCGTAGAAAATGCCGGGCCGCGAACCGTCCTGGCTCGCCGCTTGGTACGAGCCGCCCGCCGCGCTCTTCTCGCGGAACGGCTCCACGGCACGCACTTCGTAGTCGGCCTTGGGCAGCGTTTCGAACAACTTGGGCAACTGCGGGTCGACGCGGTTCTTGATGTCCACGTAACCCTGGACCAGTGCCTCGCGCGTCGGCCAGACGAACTGCTGATCGGTGTTGAGGTGGACGAAGAACTCCTGCAGGGTTCCCTTGAAGCCCACCTGCTTCATCACGCCATGCATCTCGGCGTGGATGCGCTTCACCTCGGCGAGACCGATCTCGTGGATTTGCGCCGGCGTGAGGCCGGTAGTGGTCGCCTGGCGCACTCGGTAGGCATACCACTCCGCGCCGTCGGGCAGCTGGTCGAGCCCTACGGTGGTGCGGCTCCGCGGCAGGTACTCGTCGCGCATGAAGTCGTGCAGGCGCCGGTAGGCGGGCACGAGTCTTGTCTCGATCGCCGCCCGGTAGGCAGCCGTCAGGCGCTCGCGGTCGGCGGCGCTGAAGGTCTCGGGCAGTTTCTTCACCGGCCCCCAGAAAACCGAGTCCTCGGGCTTCGCGACCACATGCGCCTGCAGTTGCGGGAGTACGCGCTCGCCGAGCACGCGCGGCAACGTGTAGCCCTTCTGCACGCCTTCGCGCATGTTGGCAATCGCCTGTTCGGTCCAGGTGACGAAGCCGTCCACGCGCTTCAGGAAGTTGTCGTAGTCCTGCACCGTCTCGAACGGCTGCATGCCGGTGCCGGAGCCGAGCTGCGCGAAGCCGTTGGGCGCGGAATAGAACTGGTTGAGCGGGATCAGGTGGTCGGGAAAGCGGAAGCCCTCGATCTCGCGCTCGCGGGCCGACTTGAACACCTGGTACGAGAGCAGGTCCTGCCCGGAGAGCTGCGCCGGGTCGATCTGCTGCACGCGCGCGAGGTAGTCGCGCTCGATCTGCTCGGCCTTCGCGCGGAACTCCGGCGAGATCGAGACCGGGTACTGGTCGTTGTAGCGCCTGTCGCCGATCGACGTGGCCAGCATCGGGCGCAGCTTCAGCTGGTCCTCGAAGTAAGCCTCGACCAGCGCGTCAAGACGCTGGGCCTCTGTCTGCGACTCAGCGGCGGCCGCCGGGGCGGTTACCGTCGCCGCTGCCGCCGAGGCCGGGGACGAAGCGACGCCGAAAGCGAACGGAATGGCGGCCACGGCCCTCAACAGGGTACGGTACGGCATCAGGGTTTCCCGCAAGCAAGGGTAAGCCGTGACTTTGCCGCAATCGCCCGGCCGGGAAAAGCCCGGATTCCCTGGACCGGACGGCGCCGACCCTCGCGAGGGAGCAAGTCGCTCGCGGTAGCATCCGTGACGTCACGGATGCCATCCTCGGCCCCGGCGGTGCAAGGTGCGCGTGGGCCAGGAGGCAGGAGGAACATGTTCCAGATCAGGATTCACGGGCGGGGCGGCCAGGGCGTCGTCACCGCCGCCGAGTTGCTGTCCGTGGCGGGATTCCGCGAGGGTCGCCACGCACAGGCATTCCCCAGTTTCGGGTCGGAGCGCACCGGCGCCCCTGTGGTGGCGTTCTGCCGGCTCGACACGCACCCGATCCGGCTGCGCGAACCCATCCTCGCGCCCGACGCGCTGATCATCCAGGACCCGACCCTCCTTCACCAGGTCGACGTGTTCGGTGGCCTCACCAAGGAGGGGTACATCCTGATCAACACCAGCCGGACGTTCGAACAGCTCGGCCTGGAGGAGTTCGTCGCGGGATTCCGTCCAGAGCGGCTCTGCACGGTGCCGGCGACCGAGTTCGCGCTGAAGCACGTGGGCCGGCCGCTGCCCAACGCGGCACTGCTCGGGGGCTTCGCCGCAGTCACGCAGCAAATCTCGCTCGACTCCGTCGGGGCCGCGATCCGCGAGAAGTTTCCGACCAAGGTGGCGGAGGCGAACATTGCCGCCGCCGCGGAAGCCTTCGCCTTCGTCACGCACGAAATGCAGGAGGCTGCGCATGCTTAAGCAGATCGAGGGCTCCGCCGCCGTCGCCGAGGCCGTGTCCCTGTGCCGGCCGCAGGTCATCTGCGCGTACCCCATCTCGCCCCAGACCCACATCGTCGAGGGGCTCGGCAAGCTCGTATCCGCAGGGCAACTCGCGCCCTGCGAATTCATCAACGTCGAGTCCGAGTTCGCCGCGATGTCGGTGGCAATCGGTGCGTCCGCGGCCGGCGCGCGCGCCTACACGGCCACGGCGAGCCAGGGCCTGCTGTTCATGGCCGAAGCCGTCTTCAACGCGGCGGGGCTCGGCCTGCCCATCGTGATGACGGTCGCCAACCGCTCGATCGGTGCTCCGATCAACATCTGGAACGACCACACCGACGCGCTCAGCCAGCGCGACTGCGGCTGGATCCAGCTGTTCGCCGAGGACAACCAGGAGGCACTTGACCTGCACATCCAGGCGTTCCGCCTTGCCGAGGAGCTTTCGCTGCCGGTCATGGTGTGCATGGACGGCTTCATCCTCACGCACGCCTACGAGCGGGTGGACATGCCGACCCAGGAACAGGTCGACGCGTACCTTCCGCCGTATGAGCCGCGCCAGGTGCTCGACCCGGCCGCGCCGGTGTCGATCGGTGCGATGGTGGGCCCCGAGGCGTTCATGGAGGTGCGTTTCCTCGCGCACGCCAAGCAGAGACAGGCGCTCGAGTTGATCCCGGCCTGGGCGAGCGAGTTCAAGCGCATCTTCGGCCGCGCGAGCGGCGGCCTCACGCACGGCTACCACCTCGATGACGCCGAGACCGTGGTGGTGGCCCTGGGCTCGGTGCTCGGCACCATCAAGGATACGGTGGACGAGATGCGCGAGCGGGGCGCGAAGATCGGCGTGCTCGGCATCACCTGCTTCCGGCCGTGGCCGGGGGCCGCGGTGCGCGAGGCCCTCGACGGCGCGAAGCGCGTCATCGTGCTCGAGAAGAGCCTCGCCGTGGGCCTCGGCGGCATCGTCTCGAACAACGTCTCGGCCGCGTACCACGGCGCGCCCGACGACGTGTACACCGTGATCGCGGGACTCGGCGGCCGCGCCATCACGCGCGCCTCGCTCGCCCGGGCCTTCGAGGCAGCCATTGCAGGCCAGCTCGAGCCCGTGACGTTCCTCGACCTAGACCACTCGCTCGTGGATCGCGTAATGGCGCGCGAGCGCGAACACCGGCGCTCCGGGCCGATCGCGGAGGGCATCCTGCGCGACCTCGGCGTGGTCGCCTCCAGGATCGGGTGAGGGCACGCACATGAGCCATCAACCGATCCGCTTCTACCAGACCGGCACTTTCACGGTCGGCAACCGCCTGCTACCCGCCGAGGAACGCTCGGTGCAGGCGAAGGCCCGACGCACCAACTCGCTCAACTCAGGCCACCGCGCCTGCCAGGGCTGCGGCGAGGCGCTCGGCGCGCGCTACGCCATCGACGCCGCGATGGACGCCACCGATTGCCAGCTGATCGCCGCCAACGCGACCGGCTGCCTCGAGGTGTTCTCGACGCCGTATCCAGAGACCTCGTGGCAGATCCCGTGGATTCACTCGCTGTTCGGCAACGCCGCAGCCGTGGCCACCGGCATCGCGGCAGCGATGCGCGTCAAGGGCCGCAGCGACGTGCGCGTGGTGGCCCAGGGCGGCGACGGCGGCACCACCGACATCGGCTTCGGCTGCCTGTCCGGGATGTTCGAGCGCAACGACGACGTGCTGTACATCTGCTACGACAACGAGGCGTACATGAACACGGGCGTGCAGCGCTCGTCCGCGACGCCGCCCGCCGCGCGCACCAACACCACGCTGCCCGTTGGCGAAGCGCTCGGCAACCGCTTCGGGCAGGGCAAGAACGTGCCGGCCATCGCCATGGCGCACGAGATCCCGTACGTGGCGACCGCCACAGTCGCCGAGCTACACGACCTCGAAGCGAAGGTGCGCCGCGCGATGCAGTTCCGCGGCGCGCGCTACATCCACATCCTGGTGCCCTGCCCGCTCGGCTGGGGCCACGGCTCCGCCGAGACGATCCGCATGGCGCGACTGGCGAGGGAAACGGGCCTGTTTCCGGTGTTCGAGGCGGAGCACGGCGAGGTCACGAGCGTGTCGAAGATCCGCCGGCAATTGCCGGTCCAGGAATACCTGAGGCCGCAGACGCGCTTCGCGCACCTGTTCAGGCCGCCAGGGCATCCCGAGGTGATCGCACGATTGCAGCAGCTCGCCGACCGCAACATCCGCCGCTTCGGACTGCTCGACGGCACGGAGGCCGCGCCATGAAGCAGAGCAAGCCGTTCGCCATCACGCTCGACCCTGGCTCGAGCCTGGCCAACCACACTGGCTCGTGGCGCACGGTGCGCCCCGAGTACATCGACCGCCTGCCGCCGTGCAACCACGCCTGCCCTGCCGGCGAGAACGTCCAGGGCTGGCTGTTCCACGCCGAGGCCGGCGACTACGAGCAGGCGTGGCGCGTGCTGACGCGGGACAACCCGCTGCCCGCCACCATGGGTCGCGTCTGCTATCACCCGTGCGAGACGGCCTGCAACCGCGGCCACCTCGACGAGAGCGTCGGCATCAACGCCGTCGAGCGCTTCCTCGGCGACGAGGCGCTGCGCGGCGGCTGGCGCTTCGAGCCGCCGGCCGCGGCCACCGGCAAGCGCGTGCTGGTCGTGGGCGCGGGCCCGTCCGGGCTTTCCGCCGCGTATCACCTGCGGCGCCTTGGGCACGAGGTGACGATCCAGGAAGCCGGTCCCGTGGCGGGCGGCATGATGCGCTTCGGCATCCCCGAGTACCGGCTGCCGCGGCACGTGCTGGACGGCGAGATCCAGCGCATCGTCGACCTCGGCGTGACGATCGAGCTCAACTGCAAGGTGTCGAACGTGCTCGAGGCGCAGGCCGCGGGCCGGTTCGATGCGGTGTTCCTCGCGGTGGGCGCCCACATTGCCAAGCGCGCCTACCTGCCGGCGGGCAGCGCTTCGAAGATGCTCGACGCGGTGTCGGTGCTGCGCAGCATGGAAGGCGAGGAACGGCCCCTGCTCGGGCGACGCGTAGTGGTATACGGCGGGGGCAACACCGCGCTCGACGTGGCGCGCACGGCGAAGCGCCTCGGCGCCACTGAGTCGATCATCGTCTACCGGCGCACGCGCGAGAAGATGCCGGCACACGAGACGGAGCTCGAGGAGGCGCTACAGGAAGGCGTGCTCGTGAAGTGGCTCTCGACGATCAAGCAGGCCGGCGAGTCGTCCATCACCGTCGAGAAGATGATGCTCGACGCCACGGGCAATCCCGTGCCGACGGGCGAATACGAGACGCTCGAGGCCGACTCGGTGGTACTCGCCCTCGGTCAGGACGTCGACCTGTCGCTGCTCGACGGGGTGCCCGGGCTCGGAATCAAGGACGGTGTGGTGCAGGTGGACGCGGGCATGATGACCGGCCATCCGGGCATCTTCGCCGGCGGCGACATGGTTCCGGGCGAGCGCACCGTCACGGTCGCCATCGGCCACGGCAAGCTCGCCGCCCGCAACATCGACGCGTGGCTGCGCGGCGAGCAGTGGGTGCACCCGCCGAGCCATGAACTCGCGACGTTCGACAAGCTGAACCCCTGGTACTACACGGACGCTCCGAAATCGAGGCAGCCCGTACTCGACACGATCCGCCGCCAATCGACGTTCGAGGAAGTGGTGGGCAGCTTCGACGAAAACACCGCACAGTTCGAGGCACGACGCTGCCTGTCCTGCGGCAACTGCTTCGAGTGCGACAACTGCTACGGCGTCTGCCCAGACAATGCCGTCACCAAGCTCGGCCCCGGCCTGCGCTACGCGTTCAACTACGACTACTGCAAGGGCTGCGGACTGTGCGTGAGCGAGTGTCCGTGCGGTGCGATCCGCACGGTAGCCGAGGAGATCTAGTCAGTCGGGGGCATTCTCCCGTTCAAGGACAGGGGAATGCCCCCGATTGGCCGCAGCCGTTACTTCGCCTTCACGAACTTGAGCGTCATGCGATCCGATTCGCCGATCGCCAGGTACTTCGAGTGGTCGAAGTTCGGGTCTTCGGCCTGGCCGGAACCGTACGCCGTCGAGCGCAGCGCCGGCGGCAGGGTCCACACGCCGAACGGATGGTCCTTGGTGTCCTTCGCGTTGGCGTTGATCTCCGACTTCGCCGCGAGCTTGAAGCCAGCCTTCTCCGCCACCGAGATCACATAGGCCTCGCTGACGTAGCCCGTCGAAGGCTTCTCCTCGGCGCCGGAGGGCAGCGGGTTCGCACGGTGCTGCTCGACGGCGAGGATGCCGCCCGGCTTGAGCGCCTTGTAGAAGGTGTCGAAGGTTGCCTCGACGGTGCCCGGCTTGTCCTGCATCCAGCCGTGGATCGAACGCGCGGTGAGGATGAAGTCGTACTGGTTCTCGGGCAGGGCGCGCGACACGGCGCCCCAGTTCACCACGTCGACCTTGCCGTAGAGGTCGGGCTTCGAGCCGTACCGCTCCTCGAACGCGGCACGGGCCTTGCGCGCCCCTTCCGACAGGTTCGGGTTGGCGAGGTCGGCGCCAGTCGCGGCGAAGCTGCCGGCCGTGCGCTTGGCATACGGGGCGAGGATCTCGGTCCACCACGAGGCGCCGCCAGGCTGGATCTCGAGGATCGCCATGCCGGGCTGCAGGCCCCAGAAGGTCATCGACTCGACGGGGTGACGGTACTTGTCGCGAGCCTTCGCATCGTCGCCGCGCCAGTCACCGGCGACGACTTCGGCGAGCACGGGATCGGCGGCCGCGGCCTTGACGCCGTGGTGGTCCGCAGGGGCCGCGAGGGGGGCGATCGCCAGCGCGGCGATGGCAAGGGTCCGGATGCTCCGCATGTGACTTTCTCCTGGTTGCGTGGGGCGGCGGCGAGTGGGCCCGCCCGGCCCGGTCGTGAAGATTAGCAGGGACCGCGCGCGCGGATTCATGCTTCCCCAAAAGCACGAGGCCCCGGCGCTTGCGCACCGGGGCCTCGCGTCAAGCACAAGCTTGAGCGTCGATTACATGCCCGAATCCGTGCGGATCAGCATGACGCGACGGTTGAGCTGACGGCCTTCCGGGTTGTCCTTGCCGTCGATCTCGTTCGGGGCGATCGGCTTCGCCTCGCCGTGACCGATCGAGCTCAGGCGCGCCGGATCGACGCCACGCGAGGTCAGGTAGTCGAACACGGCCTTCGCGCGACGGTCGGACAGCTTGAGGTTGTACGCCTCGGTGCCCTTGCTGTCGGTGTGGCCTTCGACCAGCGCCGTGGCGAACGGCACGTCACCCATGAACTTCACGAGGCGCTCGAGCTCCTCGATCGACTCGGGGCGCAGCTCGGCGCTGTCGAAGTCGAACAGCAGCTTGAGCGTCTGCTCGAGCGGGCAGCCGACCTTGTCGACCTTGGTGCCGGGCGGCGTGTTCGGGCACTTGTCCATGCTGTCGGGCACGCCATCGCCATCGCTGTCAGCCGGCGGCGCCGGCGGCGGCGGGGGCGGCGGCGTCGGGGCTGGGGCGGCCACCGGAGCCGGAGCCGGCGGCTTCGGCGCGCCGAAGCGACGGCCGACGTTCAACGTGTACACCATCGGGTCGATCTCGACCGTGTCCTCCACCGTGCCAAGGCCCGGCACCACGATTTCAGCGTCGGACTCGATGTTGATCCAGCGCACGTTGGCGTTGACGAACCACTTCTTGTCCTCGCCCGGGAACCAGTCGGCGCCGATCACGGCCGCCGGACCGATCGAGTCGTCAAGCGACAGGTCCCAGCTCGCGGCAGGACCGCGCGTATCTTCACTCGAGAACATCGTGTAGTTCACGCCGACGCCCACGTACGGCTGCAGCGCAGCCTCGTAGCCCATCGGACGCCACACCAGGCTCAGCGTCGGAGGCAGGTGTTCGACGTCGCCGATGCGCGCGTTGTTGCCGTTGTAGAACTTCGCATCGATGCCGTGCACGAACGGCCAGGCGGCGAGCAACTCGACGCCGAAGTTGTTGTGGAACATGTAGGTGACGTCGAACGTGAAGCTCACGTCGCTGTCGACGACCGCGAACGCGCTCAGCGCAGGAATCTGGAGGTTCTCTTCCTTCGGATTCACCTGGCTGAAGCCGGCGCGGACGATCCAGTCGCCCTTCTGCTCGCCCGGAGCAGAATCGGCCAGCACGGCAAGCGGCGCGGCGGCGAGCGTTGCCACCACCATGGCCTGCAAAATCTTCGAGTGCATCGCGAACTCCCGTTGTTTGAGGATACGTGCGCCGCAGTATCCGGGGCGAACCATCCCGCAGACATACGTGTCTATACGGGTTGCACGCCCCGTCCTGAGCCGCGCTGTTGCTATTATCGCACAGGATGGGGCTACAGTTTCCACTTGTTCTTTTCTGGCCGAATGTTCGCTTTCTGGATAGATATGATCAAGCCTCCCGCGGGTGACGCGAAAAAGCAACAAGCGTCGCCGCGCCAGCCATAGACGAGGTTCTGCCGATGCACAGACGATCCTTTCGCCCGGCCCGTTGGTCGGCCCGCCTCCCGGTCCTGACGCTCGCCGCAGCGGCCGCGCTGGCCCCTGGAGCCAGCAGTGCCGAGACGCTCATCCCATACGAAAAATTCAACCTGGACAATGGGTTGACTGTCATCGTGCACACCGACCGAAAGGCGCCGGTGGTCGCGGTCAACCTCTGGTACCACGTGGGTTCCAAAAACGAGCCCGAGGGCAAGACCGGTTTCGCGCACCTGTTCGAGCACCTGATGTTCCAGGGCAGCGAGCACTACAACGACGAGTTCTTCAAGCCGTTCGAGCAGGTCGGGGCCACCGGGCAGAACGGCACCACCAGCTTCGACCGCACCAACTATTTTCAGAACGTCCCCACCACGGCGCTCGACCTGGCGCTGTGGATGGAGTCCGACCGCATGGGCCACCTGCTCGGCGTCGTGACGCAGGAGCGCCTCGACGAGCAGCGCGGCGTGGTGCAGAACGAGAAGCGCCAGGGCGAGAACCGCCCGCAGGGCAAGCTCTGGGAAACGGTGATGCGCGGCAGCTTCCCCGTAGGCCACCCCTATCACTGGCTGCCGATCGGGTCGATGGAAGACCTGAATGCCGCCTCGCTCGACGACGTGAAGGAGTGGTTCCGGACGTATTACGGTGCGGCGAACGCCGTGCTGGTACTCGCCGGCGACATCGACGTGCCGACCGCGCGCGAGAAGGCGCAGCGATTCTTTGGCCACATTCCGGCCGGCCCGGCACTCACCCGCCCGGGCGAATGGATTGCGGCACGCACCGAGAGCAAGCGCGCCGTGATGTACGACCAGGTCTCACAGGACTACTGGTACCGGTTCTGGAACATCCCGCCCGTCGGGACGGCCGACGCCGACCTGCTCGAGATCGCCGGGCACATCCTCGGCGGCGGCAAGACCTCGCGGCTGTACGAGCGCCTCGTCTATCGCGAGCGGCTCGCGGACTCGGCCAGCGCCGGGCCGAGCGCCTTCGAGATCGCGGGCCTCTTCAGCATGACCGCCGCCGTGAAGAACGGCGTCGAACCGGAGCGCGTCGAGGCGGCGATGCAGGACGAGCTGCGCCGCTTCATCGCCAAGGGGCCCACCCCGGAAGAGATGGAGCGCGCGCGCACGGCGCTGCGCTCGGGTTTCCTCAAGGGTCTCGAGCGCATCGGCGGCTTCGGCGGCAAGGCCGACGTGCTCGCTGCCTGCGAGGTGTACGAGGGCGACCCCGGTTGCTACCGGCGCTCGCTCGACACGCTCGCCAGCGCCACTGCCGAGCAAGTGCGTGCCGCCGCCGAGCGCTGGCTGTCGCGCGGCGACTTCACCATCGATGTCCGCCCGCAACCCAAGTACCAGAACGCGGCCGCAAGCGCGGTGGATCGCAAGAGCGGCCCGCCGGAAGTCGAGACCTTCCCGGCGCTCGCGTTCCCCGACCTGCAGCGCTTCAAGCTGAAGAACGGCATGCCGGTGGTGATCGCCTCGCGGCCGGGCGTGCCGGTGGCACGCGTCTCGGCGCTGTTCGACGCGGGCTACGCGGCCGACCAGGGCCGCAAGCCGGGCACCGCGAGCTTCGCGATGAGCCTGCTCGATGAGGGCACGAAGCAACTCGACGCGCTCGCCATCGCCGCGCGCGCGGAATCGCTCGGCGCCGATCTCGCGGCCGGGTCGTCGCTGGACACCTCGTTCGGCGCCGTGTCGGCGCTCACCGAGAACCTCGACGCCTCGATCGGCCTGCTGGCCGACGTGCTGCGCAACCCCGCCTTCCCCGACGGCGAGATCGAGCGCGTGCGCAAGGAGTGGCTCGCGTCGATCGCGCGCGAGAAGACCAGCCCCGACGCGCTCGCGAGCCGCCTGCTGCCGCCGCTGATCTACGGCACCGGCCACCCGTACGCGATCCCGTTCACGGGCTCGGGCACCGAGGCGTCGATCAGCTCGCTCACGCGCGACGACCTCGTTTCGTTCCACCGGGACTGGATCCGTCCCGACAACGCGACGCTGGTCGTCGTGGGCGACACCACGCCCGACGCCGTGCTGCCGATGCTCGAGAGGCATTTCGGCGACTGGCAGGTTCCCGCCTCGGCCAAGCCGGCCAAGGCGCTGCCCACCGCGACGCCGCCGGCCGCGCCGCGCGTGTTCCTCGTGGACAAGCCGGGGGCGATCCAGAGCAACATCCTCGTGGGCCTCGCCGCCCCCTCGACCGCCGCGCCGAATAAGCTCGAAATGGACACGATGAACGCCGTGCTCGCCGGCACGTTCACATCGCGGATCAACATGAACCTGCGCGAGGACAAGCACTGGTCGTACGGCGCGCGCGCGAGCCTCGCCGACGCGCTCGGCCAGCGCCCGTGGCTGCTCTCGGCGCCGGTGCAGACCGACAAGACCGTCGAGTCGATGCGCGAGATCCTGCGCGAGGTGAGCGAGTACGTCGGCCCGCGACCGGCGACGACCGAGGAGGTCACCAAGATCCGCAACCGCGACGTGCGCGCGCTGTCGGGCCGTTACGAGACCAACGCGGCGGTGGCGGGCGCCATCGCCGAGATGATCACGTTCGGGCGGCCGGACGACTACGTGCGCACGCTCAAGGACCGCCTCGAGGCGCAGACGGACGACGGCGTGCGCGCCGCGGCCCGCGAGGCGCTCGACCCGGCACGGCTGACCTGGGTCGTGATCGGCGACCTCGCGAAGATCGAGCAGCCAATCCGCGACCTCGAGCTCGGCGCCGTGCAGGTGCTCGACGCCGACGGCAACCCGGTGCGCTGACCGTCAGCGCAGCGCCGCGGACTCGACGTAGACGAGTTCGCAGGCGCCAGCGCCGGTGTCGTGGCGCGTGAGTGACGTCCGCCACGTGAAGCCATCCGGCCGGGTGGCATCGACCAGCTGCCCGCGCAAGGACACGACCTGTCCCTCGCGGGCAGACTCGAGCGTGCGCCGCACGGCGTCGCCCGCGGGAATCAGGTGCATGTTGGCGCTGTGGCGCAGCGCGAGGCCGAGATCGACGGCTGCGTCCCGCGGGTAGAGCGTGTAGAAGCGCGCGCCCTGCGTCACCTTGAATTGCGCGAGCAGCGCGCTGTCCGACATCGGACCCCAGCCGAGCGCGAGGTCCACGGGCGCGAGATCCGCGCCACCGTCCCAGCGATAGCGCTCGGCCGAGAGCACGCGCGCCTCGAGCTCGAACCCGGCGCGCGGCGTCAGCTCGTACGCGAGGTGCCGCAGCGGCGCGGCGCCGGACACCTCCTGCTGACGCGGTTCGTCGGGCGCAAGCACGCCGGGAGCGCGCTCCACCGGCCGGCCCGACAGCATCGAGCCGATGCCGATCACGATGGCCGCAAGGGCGATGACGAACTTGAAGGTGTCGCGCGACACGTGTTCCGCAGCCGCCTCTGGCCGGAATGGGGTCAACCGCACGCGATGATGGGCGTTCTATCCCGCAAACGCCACGCACCGTGGCGTCATCACGGGAGGAAGCACATGTTACGTAATGCACTCGTTCTCAGCGTCATCCTCGCAGCGCCTGTTCTCGCCCGCGCGACCGAGACACCGGCCGTGGACCAGGCGCAGCAGAATCAGCGCGCGCGCATCGAGCAAGGCGTGGGCTCCGGCGAGCTGACGGTACCCGAGACTCGACATCTCGCGCGCCAGCAGGTGCGCCTGCAGCGGCACGAGGCCGCGGCGAAGTCGGACGGCGTCGTCACGCCGCGCGAACGTCATGCCCTGCGCCACGATGCCAGGCACTCGAGCCGGAGCGTCTACCGCCAGAAGCACGACGGGCAGAAGCGCGGCCGGTAGCGCGCACGGATTGTCACGCCGCGGCGCTTGCTCCATCGTGGCGACCAGGAGTCGATTCCGCCGGGCGGCCCGAAGGCCGCCCGGCCAGCGAACCTGGAGCCCGATGATGCAACGCGTGCTGATCCTGCTGCTCGGCCTGGCCGGGCCGATGTCTGTCGCAGCGGCGCCCGCCCCCTTGGCGACCACATCGCTCGAGCCCGCGGCGGCGGCGCGCTTCGCCGAGCTCGCGCTCGACTGCGTGCACCGCGAGTACCCCAACAAGATCGCGCACGTGCTGGGGTCTGACGCCGACGCCAAGCCGCCGCGCGAGCTGACACCAGCGTTCTTCGGTTGCTACGACTGGCACTCCTCGGTGCACGGCCACTGGCTGCTCGCGCGTCTCGCGCACCTGTTCCCCGGTACCGAGCTGGCCGCACGATCGCGTGCGGCACTGGCCCGCAGCCTGACGCCGGCGAACATTGCGGCCGAGGTCGAGTACCTGCGCGGGCCGGGACGCACGTCGTTCGAGCGACCTTACGGCCTCGCGTGGCTGCTCGCGCTCGCGGCCGAACTGCGCAGCTGGGACGACCCGCAGGCCCGGCAGTGGGCCGAAACACTGGCGCCGCTCGAGATCGAGTCGGCACAGCGCGTCATGGCGTGGTTGCCGAAGCTGCGGTATCCGATTCGTTCGGGCGAGCACAGCCAGACGGCATTCGCGTTCGGCCTGATATCGGACTGGGCGCAGGTGCGGGGCGACGTGGGGATGGCACGCCTGCTCGAGGCACGGGCGCGCGCGTATTACCTGGACGACCGCAGTTGCGCGCTCGGCTACGAGCCGTCGGGCGAGGACTTCCTGTCGCCCTGCCTTGCCGAGGCGGATTTCATGCGTCGCGTGTTGGCCCCTGCCGCATATGCCGATTGGCTGGCGCGATTCCTGCCGGACATCCCGCGCGATGGCCGCGCCGACTGGCTCACGCCCGGCATCGTGACGGACCGCAGCGACCCCAAGCTCGCGCACATCGACGGGCTGAACCTGAGCCGCGCGTGGATGCTCCAGGGCATGGCGCACGGACTGCCCGGGCGCGACAAGCGACGCGCCGCGCTGCTGGCCGCAGCCCGGGCTCACGCGGACGCCGCGCTGCCCGCCGTCACGGGAGAGCACTATGAGGGTGGCCACTGGCTCGGGACGTTCGCCGTGTACCTGACCAGCCGCGCGGGCATCCGGGACTAGCTATTTCGGGAAGCGCGGGGAGGCGAGTGTCAGTCACTGCGCCTCTTGAGGATCCGGCGCGAGGCGACGACCGCGACCACTGCGAATATCACCAGGGCGCCGATCGCAGTCTCCACGTCGCCTTCCACGAGGGCGCGGATCGCCATCTGCACCCCCGTGCCGACGATGGCGAACAGGATCAGCAGCGGTATCCAAGGCGTGCGACGGTGGCGGCCTGACGGCCCCGGCTTCTGGCTGCCAGGCCGGACCCGACCGCGCGGGCGCGGGTGCCGGGACTCAGGCTGCCGGCCGCCGGCGCCCGGCGACATCGACCAAGGGTTTGCTCCGCGGGACGTCGGCGCGGGCGGGGGTGGCAACCCGTGGCCGGGCTGCGCGTCCGACGATCGGTTCTTCATCACCCGAGGTTACGACGAACCTGGGCGGCGATGAAGCGCCTCGTGTCGGCCCGCGTTACTGCACGCGCTTCGGCGGCACGCCCTCGATCGGGCCGATCGTGGCATCGCTTGCCACGTCGAGCGCGACCTCGCGATCGAAGCGCAGGGTCCCGTTGACCACCGCCCCGGACTCGATCGTGACGCGCGGCACCTGCTTCGACTTGTTCCAGCCCCAGCCGGCCGGCTTCTCGACGTGGATGCCGCCCTCGACGCGCGAGCCGGTGCCGATGCGGACGTCACCGTTGGTGGTCTCGACGCCGCCGCGCACCGAGGCGGCCTCGAGCTGGATTTCGCCGTTGACGTTTTCCACTTCTCCGTCCACGCGCGCGCCACGCCGCAGCGTGATGCCGCCGTTCACGACTTCGACGTTGCCGCCGACGAGCGCGTCCTCGGCGACCAGCACGCCGCCGTTCACCGTCTCCACGTCGCGCGATTGCGCGCGCGAGTGGATCTTGATCGAGCCATTGACAGTCTCGACGTCTCGCACCCGGGCATCTTCGCGTACGGTGATCGAGCCGTTCACCGTCGAGAGGTCGCCGGCCTGCTGGCCCGCCTCGACGGTGATGCCGCTGTTCACCTTGCTGATGTTGCCGCTCGAACCGAGCGCGACGGCCGAGAAGGCAAACATCAGGACGGCGAGGTAGCGGGTCATCGTCGGTCTCCGGCAGTGATGCCAAGGGTTCGTATGGAGGTTCGATGCGGCAAACGGCCTCAAGGTTGCAATCGCACAGGCTGCCACCCGTGACGCCGATGCGCTAGGCTTCCGGACTTCCCTGCCCCGGCCCGAAGGAGCCGACATGAAGACACGTGCCGCCGTCGCCTACCAGGCGGGCCAACCCCTCGTCGTCGAGACGGTGGACCTCGACGGACCGAAGGCCGGCGAGGTGCTCGTGGAGATCCGGGCCAGCGGCGTGTGCCACACCGACGAGTTCACCCGCTCGGGCGCCGATCCCGAGGGACTGTTCCCGGTGATCTTCGGCCACGAGGGCGCGGGCGTCGTGGTGGACGTAGGACCGGGCGTCAATTCGCTCAAGAAGGGCGACCACGTGATCCCGCTCTACACGCCGGAGTGCCGGCAGTGCAAATCGTGCCTGTCGCGCAAGACCAACCTGTGCACGGCGATCCGCGCGACGCAGGGCCTGGGCGTGATGCCGGACGGCACCAGCCGCTTCTCGATCGGCGGCGAGAAGATCCACCACTACATGGGTTGCTCGACGTTCTCGAACCACACGGTGCTGCCGGAAATCGCCCTCGCGAAGATTCGCGAGGACGCGCCGTTCGACAAGGTCTGCTACATCGGTTGTGGCGTCACCACGGGCATCGGCGCGGTGATCAACACCGCCAAGGTCGAGCC
>Ga0114938_1000400_pt1 | contig 33175 bp, 29 predicted proteins | sample AshMeaBigSpring_FD_88675 | JGI IMG/M metagenome (GOLD analysis project Ga0114938, IMG submission 88675) | Groundwater microbial communities from Big Spring, Nevada to study Microbial Dark Matter (Phase II) - Ash Meadows Big Spring | ecosystem: Environmental > Aquatic > Deep subsurface >... | reverse complement strand
GTCGGATGCATAATAAACATTAGCCCATTTATATCCCAACCACTGAATATCTTCCTTTATCGAATCAACATATTCTACATCTTCTTTTACAGGGTTGGTGTCATCGAAACGTAAATTACACGTACCGTTGTAGTTACGCGCAATACCAAAATCGAGACATATAGCTTTAGCATGACCAATATGTAAATAACCATTAGGTTCAGGCGGAAAACGTGTTTGAATACGCCCGTCATTTTTTCTATCGCTTAAATCCTGCTCTACAAATGCCTCAATAAAATTAAGGCTGCGTTTAGGAGTATCATCAGTTTTTGCTTCCATATCAATCAAAATAGCCTTTTATAATTCCACGAGGAGAATTTTTTATAAATAATAAGATCTCATCACGCTCGTTTGAGGCTGGCATTTCGGCCATAATGCGTTCAATAGCATGCGTTGTATTCATCCCCTTTAAATACACATAACGATAAACATCCTGAATATCACGAATTTGCTCATTTGTATAACCACGACGACGCAGGCCGATTGAATTAACACCGGCATAGGAAATAGGATCACGACCAGCGGTAATAAAAGGAGGAATGTCTTTATTAACACGCGATCCACCCTGTACCATTACATGTGAACCAATTCGTGTAAATTGATGCACCAAAACGCCGGCACTAATAATCGCAAAATCATCAATAACAACTTCACCTGCCAATTGTGTGGCATTTGATATAATGATATTGTTACCCAAAATGCAATCGTGCGCAACGTGACAGTAAGCCATGATCAAACAATTATTACCAATTACTGTTTTTCCTTTAGCTGATGTCCCCTTATTTACGGTAACATATTCGCGTAAGGTCGTGTTATCGCCAATAATCACAAGTGTTTCTTCACCTTTATACTTTAAATCCTGAGGGATAGCTCCTACAACTGCGCCCGGAAAAATCCGACAGTTTTTGCCAATTCTAACCCCTTCCATAATGGTAACGTTAGAACCGATCCACGTTCCTTCACCAATTTCAACATTTTTATCGACTGTTACAAAAGGGTCGATAACAACCGTAGGTGCAATTTTAGCATCAGGATGAATGTAAGCTAAGGGTTGTTTCATATCGTAAGCTTTATTTTATTGTTTTTTGTTCTTATTTATTCTTCACAATCTGAGCCATGAATTCGGCTTCAGCTACTATTTTACCACCCACAAAAGCATGTGCTTTCATGATGGCACAGCCACGACGCATTGGTTCGGGCATTTCTAATCGAAATATAACGGTATCGCCAGGAACAACTTTCTGACGGAATTTAACACTATCAATTTTTAAAAAATAGGTAGAATATTTGTCGGCATCCTCTAAACCATGTAAAACGAGCAAACCACCTGTTTGTGCCATTGCTTCTACAAGCAAAACGCCTGGCATCACAGGCTCATCAGGGAAGTGCCCCATAAAAAACGTTTCATTGCCTGTTACGTTCTTAACACCTACAATTACGCGCTTTTTTATTTCGATAATTTTATCAACTAGTAAAAAAGGCCAACGATGCGGTAATAATTTCTTAATACCGTTAATATCTAAAAGTGGTGGAATAGTATCGTTATAAACAGGACATTGAACTTCCTGTTTTTTAATCTCTTTGCGTATAATTTTAGCTAGGTCTGTATTAATTTTATGACCTGGATAACGAGCTATCACTTTACCTTTTATGCGTTTACCAATTAACGACAAATCGCCAATTACATCCAACAATTTATGACGAGCAGGTTCATTCTCAAAATTCAACTCCCCACTCAAATAAGCTGGCTTAGAAGCATCTATCGTTGCATGATTTAACTTTGATGAAAGCTCATCCATCTTATCTTGCGAAATTATTTCATCATAAATAACGATTGCGTTCTTTAAATCTCCTCCTTTGATTAGATTCATACTCAAAAGCGGCTCTATTTCGCGTACAAACACGAAAGTACGTGCACTTGAAATTTCAGTAGCAAAATCGCTTAAATTATCTAATGAAGCAAACTGATTACCTAAGACTGGCGATTTAAAGCCAATATGTACATCAACACTAAAAACATCGTCGGGCAAAAGTGTAATCTTGGCTCCAGATTCAGGAAGCGTATATTCAATTTTCTTTGTTACAACAAAATAATCCTTTTCTGCTTCCTGCTCTTCGACACCACACTCTTCAATTTTTTGAACATAGTACTTAGCACTACCATCTAAAATAGGAAATTCGGGTGCATTAACTTCAAGTAAACAGTTGTCGATACCATAGGCATAAAGCGTAGCTAATGCATGTTCAACTGTACTTACCTGCACATCACCTTTTTGCAACACTGTACCTCGTACCGTGTGTGTTACATACTCTGCTAATGCTTCAATAATTGGCTGATCCTCTAAATCAACTCGTTTAATACGAATACCATGATTCTCTGGAGCAGGATTGAAAGTAAGATCAATCTGCAGACCAGTATGCAGGCCCTTTCCACTCAGTGTAAATGCCTGTTTTATAGATTTTTGATTTGACATTCCTTTTATTTCAACAAATTTATAGTGTGTTTCTATATCTAATTGTATTATTGCGCTAATCTTTCTTGCAATTCAGCCACTTGCTTTTGCAAGTCAAAAACAAGTTTTTGTAGTTCAGGTAAGTTTTTTTGAGCAATAGCAACTCGTTGAAAATTACCTAAATCGTATGCTGGCGATCCCATTAACTTCTTACCCGACACTTTCACCGAATTTGGTATACCTGCTTGAGCACCAATCATAGTGCCATCGGCTATTTGAATATGTCCAGCTATACCAACCTGACCAGCAATCATACAACGTGCACCAATTTTGGTTGAACCAGAAATTCCAGATTGAGATGCGATAACCGTATGCTCACCTATTTCAACATTATGTGCCACCTGAATTAAATTATCAAGTTTAACACCCTTATGCACAATTGTGCTACCTAAAGTTGCTCTATCTATTGTTGTGTTAGCTCCAATTTCAACATCATCTTCAATAACTACATTGCCCATTTGAGGTATTTTATTATAAACACCGTCAACTGCTGGTGCAAACCCAAAACCATCAGACCCTACTCTTACTCCTGCGTGTAAAATGCAATTATCACCAATAATACATCCTTTATAAACACTTACATTGGCATAAATAGTCACATTATTACCAATACGCACATCATCATCAATGCTGCAATTTGCAGAAATACTTACATTTGCACCAATTTCAACTCGATCGGCAATCGACACAAAAGCCTCAATATAGGCATTGTCACCTACTTTAGCGCTCTCGGATATATGGGCTAAGGGTGATATACCCCTCTTTTTAGGTTTCGACTGCTCAACAACCTGCATTAAAAAAGCAAGTGATTCGTAGGCATTTTTCACCCTTATCAATGTTGACTTAATCTCCTTTTCGGGCAAAAAATCTTCGTTGACCAAAATCACACTAGCTTCACTGTCGTAAATATACTGACTGTATTTCGGATTGGCTAAGAAACTCAATGTTCCCACCCTACCTTCTTCTATTTTCGAAAAACCTCCTACTTTAACCATCGAATTACCTTCGACAGTTCCTTTCAGAAAATCAGCAATTTGCTGAGCTGTAAACTCCATAAAAAAAATTTTTGGCTGCAAAGGTACAAAACAAATTTCAATTTTTACAAAATCGCTTAAATTTCGACAAAATAATCCTATTTATTACTGTACATTTGAAGATTGAAAATAAATTATATTACCACTTAACTAAACTGACTATCAGAGCCTATAATAACAAAAAAAGTGCTTCTCTACCTTCTTTGTTAAAACCTGTATATTCAGCATGTCTGATACTTCAGCTATATCTTTTACTGTTCCATTTTTAAAAAGAATATTAATCTTGTCGTCTTTTGCTGAATAAGTATCGGTACTAACAGTCTCATCTCCCATAAAGTAAGTTGCATCTTCGACACTTACACCAAAGTGCTTGCTGTACTTTTTAACATATTCATTATATAAACTACTGTCAACCAAAGTTGAATTAACAGCCACTTTGAAAAGTTTTCTATTTATAAAATCCTTACAAAGCACCGAAAGTACAATATCTGCATTATTACCCCACACTTTAATGGCCGATAACAAATCCGAATCATCTAAACTAGCAAAATTCTCAAGCGCTTCGCCCGAAGACTGAAACGCCTTTTTGTCAATTTTAGCGTATAAAAAATAATGCAAGGCAGGCGTTGAAAATAACACTTCACCTCGCTGTGCTAGATATTTTGCGCGTTTTAAGATATTAACCAACATTTTTTCGGCGGCAACCGAAGTTTTATGCAAGTACACTTGCCAATACATTAACCGGCGTGCGACTAAAAACTTTTCGATCGAATAAATTCCTTTAATATCAACTACAAGTTCATCATTATGTACATTGAGCATTTTAATTATACGAGCTGCACCAATAATACCTTCGCTAACTCCCGAAAAAAAACTATCACGACTCAAGTAATCAAGCCTATCCATATCCAACTGACTAGAAACCAGCTGATGCAAAAAACGCTTTGGATAAACAGCTGTAAAAATCTCGATAGCCATATTTAACTTGCCATCAAACTCACTATTTATTTGCTGCATAAGTAAAAGCGACAACTCCTCGTGCTTAATATTATGAACCAAACTATTCTCTAGCGCATGCGAAAACGGCCCATGGCCTATATCGTGCAATAAAATACAAGCTCGAACAGCTTCTGCCTCCTCGTCTGTTATTTCGTGCCCTTGCTGCTGCAATTGTGCTATAGCCTCGCCCATAAGATGCATCGCTCCCAACGAATGCTGCATACGTGTGTGTTGTGCTCCAGGATATACGTACGACGACATTCCAAGTTGCTTAATCCGATGCAAGCGTTGAAAATAGGGATGCTGAATTAAATCGTATAAAAACGCACTCGGTATATTGATAAAACCAAATACCGGATCGTTAATAATCTTTCGCTTATTGGGCATTTCCATATAAACCTAGCTAAGTTTCAATATCTGAATCAACCATTCCCAGCACTTCTGTGTAGAGCTAATGCTTAATCTTTCGTCGGGCGAATGCACACCGTACATCTGTGGTCCAATCGAAATCATATCCAATCCAGGATTTTTACTCAAAAACAGTCCGCACTCCAAACCAGCATGAATCGCTTTAATTCCACAATCATCACCGTATAGATCTTTATAAGCCTTTTGAGTTAAATTTAGGAGTTCCGAATTCAAATTCGGCTTCCAACCAGGGTAACCATCACCATGTGTTACATTAGCACCTGCCAATGTGAAAACAGATTCTACTTGGTTTGCAATATCGTACTTCAATGACTCTACCGAACTTCGCTGACTTGTTGTAACAACAACAGTATTTCCATTTTTAATTTTTACAGAAGCTAAATTCGTTGAGGTCTCAACCAGCCCAGGCATATCAGCACTCATTGCTATTACACCGTGCGGACATGCATATAACGCATTAAGCAAAGCATTACTTGAGTTTTTATCCATTACATATTCGGGAATTGAATCAGACTCAAGACTAATTTTTAAATTAGTTTCGATAGCGCCCATTTCAAGCTCGACATCAGCTATTAAATGATTTAGCATCACCCGCACAGTTTCTTTCTGAGCATAGGGCACGAGTACCAAAGCACTTGCCTCACGCGCCAATGCGTTTCGCAAATTTCCACCATCAATGTTGCTAATTCGCAAATCGGTTATTTTATTCACCTGCCACAAATAGCGATTTAGTATTTTATTGGCATTACCTAGCCCTTTATTAATATCGTCGCCCGAGTGACCACCTTTTAAGCCTTTTACACTCACTTTAAACGCAAAATACCCTAGTGGAGCAAGCTCATTTGTAAACGAAAACACAGCAGTTGTATCAATACCACCTGCACAGCCAATATAGGCAATCCCATCATCTTCCGAATCAAGATTAATTAACCGACTGGCTGTTAGAAAATTATTTTCGAGCGCAAAAGCCCCTGTCAATCCAGTCTCCTCGTCGACGGTGAACAAACATTCCAAAGCTGGATGTTGTAAATCACTTGAGGCCAAAACTGCAAGCATCATAGCCATTCCAATACCATTATCGCCACCAAGCGTAGTTCCTTTAGCTTTTACAAAATCGCCATCAATATATGTTTGAATTGAATCGGTATCAAAATTAAATGCAACATCATTATTTTTCTCACAAACCATATCCATATGTGCTTGCAAGGCCACTGCAGCTTTGGCTTCATACCCAATTGATGCATCTTTAAAAATAAGCACATTGCCTACTTTATCTTTTTTAAAATTTAAACCCTGTAGTTTCGAAAATTGCTCCAGGAATGCAATCACTTTCTCTTCCTTTTTAGAAGGGCGCGGAATTAACGTTAGTTCGTGAAAATAGTTCCAAAGGAGCGATGGTTGAAGTTGCTTCATTTAATATCTTTTTATATTGACAATTGCAAATATACAAAATAGTTACAATTTACAGCAAAAAAAAAGTCCGAACACATTGAAATGACGGACTTTTTTTACTACTTGCTGATTCTTATTTATTTAGCCAATGCTTTACGAACTGGCATAGTTAGAGCTGGCTCTTGGTTCATAACTGCAGCTGTTCCATACTTGTACGTAAAATTATAGCTACGGTCGGAGCTTGAGTTATACTCTTTAGTATGAATAACCAGCTCAACACTCGAAGCACCCGGATTTTGCACCGACTTCAAGTTAAAACTAGCTATACCAGTCATATAATAACTTGGGTAGTCATTATTATCGTTATGACGGAACTCTAAGTGCACTTTATTGTCGGTGTATGTTTTACTAGCATCGAACACCAAATTAATATAATGCACTTTTGAATATCCGGGATAAGAAAACTCCACTGTTAAATGATCGTTAGCTACCCACATATCGCGAATTTGAATAGGATCGTTACCAATACTATCTTGCGTTTCGGGTGTGATATTAAATACTGGTTTTGTTAGTATTTCATATACATCGTTCAAAACTACATCGTAATCGTGTGCTACAGTGTCGTTCTTTTTCGAAATTATCGAATAGTTCGCAATAACGCGTTGATCGTTTTTGGGTCTGTAATAATTTACATAACTATCGGCAACCCATAATTTTGTACTATCGTCCAAATTCAAGAAAAATCGGGTTGACTGCGATGGATTTTCGACAGTTGCTACACGTGAGTAAGATCTCGAGTTCACAGAATCATCGTTGTTACAGGCTATAAATAACGGAATTAAAAGCCCTAAAAAAAATAGTCGTTTCATAATGCTTATTTTTTGTTTAATAAATTTACTATTGTTGTTTTACACTATCATTGATGCAAACTGCAAAACATCTGTTGCAAATAGGCTACTTAAAAAATTAAAACAAGCATCACAAAACATTAAAACGATAATTTAATCGATATAACTTACAAATTCCGAGTGAGGATGACGCACTTTTTTCATTCGCATCAACCAATCGTTTTGCTCATCTCTATAACCCAGTGGCAACATCAACACACTTTTCAAGCCTTTATCTTTCAAACTCAACAACTCATCAAGCTCAAGTGTATTAAAACCTTCCATTGGTACTGAATCAACTTTTAGTGCAGCAGCCTCAGCCATTGCAAAACCAAGTGCAATGTAAGCTTGGTGTGCTGCATGTGCGAAATTTTGCTCCTCCGAACGCGAACCAAAAATTGCTCTTAAGCGATCTTTGTAAGCCGCATATTTATCAAGTGGCAACTCTCTTTCACGGGTTGTTATGTCAAAAATATGATTTATTCTATCCTCAGAATACGAATCCCATACTGCAAAAACAAGTAAATGCGAACATTGTGCTGGCATAGCTTGACCAAATGATATAGGAACTATTTGCTCTTTCAATGATTGGTTAGTTATTACAATCAGTTCGAAAGGTTGCAAACCAGAAGAGGTTGGGGCTAGGCGAGCTGCTTCAACAATATTCTCAACCAACTCAGGATCAACGGTACGCGTATTGTCAAAAAACTTGGTGGCATAACGCCATTTAAATGCTTCAATTAAACTCATGATATCAATAAAATTTTTAGTTGTATTTTTGGCTCTTAAACACTGTGAACACCTAAAAGTTCAGAATGAAAGTAGCGATTTAAATAAAATCATTACTTTTGTAGAAACTACAAAAGTATCCGATTGAATTATCTTGCACACATATACTTGTCGGGCAGCAACAAGCAAATGCAGGTTGGTGGTTTTATTGCCGATTTTGTAAAAGGGAATAAATCGACAATGTATCCGAGTAAAATATGGGAGGGTGTGGTATTACACCGCCGAATAGATGAATTTACCGACAACCATAAAGCTGTAAAAGAAGCTGTAAAGCTACTAAAACCAAGCTTTGGACGATACTCGGCCATCATCGTAGATATGTATTTTGATTACTTTTTAGCTCGAAATTTCTCAAAACATACGAATTCAAAAAATCTATGGTTATTTACAAATAGCTTTTCAATAAATGCCATCGTTCATTATCGGCATTTACCTGAAAAGGTTAAAAATTTCATTTTTCATTTTGCCTTTACAAATAGGCTGTATAAATACCGCTCAATCAGCGGACTGTACGAATCGCTTCAAATAATGTCGAACTATAAAATCAAATCACTTAGACCCGAAGAGTGCATTCATTTTTTAATTGAAAATGAAAACGCCCTTTACCCGCTTTTCAATATCCTATTTGATGATTTAAAAGCATTTTCGACAAATGAAATTAACAAACTACACTAAAACATGTTTTACACAAAAATAGATCTACAAAAATCGGATCACAAAATAAAATACGAGTCAACAATCCTTTCAATGGGTTCTTGCTTTTCCGAAAACATTGGTTTAAAACTCAAAAATGCCTATTTCGACATTGACATCAACCCATATGGTGTACTTTTCAATCCAATTTCAATAAAACAATCCATTAGCGATTTACTAGAGAATAAGCAATATGATACTGACGACTTAATTAAAACGGGTTCATTATGGGGTAGCTTGAGGCACAGCACTTTATTTTCGGATGAAAACACAGCCGATTGTTTGAAAAAAATAAATACGCGAGCCAATCATGCTGCAAAAAAAATTCGAGAAGCCAGCACACTCATCATCACCTTTGGAACTGCATGGACATACCGCCACAATGCAACTGACAAAGTGGTTGCAAACTGCCATAAACTAGCAGCACATGAATTTACTCGTTACCGACTCACTGCGCATGAAATTATTGAGCAATACAACAATTTATTGACCCAACTAAAATCAATCAACCCAACGATTCATGTCATTTTTACTGTTAGCCCAGTACGACACATAAAAGATGGTGCAACTGAAAACAATATAAGCAAGGGGATTTTATTGCAAGCAATACAAGAAATTGTAAAATCAAACTCAAATACACATTATTTTGAAGCTTACGAGCTACTAGTTGACGAACTTAGAGACTATAGGTATTATGCCTCAGACATGCTACACCCTTCCGAGACGGCAATAAATCATATTTTTACTAAGTTTACTGAAGTATTTTTCGCTCAACACACTCACAACACCTATAACGACATTTGCCAGTACAATTCAACTAAAAATCATCGACCATTACACCCAAACACATCCGATTACAAGTTGTTTCTCAAAAACATAGAACTTAAAAAAAATAATTTACTTGATAAATATCCATTTCTAAACAACCATATTTGAATAATTATCAGATAAATATAATCTAATTGAAAGATAATAGTTTAAAATTCCAACTAATATATTTACTTTTGCAACTGTAGATTCAAAAACTCAACTACGTTCAACTATCATTTAGCTATATATGAAGAAATTAATCCTATTGATTTTAACAAGCCTATTCACTCTGAATATTTATGCACAAGAGTTGACTTTTAGCGATTCGATAGAAATTAGTCTTTTAACTTGTTCGCCAGGACCTGAAGCCTATGCAAAATTTGGGCATTCAGGTCTGCGTGTAGTTGATATAAAAAATGGATATGACTTTGTATTTAATTGGGGAATATTTAGTTTCAATACATCAAATTTCTACTTTAAATTTATAAAAGGTGAAACCGACTATTTATTAGGGGCTCAATACACCGCTGATTTTTTAGCTGAATATAAAGAACGAAATTCAGTGGTATGGGAGCATATCATCAACCTCAATAAAGCCGAAAAGAAAAAACTAATTGACCTTATTCTAACAAATTACAAATCCGAAAACAGAACTTATAGATACAATTTCGTATATGACAACTGCGCCACAAGACCTCGCGACTTGATTTTAGGGAGTATAAACGGACATGTTGTATTTCGAAAAAATTACGAAGCAAGTACCTACCGACAAGCAATTGACGAATATATTGGTGGTGATAATTGGCTACGTTTTGGTATTGATTTAGTTTTTGGTTACCAAGCCGACAAAAACATGCCTCAACTTCAAAGTATGTTTTTACCCGAAATGCTAAAATACGAATTTGTAAATGCTCGTATCTACGACCAACAATACCGTAACGACAAGCCACTTGTAAAAGCCGTAAACACCATTGTAACGAGCAAACATATTGAACAAAAAGAACTCGAGTTTACCGAGCGTCCATTCTATGTATTTTTAGCAATGTTAGTACTTATTTTTCTAATATCAGCATATGAATTAGTATTCGACAAACACTATAATAAGTTTATCGACTCAGCACTACTTTTAATAACTGGACTAGGTGGTTTATTAATATTCTTTCTAATGTTTTTTTCGGTTCATCCACTTGTAAAATTCAACTTAAACATCCTGTGGCTAAACCCCTTAAACATCATTGCTGCTATTTTGATATGGTTTAAAAAGTACCGCATTCAAGTTTTCTTTTTTCAACTATTTAATTTGGCACTCGTAGCATTAGCTCTTATAGCCGTAGCTATGTCGGTGCAAACATTCAACCAAGCAACATTTTTGGTTATTGCTATTCTACTTTTCAGATATTCGTCTTGGATATACAGAGCAAAAAAAAGAATCGTACGAAAACTCAAGTTCCAAAACGAAAACAAAACATCTTAACGAATCTTCTCTAGGTCGTAAGGTGTTTCCTGATACACAAAATAATTCAACCAATTTGTGAAAAGCAAATTGGCATGACTTCGCCAACGAACAACAGGTTCATTTTGTGGGCTATCATTTTTATAATAGTTTAAAGGTAATTTTATATCCATACCCTTTGCAACATCGCGTTTATACTCTGTATCGAGTGTATTAGGCGAATACTCCGAATGTCCAGTTATGAAAAACTCACGTCCATTGCGTGCCATCACCATATACACACCCGAGTCAGGCGAATCGGACAACAAAGTAAGTGCTGCATTTTTAAGAATATCTTCTTTTCGAACTTCGGTATGTCGGCTGTGCGGTACGTAAAACACATCGTCGAAACCCCTAAAAATAGGATTCTGTGGATTATGATTCACATGTTCAAAAACGCCAAACATTTTTTCGGAAAGTGGATATTTTGGAACGCCATAATAATGATACAAACCCGCTTGAGCTGCCCAGCATATAAAAAAAGTGGAAGTAACATGCGTACGTGCCCAATCAAAAATAGTAGTTATTTCATCCCAATAATTAACCTGTTCAAAATCTAATAGTTCGACTGGAGCACCTGTGATTATCATTCCGTCAAAATTGCTATTTTTAACTTCGTCAAAAGTTTTATAAAAAGCCGACAAGTGCTCTACGGCTGTATTTTTGGACGTATGCGATTCCATATGCAAAAAGTCAATTTCTATTTGCAAAGGTGAATTGGATAACAACCGAATTAAATCGGTTTCGGTGGCTACCTTTATGGGCATCAAATTAAGAATTAGCAATCGAAGTGGTCGAATCTCCTGATTCTTAGCACGCTCCGAATCCATCACAAAGATATTTTCTTTCAACAACTCATCTACTGCAGGTAATGTAACTGGGATATTAACTGGCATAACAACTTTAATTTCAATGTTTTCTTAATAATACTTTCTATAAATTTTCCAATACTCCTCACTGCCTATAAAGTCGCTTAGAAATTCATTTAGCTTTGCTTGAAGTATAGGCGAATTTACATTTACCGACCATACAATAGCTTGCTGATAACCAATTGCTAAATCTATTGATAGATTAGGGTATACTTTCATGTATTTAGGCGCAAGGCGTTCTGGACAAATAGTATATCGTATTATACTGTCCGAAACCATCTTAACTGCAAGTTCAGCAGTTGTATTTTTTAACTCATCAACATAAACCGTATCTGCAATTTGATCAGACAAATGCTCTATAAGCATCCGGTAAGGCGAATTTCGAGGCAACGATATTGTATCTCCTATTAAATCAAGCTGATTTCGCACAACTAAAGCTGAATCGCACTTTCGCTGCACTAAAAACTGTCGGTTAATTTGTACTGCATCAGTAAAAAGCACTTTGCCTATATATTCGGAGGTTTGAGGAATAAAACCTGCAAACAAGTCATATTCACCATCTATCAAATTAAAGATATTTGACCGCACATCATCACTTTCGGCAATTTCCAATTCTAATCCCAATCTATCTGCAAACGCCTTCACTAGTTCGTACTGAAAACCATACACACTATCCTTCGTCACTGTAAACCCAAGTGAACCATTATCGGTGACAACTCGAATACGTCCCGACTCTACTATTTCGTCAAAATCTCTACTACTTCTATCGCGCAGTATGTAAAAAAATACTGCACCCAAAATTAGTATTAAAAATAATACAAGCGCATTTTTTAAACCTACACGCGATTTAATTGACTTAATCATAAAAATTCCAGGTTAGCCCCATACGCAATGTGGCAGGATTTATTGGATAATTTGGTATCGAATAATAAACACCTTTCATAAACAACTGGTTCAAATGATAATATTCGAAGAAAAATCGGGTACGCTTCAAATGAAAGTTAGCATAAACACTTATAACAGGATAATTACCTACTTTTGTTTCCAGCTGATTGTAAAACTGCCCTGTAGCTGGCATATACGCTGGAGCATAGTACGAAGTATGATAACGGACCGTAGTTCCAATTTGAGTGCTCAACACTTTAAACCATTTGTCGGCATAAAACAAATTATGATATAAACTTAACTTAGGTAGCGGCATAACCGATTCATTACCGAAATTATCTTGATAAACAACGGTATTATCCAACCCAAAGCGCCCGAAGCGGAAATTTTTAATCAACTTTGCCGATAACACTTGCACACTACCTGTATTTTGTTTTGGCATAGCTGTTGAGTCAAAATAAACATGATTTGCGATGTTTTCAACAGCTATATCGAGCCATAAACTTTTCGTAGGAATAGCAAAGCGTCCTCCAATATGGGTTTTAAATACTTTTGAAAATTCATTATTCCATTTAAAATGATTTGATTCGTATTGTTTCAAATGAAAATCAGGCTCAGTAGTCGATGTAAATGCATTTGCACGCAACTCAATCGTATCTTTCCACAATCTAAACCTGGTACCAAGTTCGGCCGACAAATTTAAATCACCCACCCTATAACCAAGCAATGCAATATCTGCATTCACTTTGTAAGTCAACTTCTGCCCCATTCGCTTCGATAGTTCACCACCAATACGCATGGTACTTAACACACTATCGCGTGTTAAGCTATCACGTGCAAAAACAAATCGTTCAACATCATTATGAACATAAGCCGTTAATCCAAAACGCATCCATTTATTAAACTCTTCAGCTAAATTTACAGCAAACCTATTACTTAAGCGTTGTAAGGCAGCAGTATCGTTGGTGAGTGTACGGTATGTGTTTTTGTAAAAATCCAATTCGGGAGTTAATTCATAGTAACGCTTTTGATAATTATCAAACGAGATAGTATGCAAAAATCGTGTTACAGGGACATATTCATAAAGGATGGTATCGTTAGCACCTTTTACCTTGCGTTCAAAACCTAAACTATAACTATGATTATAAAAGAATTGCATCTGACTATAACTCGATTGCGCACCTACACTTATATTTATTGGAATATTTTCAGCATCCTCAAAGCCTGCCGGTGGATTCGTAATGTACAAGTCGTCCTTGATACCACCATTTTCTTTATTACTCATGGAGTTTAAGCTTAAAACACCACTCCCACTATACCTTCTGCCCGAAAACGAGCCAAACAAACTGCCCGAAAAAAGTTTAGCCGCCTGATTTTTATACTCGCCGCGTGCATACACATAATCAATATTAACTCCAAAGTTTAACCGCTTATTCGCATTAGCCGTAAACATAAAGCCAAATCGCTCCGACTCATGATAATTTGTACCACCAGTAACAAACTTAATACTACTCAGTGGACTTTTGGTTGTATAAAAACGGGTACTTCCAATATTTTGCATAAAAGGCGCAAAAGCCTCACTAAACAAAAAACCTGTCGAAAGGGGCCTATCCATATATATTTTCGAAAGCATAGGCGAAATCAAATTACCATTATATGAATTGGCAATACTATGCATATCAACAGGATACAACATATGTTGAAAATTCAAATGGGCTGTATCCGTAGCAAGCGAATCAACAGAGCCCATAAAGTCAACAACCCTCCAGTTCTTAACATATTGACTCGTCTCAGCCTTCTGCGAATAAGCTTCGAAACCGTAAATCACAAAAAGAAATATAGATAATATTAATAAGCGCACAATAAAATTCATTTTACAAATAAACACCTGCTAAACATTTAAAATTGAAACGCAAAGATACAAAAAAAGAGACAACAGCCATACAGCCATTGTCTCCATTCTATTTGTGAAGATAAAAAACTACTCTACAAGTTTTTTGCCCATTGGTAAAACCGTTTTACCAGCTAAATCATTAATAATAGCGCCAGCCATCATATACCAAGCCGAAAATGCACACGCAATTAACACTACTGCTGCTACGGGTTTCAAAAACTCAAAACCAAAATGTTCCAAATCGAGCAATACAAAACCGGCCAACAACAAGGCAAAAGTAACAAACATAGCTTTATGAACACGCATTGAAGCTACAAACAAAATTGCAGTATACAATGTCCAACCTACTAAATAAAAACCAACCTCAGTACCATCTGATGGGTAAACTCCGAAATGATTGCAAAGTTTAATTATTGCCAAACCAATCCAAAAAGCTCCGTACGACACGAAAGCACTATAACCAAAATTATTGCCCATTTTTTGCTCCTGAAAACCAGCAATCATTTGAGCCAAACCACCAAAAATTATGCCCATACCAAGCACTGGCCCCCAGCCAATAAGACCTAAATTGTGTAACTGAAGTAAAAAAGTAGTCATACCAAAACCTGCAAGACCAACAACAGCGGGATTTCCTTGTTTCATTTTCTTATTTAAATATTGTTTTTATAAATTTGCGCGCAAAATTAATACATTTTTTTCATATTTCGCACTCCCACAGCATGCAACAATAAAATTCAGGCTGCAATACTAAAACAAATTTAAAACAATCAAGTTAAAACACCACCATTACTAATTATAAGAAAGATGAATAAATCAACATTGGAATCGACAAGCAACGCAAATCAACTAAAATCAGCTGTATCAAAAACAAACTCACATAGCCTTGCCTCTCTACATCAAAAAGATCAACGACTTGTACAATTGCGGCACATGACGTACTGAGAACGGTTATTGAGAAGTGAGTGCTTAAAAGCCTGCGCCTTAGCGCCCGTATACACAGCTTCAAAACTCGTATCTATTACACAACCATAACTATGTGAAGCATCCTTATCGAAACAACAGGGCAACACCTCACCTCTACTGCTTACAACCGCCCCACTCCATGCTCTAAAACAACGATTGGGCAATGAATTTTTAACAACATATCGCCCATCAGGCATTTGTTTATAACGAGCATAACGTGGAATTGTGGTAAGCAATGGGTGACCAAACTCATAGTTGTACAATTGCGCTGTTTTAAACGAAAGACGAAAAACGCCTAAACGTTTTGCAAACAATCTCATTTCGCTTAACTGATGTTCATTCGTTTTGAAAACCACAAACTGCACTTCCACAAAAGGCGTGACACTATGTAGTTCCTTTTTCCAGAAATTTATATACTCTATACCCTTTAGCACTAAGTCCAACTGACCTCCAACACGATAGCTAGCGTACACATCTTGCGTAACACCATCCATCGAAATAATTATTTTATCTAAACCCGAAAGAACAATTTCTTTGGCATTATTGTTGTTAAGTAACTGAGCGTTTGTAGAGGTAGAAGTAAAGATGCCTGCGTTATGTGTGTATTTGATCATTTCAGCTAAGTTTTTATGAAGTAAAGGCTCTCCCTGAAAATAGAATATAACGTGAAATATATCTTTACTTATATCATTGATTATTGATTTGAAAACATCGAAATCTATTTTGTGACCAGATTTTCGTTTATTTATACCTACTGGACATTCAGGACATTCTAATTGACAGTAATCGGTTGGTTCAATGGAAATAAAATAGGGCTTTGTAGTAAAATGTGCTTCGAGTTTTATTAATGACAATAAATAAGAAACAATGATACGTGCAAAATTTAAAATCTTTGAAAGAGAACCATATTGTAATGCATTTTTTAAATATCGAAAGTGCTGAATATAATTGGTCATTGTCGATCTTTTTGATAAAATTATAACTAAGCATTCATACTATTTGAGTATTTAGCGGTTAAAAAAATAGCTTATTTTTAAATAAATTGTAAAAATGGAGCTGCAAAATAAATCAAATTCCAGCTAAACGTTGTATATTTGCAGTTTATATGTCCGAATTTTAATGTTAATTAATTTATAACAAACAATTATTTTATGAGAAAACAATTATTCTTCGCCATGACTTTGGTTCTTGCGTTGGTTTTCAGTTCATGTAACAAAGACCTAACGGCTCTTGATCCAAGTTTATTCACTTGCACCCCAAACCCATTGGTTGAAAAAGGAGGTAAAGTTGATGCTACAATCACTGGAACTTTCCCAGTGAAGTATTTTTCAAAAAAAGCAACAGTTACTGTTACTCCTGTTTTAGTATTTAACGGTACTGAAGTTAAAGGAACACCTTCTGTTTTTCAAGGAGAAAAAGTAAAAAGCAACAATTCTGTTATTTCGTACAAAGCAGGTGGTAAATACACTATCAGCACATCATTTAAGTATGTTCCTGAAATGGCTAAATCAGAACTTTATCTTGATTTCAGCGTAACAACTAAGAAAAAAACATACACTTTACCACGTGTAAAAGTGGCTGATGGCGTAATGGCAACTAGCCAATTAGTAACAAAACAATTTGGCGCCAATGATACAGAAAATGGTCCCGTTATCATTGCGGACAAATTCCAACGCATTATTCAAGAAATGCAAGAGGCTGACATTAAGTTCTTAATTCAACGTGCTGACCTTCAAAAAAAGGAACTTAAATCAGAAGATGTAATTGAGTTAACTAAAAAAATTAAAGAAGCTAGTGATGCTGCAAACAAAGCCGTTTCAGGTTTAGAAGTAGCTGGTTATGCATCTCCAGATGGCGCTGTTGAGTTAAACACTAATCTAGCTGAAAAACGTCAAAAAGTAACAAATGATTTCTTGAACAAAGAATTGAAAAAATTAAAATCATCAGTTACTATTGATTCTAAATTTACAGCCGAAGACTGGGATGGTTTCCAAAAATTATTGGAAAGTTCAAGCATTCAAGACAAACAATTAATTTTGAATGTATTGAACATGTACACTGACCCAGAACAACGCGAAACAGAAATCAAAAACCTATCGACTGTATTCAAAAGCATTGCCGAAGAAATTCTTCCAGAACTTCGTCGCTCACGCTTGAAATTAACTGTTGACGTAACAGGTAAATCAGATGCAGAAATTGCTTCTTTAGCTAAAGATGATGCTTCGAAACTTTCGTTAGAAGAGTTGTTATATGCTGCAACATTAACTTCTGACTTAAACGAGAAAGCTGCAATCTACACAAAAGTAACTCAATTGCATACCGACTGTGCACGTGGTTTTAACAACTTAGGTGTAGTAAAATACCAACAAGGTAGCATTGAAGAAGCTGGTCGTTTATTCGCAAAAGCATTGGAATTAAAATCAATGCCAGACATTAATTACAATGCTGGTTTAGTTGCACTTGCAAAAGGTGACTTATCGAACGCTGAAGTATCATTTGGTAAAGCTGCTGGATCAAAAGGAAACGTTGCAAATGCTTTAGGAACAATTAGCATTATCAAAGGTGACTATGCAAAAGCTAAAACACACTTGGCTAAAGTAAACTCTAACAACGCTGCAATTATGCAAATTTTAGATGGCAACTACAATGGTGCTCGCGCAACTTTAGATGCAATATCTACTCCAGACGCTCTTACATCATACTTAGCTGCAATAGTAGGTGCTCGCACAAACAACCGCGATGCTGTATATGCTGGTCTTCGCAAAGCAGTAAGCATGGATGCTATTTACAAAGCAAAAGCTCAAAAAGATATTGAATTTGCTAAATTCAATACAGAAGATACTTTCAAACAAATCGTTAACTAAGAATAGAATTAGTAACAGTATAAAGGCCTCGCTATATTCTTAGCGAGGCTTTTTTTATGTGCTATAATGCCGTATTCTATACAATTATTTTGTAACTTTGTAATATTATACAGGTGCAAATGAATTCAATAACTCTTTCGGAACTCACAGGACGTATTCAGCAAATAATAAAACTTAATTTCGACACAACCATCTGGATTCGTGCCGAAATAAGTGAATTACGCGAAAACCCTAACGGCCATTGCTACCTTGAGTTTATTGAAAAAGATGAAAAATCAGACAGCCTAATTGCAAAATCAAAAGCAATTATTTGGTCCTCATCCTATCGGATGATTAAACCTTACTTTGAAAACGCTACAGGCGAAAGCTTGCGTGCAGGCATAAAGGTCTTGGTTGCAGTATCAATAGAATACAACGGTTTATATGGCTTTAGTTTATTGGTAAAAGATATTGACCCAACATTTACTATTGGCGAATCAGCAGCACGTCGACTCAAAATTATTCGACAACTTGAAGCTGATGGCGTGGCAGACATGAACAAACAATTAGAGTTACCAAGTCTAATACAGCGCATAGCCATTATCTCATCACCAACAGCTGCTGGCTATGGCGACTTTCTAGATCAGATAAAATCAAACACATCGGGCTTTGTTTTCTACACACACCTTTTCCCTGCTATTATGCAAGGCGATCAGGCCGAAACTTCTATAATTGAGGCACTCGATAAAATTTATAGCAACATAACTCTATTTGATGTGGTAGTAATAATTAGAGGTGGTGGTGCTGTGACTGACCTCGCTTGCTTCGATTCGTACGATTTAGCCATCAATTGCGCACAATTCCCATTACCTATCTTGGCTGGCATTGGACATCAGCGCGACAACACTATACTTGACTTAGTAGCATACAATTCGTTAAAAACTCCAACTGCCGTAGCTGAGTTTTTAATTCAGCGCATGCAACTAATCGAAAATGATTTATTCTCAACATACAATACCTTACTAAACACAGTAAATCGAAAAATAAACAACGAGAAACAACAGTTAAACAATTATCAATGGAGGCTTAAGCAACTTTTAAAATCAAAAATAACAGTTAGAGCTGTAAGCATTGAACGCCAAATTAGTAGGCTGAAAAATGCTGTTCAAAAAAACATATCAACTCAAAAAAACAAAGTTTCACTCCTTGAAAAATCAATAGAAATACACTCTCCCAGTTTTTTATTAAAACATGGATATACAATAACTACATTGAATGGACGCAAAATCACTTCCATTACCGAACTCAAGGGAGGTGATAAAATCACAACCTACGTACACGATGGAAGCTTTGAAAGCTCAATACAAAAATAAAACATTTACATTATGTCGATAATTACACTTGAAAACATGGAGTTTCACGCCTACCATGGGTGTTTGGAGCACGAGACACAACTAGGCAATACATTTTACGTTACAGTTGCTTTAACTCTTAACACCGAGCTAGCAGGCTGTACAGATAAGCTTGAAGACACATTGAACTACCAAGAGGTTTACGATATTGTAAAAACCGAGATGGAAAAACCGTCGAAACTTATTGAACATGTTGCACGCAGAATAACTGAATCACTACTCAATAGCCTACAACAAATTGAAGCAATAAACCTCAAACTAAAAAAAATGAATCCGCCATTAGGTGCCAAAGTTGCTTCGGTTTGTATCGAAATTGAAAAAAACAGGATAAACAAATAGTATTTCAGCCGTTTATCTCTTTATCTTTTATAAAAAAACAGCGCATTAAGTAATATAGTTTTCAAAAAAATAATTACATTTGTTGTTTAAATACGAATAGTAAAAATTAAATCCATAAAATATGAAATTTGTTGTGTCAAGCACAGAACTGTTAAGCCACTTGCAGGCTATCAGTCGCGTTATTAACAGTAAAAATTCCTTACCAATACTCGACAATTTCTTGCTACACTTGCAAGGCAATGTGCTTACAATGACCGCATCGGATATTGAAACCACACTGATCACTTCCATGACAGTAGAGAACCAGGAAAGTGATGGTAAAGTAGCCGTAGTTTCACGCTTATTACTTGATACATTGCGCGAATTTGCGGATCAACCATTAACATTTACGATTAACGACACAAACTTGGCTATGGTGATTACATCGGCCAATGGTTCATATAACTTTATTGGCCAAAATGGCGACGAGTACCCACGCTTACCTCAACTACTCGATGATGCACGTGTACTCACACTACCGGTTGCTAGCTTATCCGCAGGTATAACTAAAACATTATTTTGTACAGCCGACGATGAATTACGCCCAGTGATGAACGGTGTGTTTTTTGACATCACCAAAGAAAGCATCACTTTTGTGGCTACCGATGCGCATAAATTAGTTAGACTAACAACGCCTTTAACAAGCATTTCGCTAAGCGACGAAGAAGAAAAAGTAAACTTTATTCTTCCCAAAAAACCCGCTACGATGCTAAAAAATATTCTACCTAAAGAATCGGGCGAAGTTGAAGTTAAGTTCGACGCAAAAAACGCATACTTTAAGCTTTCAAATTACACAATGATTTGCCGCCAAGTAGAAGGCCGCTTCCCAAACTACAATGGTGTTATTCCAAAACAGAACTTATATAAAATTATTATCGATAGAGTAAGCTTACTCAATGCATTAAAACGCGTTTCGGTATTCTCGAATCAAGCCAGCAACTTAATAAAATTAGATTTCAACAACAATGTTATCAATATTTCGGCTCAAGATATCGACTTCTCGATTTCGGCAGAAGAAACAATCAACTGTCAATTTGAAGGCGACCCTATTAAAATTGGCTTCAAATCAGCATTCTTAATTGAAATTTTGAATAATATCAACTCGTCGGATGTTGTTCTTGAAGTAACTGATCCTTCGCGCGCTGGTCTAATTTTACCATTTGAAAACGAGGAAAAAGAAGACTTATTGATGTTGTTGATGCCTATGCTACTCAACGACTAAGCTCTACTCAAACAAAAGAAGAAAAATCGAAAAAGGTCTAAGGTCGAAAGTCTTTAGACCTTTACTTTTTCATTTACAAACGAATTACTAACAAGTACACTATCAATGAAACTCCAACTAAAAAACCCAATCGTATTTTTCGATCTTGAAACCACAGGTACAAACATTGTATCCGACCGTATCGTTGAAATATCATACCATAAAGTTATGCCGAACGGACGCGAAGAAACAAAAACGATACGCATCAACCCAGGCATGCCAATACCTAAAAGCTCATCCGACATACACGGCATTACCGACGAGGATGTAAAAGACTGTCCACTATTTAAAACGGTAGCCAAAGAAATTGCCCGCGACATAGAGGGCTGTGATCTTGCTGGATATAACTCAAACCGATTCGACATCCCTTTACTTGCCGAGGAATTGCTTAGAGCTGAGGTCGACATTGATCTTACTAAACGAAAATTTGTAGATGTACAAGTGGTATTCCACAAAATGGAAGCGCGCACATTGGGAGCTGCATATAAATTTTACTGCGAAAAAGATCTAATTGGTGCACATGGCGCCGAAGCCGACACATTGGCCACATACGAGGTACTTCAAGCACAGCTCGATCGCTACCCTGAACTTAAAAACGACATCGAATTTTTGTCAAAATTTACAACTCAGAACAACAATGTTGATTTTGCAGGTAGAATGATTTACAATGACAAAGGCGAAGAACTAATAAACTTCGGAAAATACAAAGGCCAAAAAGTAGAAGATGTTTTAAAAAATGACCCCGGATATTATGGTTGGATTTTAGGTAGTGATTTTTCATTACACACTAAAAAAATGCTGACCAACATCAAGCTTCGCGGATTAACGAAATAAAAAAAACACCGCAGTAAATAGCCTAAACATTTGTGCGCTTTGTTTTGTTAATCAATCAATTAAATTATTGAATCTTAAACTAAATACGACACATCCATGAAAGGCAATTTTTCTCAAAACATGTGTATATGGAGCCTAATCATAATGCTCTTTATACCATTGTGCGGGCAAGCTCAACAAACTGCAGAATTTCAGACCTACAAGGGCACTGTTATTGACAGCAACTCTGGAAACGCACTAGCATTTGCGGCGATACATATTGAAGGAACGAACTATACAACTGTAAGCAATAAAGAAGGTGAGTTTTCGATCAAATACGCATCCGACCCTGGTGATGTTATGATTACCATACAGTTTATTGGCTATAAAAGTAAACAACTTAAATTAAGCGAACTCAAAGCCGACAAGGTTAAAGTGGAACTAACTCCAACTGCTGTAGAACTACCAGAAGTAAGTGTTATTTCAAAAGACGCTGAAACGCTCGTGACAGGCATGTTTGAGAAAAGGGGGCAAAATTACGCTGCTACAGAAGAGCACCTCACGGCATTTTACCGCGAAACGATACGAAAAAACAGGACCTACGCATCCCTATCTGAAGCAGTAGTAGATGTATACAAACAACCCTGCCTATCGTACAAATCGGATATCGTAAGCATCTATAAATCTAGAAAGAAAACAGACTATAACAAAGTAGACACTTTAGTTTTCAAACTCATGGGAGGCCCGTTTAACAATCTATATTTAGATTTAATGAAACACCCTGAGATGATATTCACTGAAAAAATGCTCGAAAATTACGACTTCACATTCGACAGATCAACTCGAATTGGTAAGCGCTTGATTTACGTGGTTGATTTCATACAGCAAAAACACATACAAGAGCCATTGTATTATGGCAAACTATATATCGATGCACAATCACTAGCTTTAAAATCGGCTACTTTTAAATTGAACTTTAAAAATAAAGATGCAGCATCAATGTTTATTGTTAAGAAACCTAATAATGCCGAAATCATCCCTACGGAAGCAAGTTATAGAGTGGATTTTATTGAGAAAGACAACAAATGGTATTTTGGCTACAGTCGAATTGAATTAGGCTTACGTATAAAGTGGAAAAAGAAACTTTTCGACAGCAACTTTTACTCCACAATTGAGTTAGCCGTGACCGACAAAGATAAACTAAGCAATGGCAATACGATTGCTCGGAATCAACGAATAAGACCATCAGTGGTTATTACAGACGAGGCAAGTGGATTTGCTGACCCCGAATTCTGGGGAGAGCTTAACGTTATTGAGCCTGAAAAGCCAATTGAAACTGCCATTCGAAAAATTCAAAGACAACTTGAGAGAAAATAACTAAAAAAGAGTCTACACATCGATATGTATAGACTCTTTTTGTTGTCTTACAAGGACTCGAACCTTGACAGGCAGATCCAGAAACTGCAGTGCTACCATTACACCATAAGACAGTGTTTTTAATTGTAGGTCAAAAGTAATTAAAAAAATATTTCCAACCAACATATTTCATAAAAAAAGGTTGAAATTCTTTTTACTGAATTTCAACCTTTTTATTTTCTGTTGTCTCACCAAGATTCGAACTTGGACAGGCAGAACCAAAAACTGCAGTGCTACCATTACACCATGAGACAAGCATTGGTGCCTTTTTTTCTAAGGCGGTGCAAAGATACGATTGTTTTTTGTTTTTGCAAAATTTTTATGCAATTATATTTCAAAAAAATACCTAAAACACCCGCAATAGATGATTACAAAAGTTCATTTCGAACACTTATAATTGAGAAAAACTTCAATCTCAGAAAGTTACTCTACAATCAATAAGTAATAATTTTTTTTGCCTTTTTGAGCCAAAATATACTTTCCGTTAAGTAAATTGCTTATTTCAACAAGGTGATCTTGATTTTCGAGCTTTTCTTTATTCAAACTCACCCCTCCCGACTGCACTAACTTACGCATTTCGCCTTTTGAAGGGAACACAGCTGCATGATCAACTAATAAATCAATTGCCTTAACTCCATTTTCCAAAATCGACTTTTCAATTTTAAATTGAGGCACACCATCAAAAACAGCAAGCAATGTATCCTCGTCAATCTTACGCAAAGCATCCGAAGTTGCATTACCAAAAAGAATATTAGAAGCTTCGATAGCAGCATTATAATCCTCTTCAGAATGCACCATAATGGTTACTTCTTTAGCTAAACGCTTTTGAAGCGAACGCATATGAGGTGCAGCAGCATGCTCTAGCACCAATGCTTCAATTTCATCTTTATTGATCGATGTAAAAATCTTAATATATTTCTCAGCATCAGCGTCGCTCACATTTAGCCAAAATTGCAAAAACTTATAGGGCGAAGTGTAACGACGATCGAGCCACACATTACCACTTTCGGTTTTACCAAACTTTCCACCATCAGCCTTGGTTATTAACGGACAAACTAAAGCGTAGGCTTCACCGTTAGTTTTACGACGAATAAGTTCTGTACCTGTTGTAATATTTCCCCACTGATCAGAGCCACCCATTTGCAATTTACAGTTTTTATTCTGATTTAACCACAAAAAATCATAACCCTGTAAAAGTTGATACGAAAACTCAGTAAACGACATACCAACACTCGATTCGGCACTCAAACGCTTTTTTACCGACTCTTTTGCCATCATGTAATTAACGGTAATGTGTTTACCAATATCGCGAATAAAATCAAGAAACGTAAATGATTTCATCCAATCGTAATTATTTACAAGCTCAGCAGCATTAGGAGCATCGCTTTCAAAATCAAGAAACTTAGCAAGCTGAGCTTTAATACTATCCTGATTATGGCGCAACGCTTTTTCGTCAAGCAAATTGCGCTCCGCCGACTTCCCTGAAGGGTCACCAATCATACCCGTAGCACCACCAACAAGTGCAATAGGCTTATGCCCTGCATTTTGAAAGTGACGCAACATCATCACACTTACAAGATGCCCAATATGTAGTGAATCAGCAGTAGGATCAATACCTACATAAGCCACTGTCATCTCTTTAGCTAATTGTTCTTCGGTGCCGGGCATGATAGTATGTATCATACCACGCCATTGTAGTTCTTCTATAAAATTCATCGTTCTATATTATTTTTCAGATTATTCGAACTACAAAGATACAAAATTCTTCGGATCTTAATAGCTTTGTAAGGCTAACTGAATAATTTTCACTACCTTTGCAGCCTTAAAAATAAGATTGTGTTACATGCAGAAAATTAGAAACATTGCAATTATTGCCCACGTTGACCACGGTAAGACTACTTTAGTAGACAAAATGCTGATGGCAGGGCACTTATTCCGCGAAAACGAAAATGCCGGCGAGTTAATTATGGATAATAACGACCTCGAGCGCGAGCGCGGTATTACTATTCTAGCCAAAAACGTATCCATTGATTATAACGGATACAAAATTAATATTATTGACACTCCAGGTCACGCCGACTTTGGTGGAGAGGTGGAGCGCGTATTGAACATGGCCGACGGCGTATTGCTTTTGGTTGATGCTTTTGAGGGTCCAATGCCTCAAACTCGTTTTGTATTGCAAAAAGCATTGCAAATTGGCTTAAAACCAATTGTGGTTATAAATAAGGTAGATAAACCTAACTGTCGTCCGGACGAAGTTCACGAGATGGTTTTTGATTTGATGTTCAACTTGGACGCTACGGAACACCAACTTGATTTCCAGACTATTTATGGCTCAGCCAAAAACAATTGGATGAGCACTGACTGGAAGAATGAAACAACCACTATTCAACCATTGCTTGACGCGATTATTGAATATATACCTGAACCTGAAATCATTGAAGGTACTCCGCAAATGCTCATCACTTCGCTCGATTATTCATCGTACGTAGGTCGTATTGCTGTAGGCCGTGTGCATCGTGGAACTTTACGTGAAGGTATGGATGTAAACCTCGCCAAACGCGACGGCACAATGGTTAAATCGCGCATTAAAGAGGTTCATACATTTACTGGCCTAGGTCGCACTAAAACTACGCAAGTAGGCTCAGGTGATATTTGCGCCATTGTAGGTATCGAAGGCTTTGAAATTGGCGATTCAATTTGCGACTTGCAGAACCCAGAACCACTAACTCCTATTGCTATTGATGAGCCAACGATGAGTATGGTATTTACTATCAACAACTCTCCATTTTTTGGTAAAGAGGGTAAATTCGTTACTTCGCGTCACATACAGGATCGTTTAACAAAAGAATTAGATAAAAACTTAGCGCTACGCGTTGAAAAAAATCTTGATTCGGATGTTTGGAATGTATTTGGTCGTGGGGTACTACACTTGTCGGTTTTAATCGAAACCATGCGTCGTGAGGGCTACGAATTACAAGTTGGACAACCTCAGGTTATTTTCAAAGAGATTGATGGTAAACGCTGTGAGCCAATTGAGCAGCTAACTATCAATTTACCTGAAGAGTGTTCTGGTAAAGTTATTGAAATGGTAGCTATACGCAAGGGTGAAATGTTGAGTATGGAAGTGGTAAATGACCGTGTACAACTTGAATTCCACATCCCTTCACGCGGTATTATTGGATTGCGCAATGCAGTTCTAACTTCTTCGGCTGGCGAGGCTATTATGTCGCACCGTTTTGTTGAATACCAACCTTACAAGGGTAACATCGAAAAACGCAGCAATGGCTCAATCATAGCCATGGAAGGCGGTACAGCATTTGCTTACTCACTTGACAAACTGCAAGATCGTGGTCGCTTCTTTGTATTCCCACAGGATGAAATCTACGCTGGACAGGTTGTTGGTGAGAGCTCAAAAGAGGGTGATATGGTGGTAAATGTTACAAAGCCTAAGAAACTTACTAACATGCGTGCTTCAGGCGCCGATGACAAAACAAAACTTATTCCACCTATTGTTTTCAGCCTAGAAGAAGCACTCGAATATATTAAAGAAGACGAATATGTAGAATTAACACCTACAAAAATTCGCTTACGTAAAATATACTTAGATGAAAATGAGCGCAAGCGCATGACTAAAAAGTAATTTTTCATGAGCACAAAAAAAAGCATCGAAATCATTTTCGATGCTTTTTTTATTGTAACTCACTTTAAAAAAGTGATCTTAATTAGAGTACAAGTGATGGCGGAGTGAAAGTGCGAGTAGTCAACTCGCTATCAAGTAAATACAAACCACGTGGATCACTACCAAATAAATCGAAACGTTTGCATAATTCGTCAACATTTTTCTCTTCTTCGCCCTGCTCTTTAACAAACCAATCTAAAAACTGCATGGTTTTAAAATCTTTCAACTCATACGCTGCTGCATAAATATTATTTATCGACTCACTTATATACAACTCATGTTTATAAGCTTCGTCTAAAGCATGCTTGAAGCTTGTATATTCAATTTCGGGCTTAGCAATTGCCTCCAAAGCCACACGCTCACCGTTATTTTGCATATATTTCACAAACAACATTGCATGTGCATATTCTTCTTGAGTTTGTATACCAAACCAATTTCCATGACCATTTAATGTATTGTCGTAAAAGTAGTTTGACATATCAAGATACAAGAACGACGAATAAAACTCACGATTCACTTGCTCGTTAAGCAAGTCTACAATCTTTTTTTGTAACATAATCCAATTATTTTAAAATGTTAAACTAAAAACAAATCTACCTAATCAATACGCGATATTTTAGCACCTAACGCATTCAATCTATTTTCGATATTCTGATAACCTCTATCGATTTGTTCGATATTATGAATTGTACTAACACCATCAGCAGCCAGCGCAGCAATTAACAATGCAATACCAGCACGAATATCAGGAGAGCTCATAGTTGCCGCTCTAAAGTGGAATTGATCGCCTAAGCCAATAACTGTTGCACGATGCGGATCGCAAAGTATAATCTCAGCACCCATATCAATCAATTTATCCACAAAAAACAATCTACTTTCGAACATTTTTTGATGAATAAGAACACTACCTTTAGCCTTTGCCGCAACAACCAAAAACACACTCAACAAATCGGGAGTTAAACCAGGCCAAGGAGCATCAGCAATTGTCATAATCGAACCATCAATAAACGATTCGATAGTATAGCCTTTTTGCTCAGGAATAAATATATCGTCACCTTGCTGTTCAAGTCGAATTCCCAGCCTCCTAAAACTATCCGGTATAATACCCAAGTCACTATAAGAAACATTCTTAATAGTTATTTCGGAACCGGTCATTGCTGCCATACCAATAAAACTACCAATTTCAATCATATCAGGCAATATAGTATGCTCACAACCAGTAAGCGATTTTACACCTTCGATAGTAAGCAAATTAGATCCTACACCACTAATTTTGGCACCCATTTTATTCAACATCTTACAAAGTTGCTGTAAGTATGGTTCGCAAGCAGCATTGTAAATAGTTGTTACACCTTCTGCTAACACCGCAGCCATCACAATATTAGCAGTACCAGTAACCGACGCTTCATCAAGCAACATATAACAACCTGTCAGCTTAGGTGCACTTATTCGATATTGTTTTTTGGATGCATCATAATTAAAATCAGCTCCTAGTTTTTGAATACCTAGAAAATGAGTATCTAACCTGCGGCGACCAATTTTATCACCTCCTGGCTTCGGTATCATTGCTTTTCCAAAGCGAGCAACTAGTGGCCCAACAATCATAACTGACCCTCTAAGTGAAGCACTTTGTTTGTAAAACTCCTCAGTATCTAGATATGCCATATTTACTTTCGTTGCTTCAAAAGTATAGCTATTACTTGCAATTTTCTCAACCTTCACCCCCATGTGTTGCAAAAGATGTATCAGATTATTTACATCCAGAATATCTGGGATATTATGCATTGTAACCTTACCATCAGTGAGCAAAACCGCACACAACACTTGCAGCGCCTCATTTTTGGCACCTTGAGGAACTATTTCACCATGGAGTTTGTATCCTCCTTCAATTTTAAACGAAGCCATCTTAATTCTTTACTATCTTATTTGTTTACAGCTTATTATTACAACAAAAAAGCTTATAAACTGTTTAATTTAATCTATTTACTTTCTTCTTGGCTTATTTGCCGGTCGCTTGTGTCCGTGAAGCACATCGCGCGACTCAACCAATTTAAGAAACTCAGGAGTAACATCAATTTTACCGTGCGACAACTCACGCAAATCATCAAAAATCTTTTTATCGTCAACTAACTCTTTGTTCCAAGTTAAAAAACATTTTTTCATCTGATTAGCAATCAACCTAATAAGTTCATTACGCTCATCACCTTCAGGATATTCCCCCACTTTTTCGATCATCTCCTCGAGGGTTCGACCATAATGCATATACTTTATGCGTGACTTTTTATATGCAATTGTATCAGGACGAGTATACAGGTTTTCCTCCAATAAAATTTCGTATGGAAAATCGATATCAAGTTTAAAGTCCGACATTATTGCCACGTGATCCCATAATTTGTGCTTAAAATCATTCACATCGCGCAGGTAGGGAAACATATTTCCCATTATATTAATTATGGTTTTAACACAACGCGTACGTTCTTCACGATCTTCGATAGCGAGTGCGTGCTCAACCATCTGTTGAATATTACGGCCGTATTCAGGCATTTTTAATTTGCCTTCAAGTGTTGGATATTCCATTTGTTTGAATATTATATGTATAAATTGATTATCTGCAAAGGTAACGATTTTTTTACAAGTAATTGTAATATAAGAATTAAAAAAAATACCGTCTATTCAAGAATGAACAGACGGTATTTAACATAGAAATTCGTTTATTTTACAATAAATTTGAACCAATAAAAAAGTATATTACGGCTGCCAAAAGCGCACTTACAGGGATAGTCAAAATCCAGGCAACAAGTAGACTTTTAGTTACACCCCAACGTACGGCAGAAAGACGCTTAACAGCTCCTACCCCAATAATTGACCCTGTTATTGTATGGGTTGTACTTACAGGGATTTTAAGCATTTCGGTCAGATAAAGTGTCAATGCACCTGCTGTTTCGGCAGCAACACCTTCAAGCGGTGTTACTTTTGTGATGCGTGAACCCATGGTTTTTACAATTTTCCAACCTCCCGACATTGTACCTAATGAGATTACTGTAAAACATGAAAATGCAACCCAGTTTGGCAATTCATTTATCGACTCAATACCCATATCAATACCAAGTGGATGGGCAGCGATTAGTGCCGCAGCAATTATACCCATTACTTTTTGCGAATCGTTAAGACCATGACCAATACTGAATAAACCAGAAGAAACAAGCTGTAGTTGCTTAAACCAAATATTGGCTTTATGTGGATTTGCCTTTTTGCAAATATGCAAAATAAGAATGGTTAAGAGCGACGACACAATCATCCCAATTACTGGAGCCAAGATAATAAAAGATGCAATTTTTAAGATAACTTCACCTTTAATTGCTTCAAGTCCTAGCGTTGTAAAATCATTAGCCATCATGGTAGCCATAATAGCCGATCCGGCAAAACCACCAATCAAAGTATGCGAAGACGAAGAAGGTATACCCAGCCACCAAGTAAGCAAGTTCCAGAAAATAGCTGCTACTATCCCCGAGAAAATAACAGGTAGAGTGACATACTGTTCAATTACAGCTTTTGACACTGTATTGGCAATACCAAATTCGCCTATAACGTATTTAGCAATAAAGAAAGCTACGAAGTTAAAGAATGCAGCCCAAAGCACAGCCTTAAATGGCGTGAGCACCTTAGTTGACACAATTGTGGCAATGGAATTGGCGGCATCATGAAAACCATTGATAAAATCAAATATCAATGCTAAAGCAATAACTGTTATTAATAGAGTCATTTTTTACTTACTAATTAGTTATGCGTATTTTACAATAATCGTTTGAATAATTTTACCAACATATTCAGCTACATCAGTCGACTTTTCAAGCTCTGCCATTATCTCTTTAAGTTTGATAACTTCGATTGCATCTTTTTCGTTTGCAAACAATTCAATTAAGAAACGCTCATAAACATCGTCGGCTTCATGCTCTAAATCATGCAACTCCTTGCAATAAATTTTAATATCTTTCGATGTTTTTTTAAGGATATTCAATTCGTCAATTGCATTACTAATCGTATGTGCACAACGATTTAAAACCAGGGCCAATTCAACAGCTCCTTGAGGCATCTGCTTTGGATTATAGAGTAAGATTTTTTTGGCACATGAGTTAATAATATCAGTAACATCATCCAATTTATTTGCCAAATTATGAATATCTTCACGATCAAAAGGGGTGATAAAAGTAGAATTCAACTCGTCAAAAACTTTTGTCGAAAGGATATCACCTTTTTTCTCTTGTTCTTTAATGCGAATAAAGTAATCGTTAGCTGTTTCGTGATCGTAATTTTTTAAAAAATCAATCATGATCTCAGAAGCTGCGATCATAACCGTAGTCATGTCTTTTAAAATTGGAAAGAACTTAGGTTCTTTAGGAGTAAAAACACTTAAAAAGCTGTTCATCGTTGTTTTTTTTAAATGAAAATATTTGAGTTGAATTTAAATCATCGCAAACCATAATTGTAATAGTTTCGTAACTCAAACGAAACACATATTACATTTTTGAAATGCGCGCAAAGATACACAAAAAACAATAAGAGTTTATTGCTTTCTTTAAATTTAACAGCTTTGTAACATCAGCATATAAAACACAATATATCAGATACTTAACTACACATTTTTCTCCAAACACTAACATCAAGTTGATCAATGCTGGATTTAAAACTTGAAATTCGCTTATTATAGGTTAACAATCCACTACGTTCTACCAATTCAAAATTTGAAGACAAAAGATCGGCTATTCCTTCGAAAGATGAAAGAGGCTCTCCATCACGCTTAAAACCTCCTGGCCAATGCTCTCGCTGCACTCCTCCTCCACTCCAGTTATATGTTGACGCTATTATTAAAAAACCTGAACTATTTAAGCGTTGAGCTATATTTTTCAAGAACAAAATTGGACAAACCAGTTCTTCTAACAACTCAGGTAATACAATTATATCGTATCCTGTATACAAGGGCTTTAAATTATTTGCATTATCTTGCATGAAAACGATATTCTTAGAGACTGCTTTGTACTTATCCGCAAGTACATAATCGCGATAAAGTACAAGATCACCCTCATCTGATATTATATATCGTATAAACCCTTTTTCCTGCAAATCGATGGGCATACGTATATATCTAGCTGACGAATCGAGAGCAGTTACCTGAGCACCCTTCAATGCTAACTCAAAAGCTAATCTTCCCGTATCCGCATTAAGATCAAGAATTTTTTTACCTGCTAGCTCGTATTTAGAGGAGATAAGCTTGCTAAATTGCATACAGAAGTTTTCGTTTGAATTTGCTCCCCAACTGTTTTCGCACGAATTCGATACATCGATATCCATTTCGTACGCATTGGTTTGCAGCATTAACGGTGCATCCGACTGTACAACACGAAAACCTGCGTGCTGATAGAAATGGCGTCGAAAAGCATATCGCGCATGATATGTAGCCTCATTCCCTGTAGAAATCCACGAGCCTCCCTTAATAATATTGTGTTTTCCATCAAATGTGGGTGTCGAAAAATCATCGTACAAAGGATGTACTTCAAACCCCGCAAAACCTGTAATCGGAGTTTCTGTCCATTGCCACACATTACCTACAACATCATAGAAATCGGCAAACGCAAAACTATTAACAGGACATGGTGATGTATAATGCTCTAGATTTAAGTTTCC
>Ga0114938_1000399_pt1 | contig 33296 bp, 29 predicted proteins | sample AshMeaBigSpring_FD_88675 | JGI IMG/M metagenome (GOLD analysis project Ga0114938, IMG submission 88675) | Groundwater microbial communities from Big Spring, Nevada to study Microbial Dark Matter (Phase II) - Ash Meadows Big Spring | ecosystem: Environmental > Aquatic > Deep subsurface >... | reverse complement strand
GCCGCGGTCGCCGATGAAGGGAACATTAAGCATCCACGCGGTATGACCGAGGGGTAAGGAACCCTTGCGCGGTCGCCGCCATGAGCCTGCCGGACGTTTCCTCGCTGCTCGCCGTGCCGGGCAAGCTGCTCGTCTTCCTTGCGGCGAGCGTCCACAAGATCTTCCTGTCGCCCGGCGGCACGTTTTCGCTCGCCTCGCTGGTGAGTGCGCTGGCGATCGCGGTGACGGTGCTGCTGCTCCGCCGCAAGCCCGGCCGGCGGCTCGTGCGGCCCCGCGCCCTGGCGCGCGCGATCTTTCCGCGCCGCATCATTGCCAGCGCCTCGATGCGCCTCGACATCGGGCTCTTCCTGCTCAACGCCTTCGTGCTCGGGCTGGTGTTCGGCTGGGCGATCCTGTCCTACCAGCTCGTCAGCACGCTCGTGAACGGCCAGCTCGCCGGCACGTTCGGTACGCCGGCTCCGACTGCACTGCCTGGCCTCGCCTGCGCGGTGATCGTGACGGTCGCTCTCTTCCTCGCGTTCGAGCTCGGCTACTGGTTCGACCACTACCTGAGCCACACGGTGCCGTTCCTTTGGGAGTTCCACAAGGTGCACCATACCGCCGAGGTTCTGACACCACTGACGAACTACCGCGTGCACCCCTTCGACACGCTGCTGCTGGTCAACATCCTCGCGCTGACCATGGGCAGCACCGAGGGCACGCTCAACTTCCTGTTCGGCAAGCCGGCCGCGCCGCTGACGCTGTGGAGCAACAATATCCTGATCCTCGCCGGCACCTACCTGCTCGACCACCTGCACCACACCCACTTCTGGATCGCGTTCACCGGCGTGTGGGGCAAGCTGTTCCTGAGCCCCGCGCATCACCAGATCCACCACTCCACCGACCCGAGGCACTTCAACAAGAACATGGGAAGCTGCCTCGCGCTGTTCGACTGGCTGTTCGGGACGCTGCACATGCCCCGGAAGGAGCGCGAGAAGCTGCGCTTCGGCGTCGACGATCCCGAGATCACCGCGCCGCATTCGCTGCGCGAGGGGCTTTTCGCGCCGGTCCTGCGCGCGCTTGCGCTGCTGGTGCCGCGCGCCGGCCGCTTCGGCCGCCCGGCGGCGCCGGCGGACCAGCCGGGACTCCGCTAGCGGCGGCGCTGTTCATGATTAACGTGAACTATCGGCACTTAGTGCGCTGATTTGTCGTTCTAATTCCTGGCTCGATTTTCGCTACCTGTGGCCGTCGCGCGGGCTCGCCCCCGCGCCGTTCGGGTCGTGACAGGAGTAGCGTATGGCAATTCGGCAGTGGGCGTTGGCCGCGGCTATGGCGGTAGCGATGCTCGGGCACGGGGGGACGGCCGTTGCGGCCCCCGGGCGCAGCGGAGGCGACAGCACGTCGCGCGCGTGCCTCAAGTCGGAGATCAGCTCCGTCCTCGCGCGCATCGAAGCGAAATTCGGTCGCGTCCAGGTCGTATCGACGTGCCGGCCGGGCGCGCGCATCGCAGGCACCGGCAAGCTGTCGCGGCATGCGACGGGCGATGCGGTCGACTTCCGCGTGCCGGGCCGCAAGGGCCGGGTGATCAAGTGGCTGATCGCCAACCATCACTCGGGCGGCATCATGACCTATCGCGGGATGGATCACATCCACGTCGACGTCGGCTATCGCTTCATCTCGCTGGCAAAGCGATAGCTCCGGACGCCGCAAGGTTCCGAAGAGTGCGCTTCGTCAAACGAAGAGCCGCCCGGGGATGGCCCGAGCGGCGCTTCATGTCAGCCGGCCGGCGTCGCGTCAGGCCTTGGCGTCGTCGCGCAGCTTCAGCGAGCCCTTGATGCGCGCGCCCTCCTCGGCCGAGAAGGTGCTGTGGCAGATCTCGCTGTCGACGTTGGCCGACTTCTCGAGCTTGACGCGGTTGGCGTCGATCACGCCCTTGGTGCGACCGCGGATGACGACGTCCTCGGCGTTGATGCCGCCTTCGACGAGGGCATCGACATCAACGATCAGCAGCTTGCACTTGATGTTGCCGATCACCTTGCCGCGCACCAGGATGTCGCCGTCGCTTTCGAGGTCGCCCTTCATCGTCAGGCATTCGTCGACGATCGAATGGTTCGATTTCGCGCGGTCGACGGTCGAGGCCGCCTGATAGGACGGGCCGTACTGCGAGTTGCCGGGCGCCCGGTCGAGGTCGTTGCTCGCGCTGGGCAGTGTCGAACCATCGACCTTGCGGGGGCTGAACATGGAATGCTCCTTGACGGGCCGGACGCGCGGCCGCTGGGTTTCGGGTGCGCGACGGCGCGGGACAATCGGGACGGCGCAAGCCAAGACGCGCACGGATGAAATTAACCGGTTTTCCGCGCAGGCATTTGCCCTTCAGCGACTTCCTGGCAAATGATTCGGGCACTTGCAAACCGTCCTCCCGCCTTGGCACGGCATTCGCAAGGGCCATGCGCCGGTTTTGCTACACTCGGGCCGGTTCAGCCGGGCGGCCCGCGGCGAAATTGACGCCGAGCGCGGGGAATTGCCGGACATGAGCCTCATCGACGACCTGAAGCGCCGGGTCACTCCGGATCTGATGCGGGCGACCGCGAAGCGCCTCGGCGAGAACGAGGCGGCGACCGTGGACGCCATGGGCGCCGCCGCCGCAGCGGTTTTGTACGGCGTTCGCCGGACCGCGCGATCCGGGCGAGGCGGAGCCCAGGCGGCCGCTCTCGCCGATCCCTCGAACGACGGCGCCGTTCTCGACCGCCTCGAGCAGCTCTTCGAGGGTGGCGAGGCCGAAGACGCAACGACATGCGCGACCGGCGATCGGCTGTTGGGTATCGGCCTTGCCGACCGCAAGGACGGTGTCAGCAGCGCGATCGCGCGCGCGACCGGAATCAAGCCCGCATCGGCCGCAACGATCCTCTCGATCGCGGGCACGCTGGTCGCAGCGACCGCCGGTGCCGCGATGCGCCGCCAGGCGATCACGACCGCCGATGGCGTCTCCCGGCTGCTCGACCGCGACGGCGGCGAGATCGATGCGGCGCTGCCCGACTTCCTTCGCCCCGTGCTCGAGGCCTCGCCGCCGGCTGCGGCACTGGCCGCGACGGCCGCGCCGCTGCGCCGCGGCCGCACGCCGGTCGCCTGGATCCTGCCGGCTGCCGCGGCACTCCTCGCCGTGCTCTGGTATGCCGACCTCGACGGAGGCGGTGGCACCCCGGCCGTCGCACCGTTGCCATCGGTGCAGACCGCGGCACGACCTTCGACGGCCGTCGCCGACGCGCCGCGCGAGACTGCCGCGTTGCAGGCGGACGCCAGCGCCGCCGTCACCGCGCGCCCCGCTGCAATCCAGATCGCCGGCATCTCCGAAGCTGCGGCCCGCGCCGTCGCCAAGGCTTGCCGGGACAGCGTCGTCGGTGTGATCAACGCCGCAGAGTTCCGCTTTCCGCGCGAATCCTCGGCCATCACTGCGCAGATCCGTCCCCAGCTCGACCGTCTCGCCGCCGCACTCCGCACCTGCCCCGCCATCCGCCTGCGCATCGAAGGCAATGGCGATGCCGGCAGCGCCTCATACGTGGTCCGCGCACTCGAGGAGGGCCGCGCCCAGGCGGTCGCCGCCTATCTCACGCGAGCCGGCGTGCAACGCGACTGGCTCGAGACCGGCGAGGGCGACGCGGCTCGCGCAGGCACCTCGCCCCTTGCCGCAGGGATCGGCGACCACTCTTCGGCCGTCCGCCTGCTCGTCGGCCCGCGCTGAGCGACCCGCGCCGGGCGCTACCTGCCGACGACGATCTCGACCGCCTCGCTCGGGAAACTGGCGTAGGTCGCCTGCACGGGCTCACCCTTGCCGTCGGCATAGAGCGCCTCGATCACCGAAACGATCGCACCAGTGCGCACGTTGAGCAGCTCGCGATCGCGCGCATCGGCGAGCCGTGCCGTCACGCGCGTCATCTTGCGGTGTATCGCCGGAATGCCGATGAAGCGGAACGCATGCGAGAAGCTGCTCGTGCGCGCGAAGTACTCGCCGATCCGCGCGCATCGGTCTGCCGGAAACCAGGAGGTCGACACGCAGATCGGGATGTCGTTTGCGGTCCCGACGTGGCGCAGCTCCAGCACCCTGGCGCGGCGCGCGAGCTGCAGCCAGGCTGTCACCTCGGCCGGCGCGAAGGTCTCCTCGACCGACAGGATGCGGTTGCCCGGTCGGCGGCCGGCGCGCATCACGTTCTCGAAGAAGCGGGCGTCGTCGTTGATCGAGTAGGTGAGCCGCGGCGAGGAGACGAATGCTCCGATCCCCGGCGTGCAGCGCACGAGGCCGCGCTGCGCCAGGTTCGCGATCGCATGCCGCACGGTCTGCCGCGCGACGCCATGGCGCGCTGCAATTGCCGCTTCGGTCGGCAAGCGCTCGCCGTGGGCGAGATCACCGAGCGCGATCCGCTCCTCGAGGTCCAGCGCAATCGTTCGCCAGCGAGGCAGCGGTTTCTCGTCGGCAGGCTTGCCACGCGAGGTGAACGGAGCCCGCAGGTTCCGGATGCGTCTCAGATCGCCCTGGATGCGCACGCCAGCGTGGGCTGCCGGTCCCGGCTGCAAGAATCGGATCGTCATGTGGTTTCAACGGCTTGGTACGTCTGCATGTGACGATAACAAGAAAGTGATCGGGGCGCACCCAATATTTTGTAACGCTGAACAGCTCCGTTGACGAGTAAAAACTCTGTAATCAGATGGTCGTCACGGGCCGCATGTGCAGTGGCGCTGGTGCTGGCGTCGCACCGTGCGTGCCGATGGCTCCGAACAGCGCCTTGTCGAAGTCGCGATGGCGCTGGTCGAGCAGCAGCGCACAGGCCGCGACCTCGATCGAGCGCGGGGCCCGGACGGTCGCGGCCGGCCTGGGCCAGCGCGAGGAGCGCGACAATGCCTGCCGCAGTCGATGGCCGGTGGTTGAGGCGGGGTGAACGCGGGACAAGCGCGACTACTCCGATGCCGGGAGGCGCGCCCGACGACGCGGCCGGTTGTCGCCCGCACCCTGCAGCTGCGCCGGAACCGTGAAGCTCTGCGCAAGATGCGGGAACGGCTCACGCTTGTTCGGCAGCGCCATGGCGTTGACGAAATGCTCCTGGAAGCGCGGCTCGAGCGCGGTCTCGATCTTCTCGATGCGCCGCACCAGCGCCTCGATCTGCTGGCGATTGCCCCGGTTGAGCAGCGCCATCCGCGCGCCGGTGCCGGCCGCGTTGCCGACCGAGCTCACTTTCGCGAGGTCGCAATCGGGGACCAGCCCGATCAGCATGGCGTACTTTGGATCGATGTAGGATCCGAACGCGCCGGCGAGCTTGATGCGTGCGACGCTTTCGACGCCGAGCTTGTCCATCAGCAGCCGGCAGCCGGCATAGAGTGCGGCCTTGGCGAGTTGGATCGCGCGCACGTCGGCCTGTGTCACGCGCAGCTCCTGGGCGCCGCGCCAGAGGATGAAGGACGCCGTGCGTCCGTCCGCCACCACGCGGTCGCTGCGGGCCGAAAGCGCGCCATCGACGACGCCGTCGGCGCTGATGAGCCCGGCGAGGAACATCTCTCCGATCGCCTCGATGATGCCGGAACCGCAGATGCCGGTGACGCCGAACGCGGTCGTACCCTCCGCGAATCCGGCTTCATCCGACCATACGTCGCAGCCGATCACCTTGATGCGTGTCTCGAGCGTCAGGGGGTCGATGCGCACGCGCTCGATGGCACCCGGCGCCGCGCGCTGCCCCGCGCTGATTTCGGCGCCTTCGAATGCCGGCCCGGTCGGCGAGGAGGCGGCGAGCACGCGCTCCCTGTTGCCGAGCAGGATCTCGGCATTGGTGCCGACGTCGACGACCAGCGTCGTCTCGTCGTGGTGCTGGGGCCCCTCCGCGAGCGCGACACCGGCGGCGTCCGCGCCGACGTGGCCGGCGATGCAGGGCAGCACGTACACCCGCGCCGCGGCGTGCAGCCCCAGGCCGATCTCGCGCGCGGGGAAGCGGACCGGCCCGGACACCGCAAGCGCGAACGGCGCCTGCCCGAGCGGCGTCGGGTCGATGCCGAGGAAGAGGTGGTGCATGATCGGATTGCCGACGAACACCGCCTCCATCACGTCCTCGGGGCGGGCGCCGGCCTGCCCCGCGACACGCCCGATCAGGGCCTCGACGGCCTGTCGCACCGCGGTCGTGAGCGCTGCGCGGCCATCGGCATTCATCATCACGTAGGAGACGCGGCTCATCAGATCCTCGCCGAAGCGGATCTGCGGGTTCGACGTGCCGGCCGAGGCGACCGTCCGCCCGCTCATCATGTCGACGAGGTGGCACGCGATCGTCGTCGAGCCGATGTCGACGGCGACGCCGAACAGAGTTTCGGAGTAGCCGGGCCTGAGCTCGATCAGGCGCGGCGCGGCGCCGTCGTCGGTGTAGACGACCGCGGTCGCCTTGTAGCCGCCCTTGCGCAAGGCCTCCTGCACGCGCGGCAGTGCGGCGAGATCGCAGGTGAGGTCGGGAAGCCCGAAGTCGCGCTGCAGGGCCGCGATGACGCGATCGATGTCGCCGTTCGGCTTCTCCATGTCGGGGGGATCGACCTCGACGTAATGCAGATGAATCGCGAGATCGCGCTCGATGGCACGGGCCTCGGAGCGCTTGCGCACCACCTGCTGCTGAATCGCGACGTCGGTCGGCACGTCGATGACGAGGTCGCCCGCGACGCGCGCCTGGCAGGAGAGCCGGCGATCGGCGGGAAGCGCGCGCTTGCTCGCATAGCGCGTCTCGACCTCGTTGACGGCGGTCAGATGCGCCGCCCGCGACTCGATGCCGTGCTTGGCGAAATGGCCGTGCGCCGGCAGCACCTGGCAGCGGCCACAGATGCCGCGCCCCCCGCACACGCTCTCGACGAAGACGCCGAGGGACCGCGCTGCCTCGAGAACCGGCGTGCCGTGCCTGAAGCGTCCGCGCCGCCCGCTCGGCATGAACAGCACGAGCGCGTCCGCGACTGGCTCATCAGGCTTCGGTGCCGGCAGATCCGCGGGCCGTTGGCTCACGCTGTCGCTCCTCGTGCTCGGCTTTCAGGTGTCGGACCTGGGTGCGCCCCGACGGCCGACCCGCCGCTCGCGCCGCTCGCCGCCACCGTCGCCGGTCGCCGCGGTGCTGCTCCGGTTCGCGGCGAGCCAGGCCCGGCAATCAGGATCGACGCCGTTGAGCACATTCGCTGCTCGAATAGCGGCCATGTCCTCCTCGTGCAACGGGTTCATGATCGCCGAGGTCATCCCGCATGCGGCGGCCATCGACAGAAAGTGCGCGTTCATCACGCGCCGGTTCGGGATTCCGAACGAGATGTTCGAGGCGCCACAGGTGGTATTGACGCCGAGCTCCTCGCGCAGGCGCCGCACCAGGCGGAAGACCTGCTGGCCGGCGGTATTGAGCGCGCCGACCGGCATCACCAGCGGGTCGACCACGATATCGGCGGGCTTGATGCCGTGGTCGGCGGCGCGTTGCACGATCTTCTTGGCGACCGCGAAGCGCACGTCCGGATCCTGGCTGATTCCGGTCTCGTCGTTCGAGATGGCGACGACCGGGACGTCGTACTTTTTCACGAGCGGCAGGATCGCCTCGAGCCGATCCTCCTCGCCGGTCACCGAGTTGACGAGCGGCCGGCCCTTGACGACCTCGAGCCCGGCGCGCAGCGCGGACGGCACCGAGCTGTCGATCGAGAGCGGGACGTCGACGAGCGACTGGACGAGCTCGAGCGTGCGGGCGAGCAGCGCCGGTTCCGTCGCATTGGGATCGACCGACGTTACGCCGGCGTTGACGTCGAGCACCATGGCACCGGCGGCGACCTGGGCCAGCGCGTCGTTCCGCACCGTGTCGAATTGACCGGCGACCATCTCCGCCGCGAGTTTCTTGCGGCCGGTCGGATTGATGCGCTCACCGATCACGCAGAACGGCCTGTCGAAACCGATCACGACCGTCCGCGTCGCCGAGCCGACGATTGTCTGTGTCATGTGTCTCCTCGAGTGCCAGCCGGGCGCGGCTCCCAGGAGCCCCGCTTGATGAGCCAGTCCGCGGTCGCTTTCAATCCGCCGAACGGAAACACGTGGAGCTGCGCGACATGCGCGCCCGATGTCAGCTCCGCATGCCATTCGATCGCGTGGGCAAAAGGCTCCGGCGTGTATGACGTGACCAGCGCTGAGAGAGCGCTGCCGCGGCGCACCGCTGCGTGAGCCGACGCCTTGACGCCGCAGAGCGCCGCATACCGGAGCAGGCTCGCGAGCCCGGTCGGCCCCGCGATGCCGATATGGACCGGCAGCGCGATGCCGCGCGCGTGCATGCGATCGATCCATTCGCGCACGGCGTCCGCGTTGAAGCTGAATTGTGTCACGAGGCGGAGCTTCACGCCGGCCCGCGCCGCCCAGGCGAGCTTCCAGTCGAGCGCCGCCTCGATGGCCCGATCCGGAATATCCGGACTGCCTTCGGGATGCCCCGCGATGCCGACATCCCGCAATCCGTGGCGTTCGATCACGCCGGTTTCAAGAAGTGCGATCGAGGAGTCGAACGGTCCTTGCGGCGCGCTCGTGCCGCCGGCGATGACGAGCATGTCGCGAACTCCGGCCTCTCGCGTCAACGCCGCGATTCTGTGCTCGATCTCGCCGGCACTCTTGATGCGCCGCGCCGCAATGTGGGGAACCGCCTCGAGACCGGCGGCACGAACGGTCTGCGCTGCCTGCACCCATCCGGTGAGATCCGTGGCCCCGGTATCGAGGATGTAGACGCGCGTCGTGGCCGGCAGTCCGTCGAGCAGAGCTGCGTCCCTGAGGATTTGTCGTGGCGAAAGCTCGATCGATGCCGAGAGCGGCTCCGGCACCTCAAAGTCCGTTCTCGACGGCGGTTGCATCGCTCGACCCATCCGACCGCTGGCAGTGTCGGTGAAGCCGGATCGCCATGATTGCTCCGCCGCGACATCCCCTGGCGCGCCCTCGACGGCGGGCATGGGGGCAATGAGAATTATACGGCTTGCGATCCGTGCCATCCATGATTCATCGTGTCGATGGGGATCACGTGCGTGTCGTGGCGAGGATAGCCGCTGTCGCCCCTTGCGGTAGGACTGCAGCAACAGGAATGCCGGGAGCGATCGAATGGGCGACGGCGACGAGATCAACCTGCGCGAGCTTTCCGATGGGGATCTCGTCCAGCAAATGCATCAGGACCTCTACGACGGCCTGAAGGCCGAGATCGAGGAGGGCGTCAACATTCTCCTCGGCCGCGGCTGGGCGCCCTACAAGGTGCTGCAGGACGCGCTGGTCGAGGGTATGCGCATCGTCGGCATCGACTTCCGCGACGGCATCCTGTTCGTGCCGGAGGTGCTGCTCGCCGCCAACGCGATGAAGGGCGGCATGGCGATCCTCAGGCCACTGCTGATCTCGACCGGCGCGCCGCGCCAGGGCAGGATGGTGGTCGGCACGGTCAAGGGCGACATCCACGACATCGGCAAGAACCTGGTCTGCATGATGATGGAGGGCGCCGGCTTCGAGGTGATCGACCTCGGCATCAACACCTCGGTCGAGTCGTTCCTCGCGGCCATCGATGAGCATCAGCCGGACATCCTCGGCATGTCAGCGTTGCTGACCACGACGATGCCCTACATGAAGGTCGTGATCGATACGCTCAAGGAGAAGGGTCTGCGCGACAAGTACATCGTGCTGGTCGGCGGCGCCCCCCTCAACGAGGACTTCGGCAAGGCGATCGGGGCGGACGCCTACTGCCGCGATGCGGCGGTCGCCGTCGAGACCGCTCAGGCCTGGCTCAAACGCAAGCACAACCAGCGCGTCAACGCCTGACCTCGAGCGCAGCGCGCCGCGAGCCGCCACGCGGCGCACCGTCGCCGTCGCTCACGCCACCTCACCGCCTTCCGACGGCGCCAGCCTCGGTGCGGGCAAGCGCGATGTGATCGCTGACGACGGCGCGACGGGTGCGCCGCTCAAGTCGCCGGCGGAGTAGGAGTGGACCGCGACCGCATGAGCTTCGCCCGGCCAGGACAGGCCCGGCCGGGCGGCATGCATTGACGGCGATCGCGTCGTCCGGTCACCACCACCAGCGGCGCCAACCTTCGAAGCGGCCATAGCGATGACCGTAGTGACGCGTGAAAGCGCGCTCGCGGTCGTGGCTCTCCTCCCAGATGTGCTGCTCGGCGTCGCGTTGCGCATGGCGGATCTGGGCGCGCTCCTCGTAGGTCACGCGGCCGTCGGCCTTGGCGCGCCGCTCCAGCTCGCCAATGCGGGCCTGCTCGGCATTGAGCTGGCGTACCTCCGCATCGGTGAGCGTGCCGCGCCGCTGGCCGATGGCGATCTGGCGCGCCTGCTCGTCCTGCGTGCGATCGATACCGGGTGTCGCGGTCGAGCCACCGCCGAACCAGCCGCCCCAGCGCGAGGTGGTCTGCACCGGCTGCACGACGACAGGCGCGGGCGTCACGATCGTCGTCTGCGGACGGTTGGCGGGCGTGCGGTTGGAACCGGTCTGCGTCGGGGTTGTGGACTGCGTGGCGGCCTTCGCGCGGTTGGCGCGGCCGTCACCACGCCGCGTCTCCTCGGCGAGCGCGGATGTCGCGGCGAGGGCGCTCGCGGCGACGAGAAGTGAGAGCCTGAGGGTCTTGTTCGCCATGGTGTGATTGGTCTCCCGAACCTTGACCGGACGATTCCCGATCCTGGTGAGGAGACTATCCGGGCGCCGCTGAACGCGATCTGAAGCGCGCAATCAGCTGCCGTTCATCCCGGCCGCAGCCGCGGCTCAGAGCATCTTGCCGGGATTGAGGATGCCGCTGGGATCGAACACCGCCTTGATCCGGCGCATCAATTCGAGGTCGAGCGGGTCCTTGATGCGCGCGAGCTCGCCCCGCCGCACGCGCCCGATGCCGTGCTCGGCCGAGATCGAACCGTCCATGTCGACCACGATCGCGTGCACCGCGCGGGTGACCTCGGGGCCGCGCGCGAGAAACGCCGCACGGTCCCCGCCGGCCGGCTGCGACACGTTGTAGTGCACGTTGCCGTCGCCGAAGTGGCCGAGCGGCAGCGGCCGTGCACCGGGCGCGATGCGTGCGATCTCGGCATCGGCACGACGTATGAACTCGGGGATCCGCGCGATCGCCACCGAGACGTCGTGCTTGATGTTGCCGCCCTCGGGCTTCTGCGCCTCCGAGATCGCCTCGCGCAACCGCCACAGGTCGCGCGCCTGCTGCAGCGAGGTGGCGATCACCGCGTCGCGCATCAGCCCCTGCTCGGCGGCCGCGACGAGCACGCCTTCAATCTCGCGCTCTGCGGTGCCGTCCTCCCGCGCGCCCGAGATCTCGAGCAGCACGTACCAAGGGTGAGCGCCGGGGAACGGCTCGCGTGTACCCGGCACGTGCCGGGTGACGAATTCGATGCAGACGCGCGGGACGAACTCGAACGCGGTCAAGCCGCGCCCCGCCGCATCCTGGGCGAGCGCGAACAACGCGAGCGCCTGCTCGATCTCGGAGATGGCGACCATCGCCGTCGCCTTCTCGGCGGGCTTCGGGACGAGCTTCACAACCGCTGCGGTGATGATGCCGAGCGTGCCCTCGGAGCCGATCAGCAGCTGCTTGAGGTCGTAGCCGGTGTTGTCCTTCTTCAGCGCCTTGAGGCCGTGGAACACGCGGCCGTCCGCGAGCACCGCCTCGAGCCCGAGCACGAGGCTGCGCGTCGTGCCGTACGCGAGCACACCGACGCCACCGGCGTTCGAGGCGATGTTGCCGCCGATGCGGCAACTGCCTTCCGACGGCAGGCTCAAGGGGAACAGCCGGCCCACCCGGTCGGCGACCGCCTGTGCCTCCGCGAGCGTGAGGCCCGCCTCGACCGTCATCGTGTACCCGGCGGCGTCGACCGCGCGCACCGCCTTCAGCCGCTCGACCGAGACGACGATCTCGCGGCCATCCTCGTGCGGGATCTGCGCGCCGACGAGGCCCGTGTTGCCGGCCTGCGGCACGACTGGAATGCGCCCTGCCTGGGCGATCTTCAGGATCTCGGAGACCTCGGCAGTGGAGCCGGGGCGGAGGACGACCGGTGTCTTGCCGAAATAAGTGTCGCGCCACTCGCGAAGGTAGGGGAGCTGCTGGTCAGGGTCGACCAGCGCGTGCTCCGGCCCGACGATCCCGCGGAAGCGGGCGATGTGCTCGGGCGTGACGCGGCCGTAGTCCGTGCAGCGCGGAAGCTCGGTCATGGCATGCTGGTCTCGGCCGGGCCCAACTCCGGTGTTTGCTATGCAGCCGAACAATAGGCAGCTGGCCCGGCCCGCGCAAATCGCGGATCGGGCAATGCCAGCGTCGACGCCCGGGGCGGCGGTCAGCCGCCGGGCCGCCCTTGCGTTTCGCCCCGACTTGTGGCAGCAAGCCCGCGTGCTGAGCGCAGGGGATACGCATTCATTGATCCCTTTTCAGCGACACCCGACGCGCTTTCGTTAGCCGCGTTCACGCCGTTCCCCCTGCGCTCTTCGTGCCGGCAGCCGCCCCAGAGGGCGGCCGCGCGGCCGTGAGGATCGTAGACGGAGACGGAAACTTTTGCAGACAACCACGTTCGCTGAGCTCGGGCTCAGCCCCAAGGTCCTGGCCGCCGTCGAGGCCGCCGGGTACGCTTCGCCGACTCCCATTCAGGCTCAGGCCGTTCCGATCGCCGTGACCGGCCGCGACGTCCTCGGCATCGCCCAGACCGGCACCGGCAAGACCGCCGCCTTCGTCATGCCAATGATCACCCGTCTTGAGACGGGGCGGGCGCGGGCGCGGATGCCGCGGTCGCTGATCCTGGCGCCGACGCGCGAGCTCGCCGCCCAGGTCGCCCAGAGCTTCGAGAAGTACGGCATCAATCACAAGCTGAACGTCGCGCTGCTGATCGGCGGCGTGTCGATGGACGACCAGGTGAAAAAGCTCGATCGCGGCGCCGACGTGCTGATTGCCACGCCCGGGCGCATGCTCGACCACTTCCAGCGCGGCAGGCTGATGCTGATGGGGGTCGAGATCCTGGTCATCGACGAGGCCGACCGCATGCTCGACATGGGCTTCATCCCCGACATCGAGAAGATCTGCAAGCTGCTCCCGCCGCGCCGCCAGACGCTGTTCTTCTCGGCGACCATGCCGCCGGAGATCACACGCCTCGTCGCGCAATTCCTCAAGGACCCGGCCCGCATCGAGGTCGCGCCGCCCGCGACCACCGCCAAGACGATCACGCAGCGCTTTCACTACTGCGCCTCGACCGAGGACTGGGACAAGCGCGAGGTGCTTCGCCAGCTGATCCGCGGCGAGACGGTGAAGAACGCGATCATCTTCTGCAACCGCAAGCGTGATGTCGCGATCCTGCACAAGTCGCTCGTCAAGCACGGCTTCAATGCCGGCGCATTGCATGGCGACATGGACCAGAAGAGCCGTATGGAGACGCTCGACAAGTTCCGCAACGGCGAGATCGCGTTCCTGGCGGCAAGCGACGTCGCTGCGCGCGGCCTCGACATCCCGGATGTGAGCCACATATTCAATTTCGATGTGCCGTGGGCCGGCGACGACTACGTGCACCGCATCGGCCGCACGGGCCGCGCCGGCCGCGAGGGCTACTCCGCGACCATCGTCACGCCGGACGACCTGCGCCTCGTCAAGGACATCGAGAAGGTGACCGGCGAGACCCCGGTGTGGATCGGCGCTGCGCCGACGGAGGAGGATTTCGCGAGCTCCGGCAAGCGCCGCCGCGGCCGCTTCGGGCGTGGTGCGGGTAGCCCACCGGACGGCCGGCGGGAGGGGCGCGGCGGTGAGCGGCCCGCGCGCGGGCGGGAAGTCCGCGGCAGCCGCGGCGAGAGGAGTGGCCGGCCGGAGCGCCGGCGCCATCGCGAGGACGGTCAGCCGCGGCCGGATCGTGCGCCGGCACAGGCCGATGCGCCGCAACCCGATACTGTCGCGAGCCGGCCGAGCGCCGAGCCCCGTCGCGATCGCCAGCCGCAGGCGGAACGCAGGCCGCGTCCCGAGCGCGAGGGTCGCGAGCCGCGCCAAGATCGGGGCCCGAAGGACCGCCGCGAGCAGCGGCCGGTGAGCGAGGCGCGGGGCGATACGCAACGCCAGCCGCGGCCGCAGGGCTTCGGCGAGGCGATGCCGGCCTTCATGCGCAAGGGCCCGAAGCCGGCCAAGGTCGACTAGAAGAAGGCGAAGCGAAGCTCATCCCGCGCCGCGACGTGCGGGGCGCGAAGCGCGCGGTTTCTTGCGCGGCGCCGCTTTCTTCAACTGTCCCCGCTCGGCGGCGGCGAGCGCCTTGCCGGCCCACGCACGCATCTCGTCGGCATCATCGAAGAGCCGCTCCGGCACGCGCCAGTAGCTCATGATCGTGTTCCTGCCGCTCGAGGTTGCGTAAGCGAACGCCTCGAGGCCTTCCGCCTCGTAGTCGGGCCGGTTCGTTTCGTCGGCCTTGAAGTAGAGCGTCTCGTCGGCGACGAGAGCGAACATCACGCCATCGCGGAAGATGCCGGCGCCGCCGAACATGCGGCGCGCAGCAACGAAGCCGACACAGGCGAGCTGCTCGGTGACGAAGTCCAGATAGCCGCTCGACGTGGCCATGGCGTGCTCCTCGCGGAGCCCGGATCAGCCGGCCGCCGCCACCGCCCGCTCGGCCATCGCGACGATGAGCGCGGCGCGGTAGTCGGGCCTGGCGTGGAGATCGGTGAGGAGGCCGGTCGCCGGCACCTTCACGCCCGCCAGCGCGGCGGCCGAGAAATTCGACGCCAGCGCCGCCTCGATCTCCTTCGAGCGGAAGACGCCGCCCTCGCCGGCGCCGGTCACCGCCACCCGCACGCCGCCGGCGAGCTTGGCGACGAACACGCCCGTGAGCGCGAAGCGAGACGCGCGCTGCTCGAACTTGGCATAGGCCGCCTTCTCCGGCACCGGAAAGCCGATCGCGGTGATGATTTCACCCGGCTCGAGCGCGGTCGTGAACAGCCCCTTGAAGAACTGGTCGGCTGCGATCTGGCGCTTGTTGGTGACGATCGTCGCGCCGAGCGCCAGCACAGCCGCCGGCCAGTCCGCCGCCGGGTCGTTGTTGGCGATCGAGCCGCCGATCGTGCCGCGGTGGCGCACCTGGGCATCGCCGATGCCGTCGGCGAGTTGGGCGAGCGCCGGCACGGACGCGCGGATCGCTGCATCACGGGCGATCTCGGCGTGTGTCGTCATGGCGCCGATGCCGATCGCATTGCCGGTCTTGTGGATGCCCTTGAGGTCGGCGATCCCGGCGAGGTCGACGACCGTGAAGGGGCGCACCAGTCGCTGCTTCATGGTCGGGATCAGTGTCTGGCCGCCGGCCAGCAGGCGAAAATCGGCGTCGACCATCTGCTTGGCGGCGTCGGCAACCGAGGTCGGACGAACGTACTCGAAGCTGTACATGATGGCTCTCCCTTCCCCGGTCTATTCTGCGGCCTGCTTGACGGGCGCACCGTGGATCGCGCGCCATACCTTCTCCGGCGTTGCCGGCATCTCGATGTGCGTGACGCCGTGCTCCTTCAGCGCATCGACGATCGCATTGATGACCGCCGGCGGGGCGCCGATCGCGCCGGCCTCGCCGCACCCTTTCACGCCCAAGGGATTGTGCGTGCAGGCCGTCACCGTGGTCGCGAGGTTGAAGAACGGCACGTCGTCGGCGCGAGGCATGCAGTAGTCCATGTACGAGCCGGTCTTGAGCTGGCCGTTCTCGTCGTAGACCGCACCTTCGAGCAGCGCCTGGCCGATCCCCTGCACCAGGCCGCCGTGCACCTGCCCCTCGACGATCATCGGGTTGATGATGTTGCCGAAGTCGTCGGCGGCGACGAACGAGACGATGTCGGTGTGGCCGGTCTTGGGCTCGACCTCGACCTCGCAGATGTAGGTGCCGGCCGGGAACGTGAAGTTCTTCGGGTCGTAGAATGCCGTCTCCTCGAGCCCCGGCTCGATCTTGTCGAGCGGATACTTGTGGGGCACGTAGGCGGTGAGCGCGACCTCGCCGAACGTCTTCTTCTTGTCGGTGCCCTTGACCGTGTAGGCGCCCTTGTCGAACACCACGTCGCTCTCGGAAGCCTCCATCAGGTGGGCGGCGATCTTCCTGCCCTTGGCAATGATCTTGTCGAGCGCGTTGACGATCGCCGTGCCGCCGACCGCGATCGAGCGCGAGCCGTAGGTGCCCATGCCGAACGGGATCTTGGCGGTGTCGCCGTGCACGATGTCGATCGAGCCGATGTCGACGCCGAGCTTGTCGGCGACGACCTGGGCGAACGTCGTCTCGTGGCCCTGGCCGTGGCTGTGTGAGCCCGTCAACACCGCGATCGAGCCCGTCGGGTTCACGCGCACCGTTGCCGCCTCGTAGAGGCCGGCTCGCGCGCCAATCGAGCCGACGAGACTCGATGGCGCGATGCCGCAGGCCTCGATGTAGCTCGCGAAGCCGACACCGCGGAGCTTGCCCTTGGCCTTCGAGGCGGCCTTGCGCGCCGCGAAATTCTTGTAGTCGGCGAGCTCGAGCGCCTTCGCCATGCTCGCCTCGTAGTTGCCGGTGTCGTAGACGAGCGCGACCGGCGTCTGATAGGGGAACTGGCTCGGCTTGATGAAGTTGCGCCGGCGGATCTCGGCCTGGTCGATGCCCAACTCCTGGGCGGCTTTCGAGATCACCCGCTCGAGCAGGAACGTCGCCTCCGGGCGTCCCGCGCCGCGATAGGCGTCGACCGGCACGGTGTTGGTGAACACGGCCTTCACATTCGTGTAGATCGCCGGCGTCGTGTACTGGCCGGCGAGCAGCGTGCCGTGCAGCCAGGTCGGCACGCTCGTTGCGAACGTCGAGAGATAGGCGCCCATGTTGGCGAGCGTCTCGGCGCGGAGCGCGAGGAACTTGCCGTCCTTGTCCAGCGCCAGCTCGACGTGCGTGACGTGATCGCGGCCGTGCGCGTCGGTCACGAAGCTCTCCGAGCGCTCAGCCGTCCATTTGATCGGCCGGCCGACCCGCTTCGAGGCCCAGGTGACGAAGGCCTCCTCGGCGTAGTGGAAGATCTTCGAGCCGAAGCCGCCGCCGACATCCGGCGCGTAGACGCGCAGCTTGTGCTCGGGAATCTGGAGCACGAACGCGCCCATGAGCAGGCGGATCACGTGCGGGTTCTGGCTCGTCGTATAGAGCGTGTAGTCCTCGGTCGCGACGTCGTAGGCGCCGATCGCGGCGCGCGGCTCCATGGCGTTGGCGACGAGGCGCTGGTTGACAAGATCGAGCCTGGTGATGTGGGCGGCGGTCTTGAACGCGGCCTCGACCGCGGCCTTGTCGCCGAGCTCCCAGTCGTAGCACTGGTTGGTCGCGATCTCGTCGTGCACGAGCGTGCCGCCGGCGAGTGCCTTCTTCATGTCGAGGACGGCGGGCAGCTCCTCGAAGTCGAGGGAGACCATCTCGGCCGCGTCCTTGGCCTGCTGCGCCGTCTCGGCGATGACCGCGACAATCGGATCACCGACGTGGCGGGCCTTGCCACTGGCCAGGATCGGATGCTTCGGCTCCTTCATCGGCTGGCCATCGCGGCTGGTGATCAGCCAGCCGCAGGGCAGTCCGCCGACCGGGCCCGAGGCGTCGATGTCGGCCTGCGTGAAGGCCGCGATCACGCCCGGCATCCTCAGGGCCTCGCTGACGTCGACCTTGGTGAGCTTGGCATGCGCCACGTAGGCGCGGCGGAAGCAGCAGTAGGTCTGACCCGGCAGATTGATGTCGTCGGTGTATCTGCCGAGACCCTTGAGAAAGCGGAAGTCCTCGCGGCGCTTCACGGCGGCGCCAATGCCAGTTGTGGTCATGGGTGTCGTCTCCGGACGTGAACTCGATTGCTACTCGGCCGCGGCCTTGCCGCCGGCCATGGACTTCGCGGCGATCTGCACCGCCTTGACGATATTGTGGTAGCCCGTGCAGCGGCAGATGTTGCCCTTGAGCCAGGTGCGGATCTCGGCCTCGGAGGGGTTGGCGTTCTTTTTCAGCAGGTCGGTCGCCGACATCACCATGCCCGGCGTGCAGAACCCGCATTGGAGGCCATGCGCCTCCTTGAAGGCGGCCTGTACTGGATGCAGCTCGGCGCCCTGCGAGAGTCCCTCGATGGTCGTCACGTGCGCGCCCTCGGCCTGCACGGCGAAGATGTTGCACGACTTGATGCTGTCGCCATTCATGTGCACGATGCAGGCACCGCACTGCGCGGTATCGCAGCCGACATGGGTGCCGGTGAGTGATAGATTTCGCCGGAGCAGGTCGACCAGGAGCGCATTCGCCTCCACCCGGGCCTTCACGGCCTTGCCGTTCACGTGCAGTGAGACTTCGGGCATTGGCTCCTCCTGGTCCGCACAGTGCTTTTTTGAGTTCTCGGATGGGTCAGCTTACATCAACTCGCCGACCGCGCCAGCCCATCCGTTGTATGTAGCCGCGATCGACCCGGATCGGCCGGCCATGCTGCTGTTGCAACGCAACCATCGCATCGGACGACCGGTCTGCCGGAATGGCCGGATCGACTTCATGATATCGGCACGCGACAATCGCACGCCGTATCCCGCGCGAGCTATAAGCAGTTTGATGAGCGCCCATCAGAGCCGAGTGTCGGAAACAACCATGACAGTGCAGCCGAGGCCGGGTTTCGAGCGGCACGGCGCGACGGAAAGCGTGACCGGCGGCGAGGCGGCTCACCCAGCGCTCAGCCGGCCGCATCTGATCGTCGTTTTCACGCTGACGACCTTCCTCTCGGCCTTGCTGCTGTTCTCGATCCAGCCGCTGTTCGCCAAGATCGTGCTGCCGGTGCTCGGCGGCTCACCGTCGGTTTGGGCAGTCGCGATGTGCTTCTTCCAGGCGGCGCTGCTCGCGGGCTACTGCTATGCGCATCTGCTCAACCGCCATCTCGATATCGGCCGTGCCGGCTTGGTTCACCTCGGCCTGTTTGCGCTTGCGCTGGTGACATTGCCGATCGGCCTGCCTGCGGGATGGCGCGAGCCACCGGCGGGCGAGCCCTATTTCTGGCAGCTCGGGATGTTCGCCGTCGCGGTCGGGCTGCCGTTCGTGGCGGTCGCCGCCAATGCGCCGCTGCTGCAGGCCTGGTTCGCGGCCTCGGGCCATCCCGCCGCGCGCGATCCCTATTTCCTCTATGCCGCGAGCAATCTCGGCAGTCTGATCGCGCTCCTCGGATACCCTCTCGTGTTGGAGCCGCTGCTCGGCGCCAGCACCGTCAGCCGGGTCTGGACAGCCGGCTTCCTGGCGCTTGCCGCGGCGATCGGGCTCTGCTGGCTGCTGGTGCGCAGGCGTGCGGCGCTGGCCGATCGGGTGGCGATGCCCGGCGATGCCGAGACGGCTACCGCTCCCGGCACGGCCGACCGCTGGCGCTGGGTCGGCCTTGCCATGGTGCCGTCGGCCCTGCTGACGGCGTTCACGACCCACATCACGACCGACGTCGCCTCCGCTCCGCTGCTGTGGGTGGTCCCGCTCGCGATCTACCTGCTGACGTTCGTCCTCGTGTTCCGCGAGCGCTCGCTGATACCGACGCGGCTGCTGTTGATCCTGCACCTCGCCGCGGCTCTGGTGGCGCTGCTGCAGCTCTCCCAGACCCGCCACGACGGCTGGTTCATCGGTTCGGCGACGGGGCTCGCGGTGTTCTTCACCTCGGCAATGGTCGCGCATCGCACGCTCTACGAGGCGCGGCCGGCGGCCCGGCATCTGACCGAGTTCTATCTCTGGATGTCGATCGGCGGCGCCCTCGGCGGGACCTTTGCCGGGCTCATCGCGCCAAAGCTCTTCTCGGAGGTTTTCGAGTACCCATTGCTCCTCGCGCTGACGCTCGCCTGCCGGCCGCGCGCGCTCGATATCGACATCAAGGATCGCGACACCCTGCTCGGCCACTGGCTGGTGCTCGCTGCCGGCTTGCTCGTGCTGTTCTGGCTGCCGTGGGGCATCGCCAAGTTCAATGCCATGACGACCGAAGGCGGGACCTTGACCCTTGCCGTCGCCACTGTCCGCGCCTTCATTGGCAAATGGGGAACGGCGGCGATCGTAGCGGGGGTGTTCGCGCTCGCAATGCTCGCATTCTATCGCAATCCGACCCGGCAGCTGATCATGGCGCTGTTGATGTTCGGCGCGGTCATCACCCAGTTCTCCGCCGTCCGGCGCGGCGAAGCGCAGCGGAGCTACTTCGGCGTCTACCGGGTGATGCTCTCCGGCGACGGCGAGTACAACATTCTCACCCACGGCACCACGCTGCACGGGGCGCAGCGAATCAAGGACGGCGAGGGCGCGCTCGTCGTCGACACGACGCCGGCGACCTACTATCACCCGAAGAGTCCCATGGCGCATACGATCGAGATGGTGCGCGCCAACCTGCCGGCCGGCCAAGCGGGCCGCTTCGGGGTGATCGGCCTCGGCACCGGTTCGCTCGCCTGCTACGCGCGCGACGGCGAGCACTGGCGCTTCTTCGAGATCGACCCGATCGTCGTCCGCATCGCGCGCACGGCCGAGACGTTCTCCTTCCTGCACTACTGCCAGCCCGAGCCCGACATCGTGATCGGCGATGCGCGGCTCACGATGGCGAAGCAGCCGGACGACAGCTTCGACCTCATCGTCGTCGACGCATTTTCCTCCGACGCCGTGCCGATGCATCTGATGACCGCGGAGGCGCTGCGGATGTATGCGAGCAAGCTGACCCCGACCGGCGTCGTGCTGCTGCACATCTCGAACCGCTATCTCGACCTCGACAATGTGCTCGGCGCGACGCTGCCGCTGGTGCCGGAACTGCATGGTGTCCTCCTTTCGGATGACGAGGCGGACGGGAGCTATGCGAGCTCGACGTCGACGGTCGCGGTGTTCTCCAAGAGCTCCGACACGATGGACCTCTTCCGCGAACTGCCGGAGGCCAAGGAGTTCGACGAGACGACGTTGCGCGCCTGGACCGACGACCATTCCGACGTGCTGCGCCCGTTTCTCTCGAAAATGAAGCGATAGTGCCGGCTTTCCTCCGAGTTCGGCAATTGGAACATTGCAGGGACACGCATCATGCTCGATGAGAAATTGCTCTGCCTGCACCAGGTCACCGTGCTCGAGCGCTGGTCGATGCCGCAGTTCATCGAGGGCGTCGTGCGCCACGGCGTCGGCGTCGTGGCGATCTGGCGCGACAGGCTCGCCCAGGCGGGTGTCGCCGAGACGGCCCGCATGCTTGGCGGCGAAGGGCTGACCGTGACGAGCCTGTGCGCTGCAGGCCTCGTCACCACGCCGGACAGGCTCGAGGCCGCCGCCGCCATGGACGCGCTCCGCCGCGCAATCGACGATGCGGCCGCGATCCGCGCCGGCTCGCTGATGTTCGTCGCCGGCGGCGTCGACCCGCGCGACAAGGGCCTCGCCTCGACCCGCGCCCGTGTCCTGGACCGGCTCGCAACGCTGATACCGCATGCGCGCGCCGCCGGCGTGAAGATCGCGCTCGAGCCGCTGCACCCGATGACCTGCGGCTCGCGCTCGGTTCTCAGCACGATCGGCATCGCCAACGACTGGTGCGATGCGCTCGGCGCCGAGGATGTCTTTGGCATCGCGGTCGACACCTATGCGGTGTGGTGGGACCCGGACCTCGAGCGCGAGGTCGCCCGTGCGGGCCGCCGCATCTGCAACTTCCACATCGACGACTGGCTCGCCGACACGCGCGATCTCCGGCTCGACCGCGGCATGATGGGCGACGGACTCATTGACATTCCGGGCATCCGCCGCATGATCGAGCGGACGGGCTACACGGGCTATCGCGAGGTCGAGATCTTCTCGCAGCGCGACTGGTGGCAGCGCGATCCCGACGAGGTGATCCGCGTCGTCAAGGAGCGCTATCAGACTGCGGTCTGAGTAACACGAATGTTCGACGAGCGAGACCGGAACCTTCCAGCGTGCTGACCTTTCCGACCGACCGGCCGCTCCTGGTTTTCGGCGGCCCCTACTCGAACCTCGCCGCAACCGAGGCGATGATGGCCGAGGCCGAGCGCCTCGGCATCCCACCCGAGCACATCATCTGCACCGGCGACGTCGTCGCCTACTGCGCCGAGCCGGAGGCGACGACAAAGCTCATTCGTCATTGGGGCATCCACGTCGTCGCCGGCAACTGCGAGGAGCAGCTCGCCGCGGGCGCCGCCGACTGCGGCTGCAACTTCGAGGAAGGCACCGCCTGCGATCTGCTGGCCAAGGGCTGGTATCCGTTTGCCAACGCACGCGTCTCGGCTGCGAGCCGCGCGTGGATGGGTGGGTTGCCGGCGGCCTTGATGTTCGGCTACGCGGGCTCGCGGTTCCGCGTGATCCACGGCGGCGTCAATCAGGTCAACCGGTGGGTGTTCGCCTCCGACCGCCCCGTGCTCGCCGTGGAGATGCGTGCCGCCGACGCCGATGTGGTCGTTGCCGGCCACGCCGGCCTGCCGTTCATCGCACGTGTGGGCAAGGGAGTGTGGTTCAACCCCGGCGTCATCGGCATGCCGGCGAACGATGGCACGGCGAGCGTCTGGTATGGGCTCATTGACGCGACGCATGGTGGCGGCATCCGCCTGTCGACTCACCGTCTCGCCTACGACGCAAGCCGATCCGCCGCCGCGGTCCGGCGCTATCGCTATGCCGACGGCTATGCCCGGGCACTCGTCACCGGTCTGTGGCCGAGCCTCGATGTGCTGCCCCCGGCCGAGCGCGAGGAGACCGGAGTACGGCTCAAGCGCCGGACAATGACGCTGGCGCCGACCGGACCACGTGCCGTCGCGGCGGCCGCGGAGGCGGCGGAGTAAGTCACGAGCCCGGCTTGCGTCCGATCAGCACCAGCTCCAGCAGGGTGAAACCGAGCGCGTCACCCTCGCGTGACGGCTTCAGGAACGCCGCAAGCGCCAGCGTGGCACCCTCGAGCATCGCACGCAGCCGCGCCGCCGTTTCCGGCGCAACCGACATGTTCAGGCACCAGGACTCAAACTCCATCGCCTTCGGCATCAGCTCCCGGTGGCGGATCTCGAAGCCCGTATCGGACGCGAGCTTCATCCACTCCGCGGTCGTCCAGGCGCGTCCGTGCGAGGGATCACGCAGCTTCTCGAACGCGTTGTAGGCGATTGCCGCGTCGCGCAGCTCGACCTTGCCGAAGCCCGGCGTCGAGCTCGCATCCGGCGCGACATTGTCGACGAGCGCGAACGTGCCGCCGGGCTTTAGCACGCGCCAGACCTCGGCGAGGAATGCGGGAATGTCCGGAAAGTGATGCGGCGCGATACGGCAGGTGACCAGCTCGAAGCTGGCGTCCTCGAACGGCAGCGCCTCGGCATCCGCTTTGGCGGTCGTCATGTGCGCGAAGCCCTGCCTGGCGGCGAGCTTGCCCGCCTCGACCAGCATCTCGTCGGTGATGTCACTCGCGATCACGCTCGCGACGTGGGGGGCGAAAGCTGCCGCCGTATGGCCGGCACCGGTCGCGACGTCGAGGGCGCGCCAGCACTTGTCCGGCGCAACGAGCTCGACGAGGCGGCCGAGCGAGGCGCCTTTCGCGTGGACCCTGGACGTCGCGTAGCTCGCCGCGTTGGCGCCGAACTGCTGCTGCACCAGGGATTTGCTCATCGCGGGCTCCGCTAACCTTTTCGCAACCATACCACGCGAATCGCGAGTGCACGCGGCGCCGGTTGAACCCGCCAGCAGGCCTGCCGCACTATATGATGAGCCATGGGACCGCCGAGCGACCTGCCGCCGCGACTGAGCGCCGCCGTCAAACGCGAGCTGCAGGGCGAGCGCGTCCGCTGGAGCGGCCGCCCGAGCCCACGGCGCGCCTTCTGGACCGCGCTGCCGATCGTGCTCTTCGGCATCCCTTGGACGGCCGGCATTGGTGTCGCGTGGGTGTCGTTGTTCGACATGACGACCCTTGCGAAGCTCACCGGATGGATGCTCCTCGCGATGGCAGGTGCAGGGCTCTTCCTGCTGACGTTCCTGTTCGTCGGGCTGGTCATGATCGCGACGCCCTGGGTCGCGGCCCACAGTGCGCGCAACACGATCCATCTCGTCACCGACAGGCGTCTCGTCACGATCCGCGCGGGCCGCCTCTCGACCAAGGTGACGACGGTCTGGCCCGCCGACATCGTCTCGATCGAGCGCAAGGAGCGGCCCGACGGCTCGGGCAACCTCAAGCTGGTGCTCGGCGCCCACCGCGATAGCGATGGCGACAAGGTGACGACGCAGGAGACGATCTCGGGCGTCGCGAACGTCCGCGGAGCCGAGCTGGCGCTTGCCGAGACCCGCAGAGACAAGCGAGCGGCGTAGGCCGACGCGAACGCAGCGGCCCTTGACCAGCCGAGCGCCGGCGGCCTACCTCAGGCTCGATGACTGTTCAGCCCGGGCCGCCCATGTCCTCCCCGAAGCGAATCGATCGCCGATTTGCAGCATTGAAGAAGGACGGTCGCGCCGCCCTCGTCACGTTCCTGACCGCGGGCGATCCCGATCTCGAGACGTCGCGCAGCATCCTGCACGGCCTGCCGGCGGCCGGCGCCGACATCATCGAGCTCGGCATGCCGTTCTCCGATCCGATGGCCGACGGCCCGGCGATCCAGGCCTCGAGCCAGCGCGCGCTGAAGGCCGGTCATACGATGCAGCGGACGCTCGATCTCGTCCGCGGCTTCCGTGCCAGGGATCAGCAGACCCCCATCGTGCTGATGGGCTACTACAACCCGATCTACGTCTATCCGACCGAGCGCTTCCTGGACGCGGCCAAGGCTGCCGGTGTCGACGGTCTGATCATCGTCGATGTGCCGCCCGAGGCCGACGACGAGCTCTGTAAGCCGGCCATGGACCGCGGCATCAATTTCATCCGGCTGGCGACGCCGACCACCGATGCTGCCCGCCTGCCCGCGGTCCTGCGGAACACCAGCGGGTTCGTCTACTACGTGTCGATCACCGGTATTACTGGCACGGCGGCACCTGACGCCGGGGCTGTACACGCAGTGGTTGCGCGAATAAAGAGGTCGACAACCCTTCCCGTGGCGGTGGGTTTTGGCGTAAAAACACCGGCGCAGGCCCGGGAGATCGCCCGGGGCGCCGACGGCGTCGTTGTCGGCTCGGCCCTCGTCACTGCGATCGAGCAGAGCTTGGATGGTCGGGGCGCGGCCACTGGAAGTACTGCAGGTGCGGTCCTAGATCTTGTGCAGAGCTTATCGCAGGCCTTGCGGACCCGCTGAGAGCGGGCAGGATGCAGCTTCATCGTGGCGTGCGCTCCTCCGGAGCCCCCGCCCAATGCCGTGATGCCGAGCCGGCAGGCTCAGGCAGCGCTTGGAGCCCGAGAGTGAACTGGATCAACAACGTCGTCCGGCCCAAGATCCGGAGCTTCCTGACGACCAAGCGGGAGGTTCCCGAGAACCTGTGGGTCAAGTGCCCGGAGACGGGCCAGATGGTCTTCTACAAGGACCTCGAGGCCAATCAGTTCGTGATCCCGGGCTCGAACCACCACGTGCGGATGGGTGCACAGCAGCGCCTCCAGCACCTGTTCGACGGCGGCATGTACACGAAGGTCGAGGTGCCCGAGGTCGCGACCGACCCGCTCAAGTTCCGCGACACGCGCCGCTATAGCGACCGCTTGAAGGATGCCCGCGGCGAGACCGAGCTCGACGACGCCGTGCTCGTCGGCGAAGGGATGCTCGAAGGGAGCGAGGTCGTCGCTGCGGCGCACGATGTGCGCTTCGTCGGCGGCTCGCTCGGCATGGCCGCCGCCGAGGGCGTGATCGCCGGCATGCTGCGCGCGGTCGCGAAAGAGACGCCATTCATCCTGTTTGCCGCTTCCGGCGGCGCGCGGATGCAGGAAGGCATCCTGTCGCTGATGCAGATGCCGCGGACGACGATCGCGGTGCAGCGGCTGCGTGCCGCCAAGCTCCCCTACATCGTGGTGCTGACCGACCCGACAACCGGCGGCGTGACGGCCTCCTATGCCATGCTCGGCGACGTGCAGATTGCCGAGCCGGGAGCCCTCATCTGCTTCGCCGGCCCGCGCGTCATCCAGCAGACGATCCGCGAGCAGCTGCCTGAGGGCTTCCAGCGCGCCGAGTACCTTCTCGCCCATGGCATGATCGACATGGTCGTCCATCGCCACAAGATGCGCGAGACGCTCGCTCGCCTCTGCCGCCTGCTGACCGCCAACGTGGCGGTCGGCGAGCGCGTCACCGGCACGGCCCGCAAGCGCGCCAACGGCCACGCCTACGTCAACGGCCACGGGAGTGGTGAAATGCTGCTCGGCGGCCCGAAGGAGGCCGTGATCGAGGCCGAGCCGGTCGCGACCGAGGAGCGCTTCGAGCAGGGCCGCGGCAAGGCGCGGCGCGAGGCAGAAGCCGCCGCGGCGAAGCCCACGCCGCCCAAGGGCGACGCGCGCCGTTGAGCGGCACCTTCGGCATGACCGATCTCGACGCGCTGCTCGCCGACCTGAAGCGGCTGCACCCGCTTCTGATCGATCTGTCGCTCGGCCGCATCGAAGGGCTGCTCGCCCGGCTCGGCCATCCCGAGCGCCGGCTCCGAAACGTCGTCCACGTCGCCGGCACCAACGGCAAGGGATCGACCTGCGCCTATCTCAAGGCGATGTTCGAGGCGTCGGGCCGGCGCGTGCACGTCTACACCTCGCCGCACCTCGTGCGCTTCAACGAACGTATCCAGGTGCCGGATGCGACGGGCCGCGCACGGCCGATCGACGAAGCGCGGCTCGTGGCCGCGCTCGAGCACGTTCGCGAGATCAACGCCGGCGCGCCGATGACCTTCTTCGAGATCACCACCGCGGCGGCCTTCCACCTGTTTGCCGAGACGCCGGCCGATGCCGTGATCCTCGAGGTCGGGCTCGGCGGCCGGCTCGACGCGACCAATGTGATAGCGAAGCCGGCGCTGACCGTGATCACGCCGATCGCGATGGACCATGCCGAGAAGCTCGGTGACACGCTCGCGAAGATTGCCGGCGAAAAGGCCGGCATCCTGAAGCGCGCGGTTCCGGCCATCGTCTCCGCGCAGGCCGACGCGACGCTCGATGTGATCCGCGCCCGCGGCCAGAACGTCGGCGCGCCGCTCACGGTCTGGGGCGCCGACTTCGACGCCTTCGAGCAGGGCGGGCGCCTGGTGTACCAGAGCGAGGGGTTGCTGCTCGACCTGCCGCGACCGGCGCTCATCGGCCGCCACCAGATCGTCAACGCGGGAACCGCGGTCGCCTCGGCACTCGCCCTGGCCGGCCTGATCGACGAGGCCGGCATCGAGCGCGGGCTCGTGACCGTCGAATGGCCGGCGCGGATGCAGCGGCTGGCATCCGGCCCGATCGTCGGCGCGGCTGGTGCCGGGGCGGAGGTCTGGCTCGACGGCGGGCACAACCCGGCCGGCGGCCAGGCCATCGCGCAGACGCTCGGCGAGCTCGAGGAGAAGAGCCCCAAGCCTGTCCACATGATACTCGGCATGATGGGCCAGAAGGACGCCACAGGGTTCCTGGCGCCGTTCCGCGGACTGGTGCGTCAGATCGTGACCGTGCCGATCCCGGGCGCGCACGAGGCGCCGAAGCCGGCGGCGGAGCTCGCCGAGCTTGCGGCATCGCTCGGTTTCGCCGCGCGCGCAGCGGGTGGCGTCACCGAGGCACTGAGGCTGATCGCCGCCGAGGCCGGTCCGCGGCGCGTGCTGATCTGCGGATCGCTCTATCTCGCCGGCCACGTGCTCGCCACGCAGCAGGGCGCATACCAGCAGTCGAACTGATCCCTCTTGCGCCGCCAGGGCCGGTGGTCCAAAGACCGCCTCGAAGAGTTCCCGGAGCCGAGGACTGAGGCCATGTACGACACACTCGATCTTTACATCGACGGCAAGTTCACCAAGGGCGGCTCGGGCGTCGCGTCCGACGTGCTCAATCCGGCCAAGGACAGCGTGCTCGGCAAGCTGCCGCACGCCAAGAAGGCCGAGCTCGATGCGGCGCTGAAGGCGGCGGAGAGGGGCTTCGCCCAGTGGCGGAAGGTATCAGCCTTCGAGCGCAGCAAGATCCTGCGCAAGGCCGGCGACCTGCTGCGCCAGCGCGCCGACGCGATCGCCGCAACGCTGACCCAGGAGCAGGGCAAGGTGCTCGCCGAGGCCAAGCTCGAGGTCGCGGGCTCGGCCGACGTGATCGACTGGTTCGCCGAGGAGGGCCGCCGCGCCTACGGCCGGATCATTCCGGCGCGCGCCGACGGCGTGCGCAACATGGTGATAATGGAGCCGGTCGGCGTCGTCGCCGGGTTCTGCCCGTGGAACTTCCCGGTGACGCAGGCGGTGCGCAAGATCGCGGCATCGCTGGCCGCCGGCTGCTCGATCATCGTCAAGTGCCCGGAAGAGACGCCGGGCTCGCCGCTGGCGCTGATCAAGTGCTTCCACGATGCCGGAGTGCCGGCCGGCGTGATCAATCTCGTCTACGGTACCCCCGCCGAGATCTCGGAGTATCTCATTCCGCATCCGATCGTGCGGAAGGTCTCGTTCACGGGCTCGGTGCCGATCGGCAAGCAGCTCGCCGCGCTCGCCGGCCTGCACATGAAACGCGTGACGATGGAGCTCGGCGGCCACTCGCCGGTGCTGGTGTTCGACGACGTCGACGCCGACGGCGTCGCCAAGCTGATGAGCGCCATGAAGTACCGCAACGCCGGGCAGGTCTGCATCTCGCCGACGCGCTTCTTCGTGCACGAAAAGGTCTACGACAAGTTCGTCGGCACGTTCACCGATGTCGCCAAGGGCCTCAAGGTCGGCGACGGGCTCGATCCGGCGACGAAGATGGGCCCGCTCGCCAATCCGCGCCGCATCAACGCGATCGACGGGTTCGTGCGCGACGCACAGGAGAAGGGCGCGAAGGTCGCGACCGGTGGCAAGCGGATCGGCAACCAGGGCAACTTCTTCGAGCCGACCGTGCTGACCGACGTGCCGGAGAGCGCGCGGATCATGAGCGAGGAGCCGTTCGGCCCGGTCGCCGTGATGCTCCGCTTCGAGGACACCGACGACGTGCTCGCCCGTGCCAACAAGCTGCCGTTCGGGCTCGCGAGCTACGCCTTCACCAAGGACGCCAAGACCGCGACCAAGGTCGCCGACGCGCTCGACCACGGCATGGTCACGATCAACCACCACGGCCTCGCGCTCCCGGAGACGCCGTTCGGCGGCGTCAAGGATTCGGGCTTCGGCCACGAGGGCGGGATCGAGGGCCTGCAGGTCTACATGGCCGCGAAGTTCGTCAGCCACCTCGGCTGACCGCCGCGCGTGACACCGAGCACCGACCGCCCTGCTGGGCCGCATCGTGCGATGCGGCCCACGCCGCGAGCAGCCCGGCTCGGCTCACTTTCACCTCGGCTCACCACCCGGCATAGGTGCGCCGCCGCGGTGCCTCGTAGAGCGCTCGCGGATCGACCAGGAAACGATCCTGCGCGTGATATCGCCAGTCGCGGCGCGGATACGACCAGGCGTAGCCCCGCCAGCGCGGCTCATACCGCCGGCGCCAGTCGTACCATGGCTCATATGGCGCGGCGCCGGCATAGGCACCGTACGGCCGCCGTCGCCACGTCGACCAAGGGTAGCCGCCGGGAGCGCTCCGTCGCGCGAAATCATGGCCTGGATAGCCTCTCGGCATCGCGTAGGGCGTGTACTGCACGGTCGCGACAGGAGCAGCCTCGACGCCCGCGCTGTCGCTTGCGGCGAGCGGGCCGCTGATCGAGCCGAGCAAGGGGACGGCGAGGAGGAGGAACTTTCCGAGGCGCATCGCACTCTCCTGACGCTGGGATGGTGATCGGAAGCGGGACCCACGAGCAGACATTGCAGGTCGAGGAACACAATAATTTCACTTTTTGTTCTTGTAAAGTTCTAAATTGCAGTTGCCGCATGCGCAGTGCCGTGCCCGGCTCAGCGTGCCAGCAACAACAGCGGCGGCCCGATCAGGAACAGGGCGTACAGCCCATATACGTTCAGCAGGTAGAGGCCACGTACGCGCAGGCGCTCGGTGGCGCCATCCTCGGCGCTCTGGCGCGCCATGGCGTAGTCGATGCTCGTGTGGTTGACCGGGCAGGCGCGGACGATCTCGTGATAGCGCCGGCGGTACTCCTGCTGCGTCCGGGCGTCGGCGGGCATCGCAATCGCGAGCTCATGGCCGAGGTCCGACACGGCAAGCCCGCAGGCGTGCAGGTGGTGCGCCTTGATCTGGTAGCCGTTCTGCGACTCGAGCAGGCCGAGGATCAGCGTGAACACCGACGAGACGATCGAGACGAGTGTGACGAGCCGGTGGGTCGGCTCGCTGATCGCGCCGGCGTAGACCATCTGCCAGATCGAAAGCCCGACGAAGTAGAGCGAAACCATCGCGAGTGCGAACTGCGAGACCGTGTTCTTGCGCTCGAGCCGCTCGGCCGCATTGAAGCGCGCCGCCTTCACGATCCGCATCGTGCGCAACAGCTGATGCAGTGCGTCCCGGCTCGCCTCGTCCGGCGATCGCTCGGCGGTCGCGCGGCGGCGCTCGGAGATGGTCTCCTCGAGCGCGGAGACGAGCCTCGGCGAGAAGCGCGGCGAATGACGATCCCCCATGGGCGCCGGGTTACGTGATTCGGGGGGCTCGAGACAGGCCGTGCGAGCGACAGGCTCGCGCGTTGGCCGCGCCGGCCCGAGTTAGCTCGATGTCAATTAAGCTATTGAAAAGACGATATAATTGTCGTTTCGGCGGGACACAGCACGATCCGGATCGTGGCAAGTGCCGATGGCGCAGTCTGACCGAGCCGCAAAATAGCCGGAAAACCGGGCAATGGGTCGCGAGGAGAACCACACGCGTTGCAACTCGTCGACCGGCGCTCCGGCGGCGGCCATTTGCGTCGCCCGCCGGGTGCGCTATGTGTCGCGCGGGGAGCCGGCGCACCAGCCGGACGGCGCGACGAACTGGGTCCGACACGAGCGATGGTCGACAGGTCCACCGAGAGCAAGGCGCCGGCAAAGCGTGATGAGAGCCGCGTCGAGCGCGATGCCCGCAAGGAGGCGTTCGACCGCGAGGTCGAGGACGAGCTGCGGCGCGAGCAGATCGAGAAAATCTGGAAGAGCTACGGGACCTACATTCTCGGCGCGGCAGCGATGATCGTCGTCGGGGTCGGCGGCTGGAAGCTCTGGGAGGGCCGCCAACTCGCCGCCGCCAATGCCGCGGGTGGACGTTTCGCTGCGGCGGCCGCACTCGCCGAGCAGGCGAAGGCGGATGACGCCCTCAAGGCCTTCGACGAGATCGCGAAAAACGGGCCCTCCGGCTACGCCACGCTTGCTCAGCTGCGGCTCGCGGGCGCCCACGCCAAGGCCGGGCGCACCGCCGAGGCCGTTGCCGCGTTCGAGACCGTCACGCGGCTCGGCGAAGCCGACCCGTTGCTCGCCGACTACGCCCGCCTGCAAATCGCGTCGTTGAAACTCGATTCGTCGGACTGGACCGACCTGCAGAATCGCCTCACCCCTCTCGCTGCGGACAAGGCTCCGTGGCGCTACTCGGCCCGCGAGCTCTTGGGCCTTGCCGCATGGAAGGCCGGTAAGATCGAGGAGGCCAGGGCGTCGTTCGAGCAGCTGCTCGCCGACCGCCGCGTGCCACCGTCGATCGGCGAGCGGGCTAGAATAGTGATGGATGCGATTGTCGCGTCCGAGCTGGCAAGGGGCGTCGCGATCAGGGCCGAGCCCGTCAAAGCGGAGCCGGCGAAGACCGAGGCACCGGCAGCACAGCCGCCGGCTGCTGAGCAGAAAAAGAAGAAGTGAGGCGCCCGATGGGCCGTTGGCAGAAGCCAGGTGACAGGCGTACCGGCCCCCCGGCCGCCGGGCGCATGCGCACCGTTGCGCTCGCCGTTGTTGCCGCGGCCGGACTTTCGGCCTGCTCCTCCGACAGTCTGCCGAGCCTGCCGAAGATCGGCGACCTCAATCCTTTCGCGACAAAGCAGGCCCCGCTTCCCGGCAAGCGCATCCCGGTCATGGCGGTCACCGACAGGATCGGCGGCGGCGAGCTCGCCTCTGCCGAAAAGCCGATTACGCTTCCCTCCCCCCGCACGAACGAGAGCTGGTCCAACCCCGGCGGCCTCGCCAACAATGCGCCGGGGCATCTGGCGCTGGCGAGCGCTGTCAAGCAGTCCTGGAGCGCGGACGCAGGCACCGGGTCGGGCTCGACGAGCCGCGTGACAGCGAGCCCGATCGTCGCCGACGGCCGCGTCTACACCATGGATGCGGCGGCGCGCGTCACCGCGTTCGCGGTCGGCGGCGGCTCGGCGGTGTGGCGCGCCTCGCTCGTACCGGAGGGCTCGCGCAGCTCGGATGCCTTCGGCGGCGGGCTCGCGGCGGAGGGCGGACGCATCTATGCGGCAACGGGCTTCGGCGTCGTCACCGCGCTCGATTCGGGCTCCGGCAAGAAGCTCTGGGAGAAGAACCTTGGCATCCCGGTGCGCGCCTCGCCGACTGCGGCGGACGGCAACGTGTTTGTCGTCACGGCCGAGGGACGCTTCTATGCGCTCGCCGGCACTGACGGGCGAGAGCTGTGGAGCTTCCGCGGCATTCCCGAGAAGACGAGCCTGATCTTCAATCCGAGCCCGGCGGTCGATGGCGGCATCGTGGTCGTGCCCTATCCGACCGGTGAGCTCGTCGCGCTCAGGATCGCCGACGGCCAGCAGGTCTGGTCGGAGAGCCTCGCCAAGACGCGAGCGGTCTCCTCGATGGCCTCGCTCAGCGATGCGGCGAGCCCGGTGATCGAGGGCGGCGTGGTCTATGCCGTCGGGCACGGCGGGCGGATGATCGCCACCCAGCAGAAGACTGGCGAGCGGCTGTGGCAACTGAGTGTGCCCGGCACGCAAACACCGGCCATTGCCGGCGAGAACGTGTTCGTCGTCGATACCGGCGGCCAGCTGCTCGCGATCACCAAGCGCGACGGCAAGGTCAGCTGGACGGTCAAGCTTCCGGGCGCCAATACCTGGAGCGGACCGACGCTCGCGGGCGGCATCCTGTGGGTCACGTCGAACAAGGGCCAGCTGGTCGGCGTCGACGCGCAGACCGGGCGGATCTCGAGCCAGCAGGACCTCGGCCACCCGCTCTACATCGCGCCCGTCGTCGCGCAGGGGCGGATGTTCGTGCTGACCGACAAGGCACGGCTCATCGCACTGAACTGAGCGTCGCCCGGATTGTCGATTGCACCTTGCGCGCGGGCCGGCCCCGGCTTCGGATGGCGATCAGATGATCTCGTCCTCGTCCATGACCGGTTCGGCGTCCCGCGCTGAGCCGGTCGCAGCGACCTTGCCCGGCTTGCCGGCGAGCTCCTCCGACCAGGCAATGTGAAAGAGCGCATCGCCCATGTTCACGATGGGCAGCGTGGTGCGGCCGATGATGATGCCGCGGCGCG
>Ga0114938_1000396_pt1 | contig 33413 bp, 27 predicted proteins | sample AshMeaBigSpring_FD_88675 | JGI IMG/M metagenome (GOLD analysis project Ga0114938, IMG submission 88675) | Groundwater microbial communities from Big Spring, Nevada to study Microbial Dark Matter (Phase II) - Ash Meadows Big Spring | ecosystem: Environmental > Aquatic > Deep subsurface >... | reverse complement strand
GTGCCACTACTCCCTCTTACGATTTAGAGCATGCAATAGATGCTACTTATCCCACAGAACATATTACAAAGGAGTTGGTAGAGGAGAAATTAAAACTTTTCATCGGTGAAATTCAGCAAGTTCCTCCCGCTTTCTCAGCTTGTAAAGTGGATGGCGAACGGGCATATGATTTGGCTAGAAAAGGGCAAAATGTGGAACTAAAACCCAAGTTGCTTGTCATCGATGAGATCGAACTGCTGGAGTGCAATCTGCCTGAAATAAAAATTCGCGTGGTATGTAGCAAAGGGACTTATATCAGGGCTCTAGCGCGTGATATCGGTGAAGCCCTTCAGAGTGGTGCACATCTTACTGGATTGATCCGTACGCGAGTAGGAGAAGTTACTTTAAAACATTGTCTTGATCCCGAGTGTTTTAAAGAATGGATTGATCAACAAGAGATAGAAATAGAAGAATAATTAACGTAATATAAAGTAAATATGAAACTGTCACAATTTAAATTTAAGCTGCCCGAAGAAAGAATTGCTCTGCACCCCACAAAGTACAGAGATGAGTCGCGTTTGATGGTGTTGCACCGTCGTACGGGTGAGATTGAACACAAAATGTTCAAAGATATTTTGGATTATTTTGATGACAAAGACGTTTTTGTATTTAATGATACAAAAGTGTTCCCTGCACGTCTTTATGGAAACAAAGAAAAAACAGGGGCACGTATTGAGGTTTTTTTGTTGCGTGAACTGAATGAGGAACTTCGTTTGTGGGATGTTCTGGTTGATCCAGCTCGTAAAATACGTATTGGAAATAAGCTTTACTTCGGTGATGATGATTCAATGGTGGCTGAGGTGATCGATAATACGACTTCAAGAGGACGTACTCTTCGTTTCTTGTACGACGGACCTCATGATGAGTTTAAGAAAGCTCTTTATGCATTAGGAGAAACTCCGCTTCCACATTCCATTATTAACCGCCCTGTTGAGCCGCAAGATGCTGAACGTTTTCAGTCGATTTTCGCTCGTAATGAAGGTGCTGTTACGGCTCCAACTGCTAATCTTCACTTTAGTCGTGAGTTGATGAAACGCATGGAAATCAGAGGAATCGATTTTGCTTATATCACTTTGCACGCCGGACTGGGTAACTTTAGAGATATCGATGTGGAGGATTTGACTAAACATAAGATGGACTCTGAACAGATGTTTGTGGGTTCAAATGCAGTAAAGACTGTCAATGATGCCAAAGATAACGGTAAAAATGTTTGTGCGGTTGGTACAACTGTAATGCGTGCTATCGAAACAGCGGTAAGTACTGATGGCCATTTGAAGGAATTCGAAGGATGGACCAATAAGTTTATCTTTCCTCCTTACGATTTTACGGTGGCAAACTCGATGATTGCGAACTTCCATATGCCTCTCTCTACTCTGCTCATGATTGTTGCTGCTTTTGGTGGCTATGATCAGGTAATGGAGGCTTATCACATTGCATTGAAGGAGGATTATCGTTTTGGTACCTATGGAGATGCTATGTTGATTCTTGATAAATAATGATAAAAGCTGTGTGAAGGTTTTAGTGTAATGTCGAAAGTATATTTAAGTTTAGGAACTAATTTAGGAGATAAAGAAGCTAATCTTTGTCATGCAGTAGAGAATATAGAAAAGCAGATAGGGAACGTTGTGTCCTTATCTGCTTTTTATGTTACCCCTCCATGGGGATATATTTCAAAAAATGATTTTCTAAATGCGGCCGTTTGCGTTGATACAGATTTCTCACCTATAGAGGTATTACAGCGTTCGCAAATGATCGAAAAGCAGTTAGGAAGAACCTATAAATCGGTAGATGGAGTTTATAACGACCGACTCATCGATATAGATATACTGCTTTACGATGATGTTGTTTACTCCGAACAGGACTTAATCCTTCCTCATCCATTGATGGATAAACGTAGGTTTGTGATGGAGCCTCTTGCAGAAATAGCACCGGATATCATTCACCCTGTGATAAAGAAAACCATGAAAGAAATTAACGCCGATCTTGATTGCGTTCAACAATGAACCGGGGAAAATAGGCCAAACAACCGACCAAAGCGGCATAGAGCAGATGGATCTCCTCAAATTGTCGATTTGTGAAATGACAAACGATCGCATAGATGGCGATTGTAAATCCTACATATAAAAAAAGGACCAAAAAACGGCGTATTTTCTTATGAATAATCATGTTACGTTTTCTATTTAAATCAAACTAAGTGTTAAACATTTCTCAAAAATAAGAATTTTCTGCGAATTATTACTACCTTTGTCGTCGAAATTACGAGTGGATAGATTTGAGCAGCTTGCAACCACAGAAAAAAATGCTAAAAACACGATTTTCTAGTATCTTCTTTTGTGGATCATGCATTACCTGCTTTTCATCCGTCGGCTCCGACTTTCAGAATTTACCAATTAATCATTTTCAAAATCTCAATTAATATGGGATATTTATTTACATCCGAATCGGTGTCTGAAGGACACCCCGATAAGGTAGCCGATCAAATATCGGATGCCGTACTTGACAAACTGTTAGCGTATGATCCCAGTTCGAAAGTAGCTTGCGAAACATTAGTAACTACCGGCCAAGTAGTTTTAGCGGGTGAAGTGAAAACGAGTGCATATGTTGATCTTCAGCTCATTGCTCGTGAAGTTATTAAAAAAATAGGCTACACTAAGGGAGAATACATGTTCGAAGGAAATTCGTGTGGCGTTTTATCTGCTATACACGAGCAAAGTCCCGATATTAATCGCGGAGTTGAACGTAAAGACCCGATGGATCAAGGCGCAGGTGACCAAGGTATGATGTTTGGTTACGCTACTAATGAGACAGAAAACTATATGCCTCTTTCGTTGGATTTGGCGCATCGCATTTTGTTGGTGCTGGCTGAGATTCGCCGCGAGGGCAAAGAGATGACTTATCTTCGTCCCGATGCTAAAAGTCAGGTGACGATTGAATACGATGATAACGGTTTGCCGATTCGTATCGATACAATTGTTGTTTCTACTCAACACGATGATTTTGTACAACCGACTGACGAATCTGACGAAGCCCAACTGAAAGCGGACGAGGAGATGCTTGCAGTTATTCGTAAAGACGTGATCGAAATCTTAATGCCACGTGTGATTGCGGATATTCATCACGATCAAGTTTTGGCTTTATTCAATGATCGCATTACTTATCACGTTAATCCAACCGGTAAGTTTGTGATTGGTGGTCCTCACGGAGATACCGGTCTGACAGGTCGTAAGATTATTGTTGATACTTACGGTGGTAAGGGAGCTCACGGTGGTGGAGCGTTCTCTGGTAAGGATCCTAGTAAGGTAGACCGTAGTGCTGCTTATGCTGCCCGTCATATTGCTAAAAATATGGTTGCTGCAGGAGTTGCCGCCGAGATGTTGGTACAGGTTTCTTACGCAATCGGCGTAGCTCGTCCGATCAATATTTATGTTAACACTTATGGTCGTGGACATGTGAATATGACGGATGGCGAGATTGCTAAGAAAATAGAAGAATTGTTCGACCTTCGCCCAAAAGCGATTGAAGAGCGCTTAAAACTTCGTAACCCGATCTATCAGGAGACTGCTGCTTATGGACACATGGGACGTGAACCACAAACGGTGACTAAGAAGTTCTTCTCTCGTTACGAAGGTAATAAAACAGTAGAAGTAGAATTATTCACTTGGGAAAAGCTGGATTATGTGGATAAAATAAAAGCTGCATTCAGCCTCTAGTACTGTTAGTAAACTCTTTGATATAAAAAGCCATTCTTTTGTCATTGCATGTTAAAGCTTGCAAGATGAAAGAGTGGCTTTTGCTTTTTTTTGTACCTTTGCAGCTGGAAATTAAAAATTGACAAAGATAAAAGATGAATCAAATAAAATCAGTATGTGTTTACAGTGCTTCAAGTACAAAAATTGACACGGATTACTTCTGTGCCGCAGAAGAGTTGGGACAATTATTGGCCGAGCAGCAGGTACGACTTATTAATGGCGCCGGAAAAATGGGGCTGATGAGCTCTGTTGCAGATGCTGTTTTGTCGAATGGAGGAGAGGTTACTGGTGTGATCCCTCATTTTATGGTTGAACAAAATTGGCATCATACGGGACTCACTGAATTGATTGAGGTGGAGTCGATGCATGAGCGTAAACAACTGATGGCTGATTTAAGCGACGCTGTGATTGCTTTACCGGGTGGTTGTGGTACACTCGAAGAGTTGCTCGAGATAATTACCTGGAAACAATTGGGTCTTTACTTAAAGCCAATAGTTATTCTGAATGTCAATGGCTTTTTTGACCCTTTACTTGAGATGCTTCAAAAAGCTATTTCTGAAAATTTTATGCGTAAACAACATAGTGATATCTGGCACGTGGCAAACACTCCAGCGGAAGCATTGCAGTTAATACGTTCAACTCCTGTTTGGGATATCTCGGTTCGGAAATTTGCTGCGGTATGATGCAAAAAATGAAACAAGGAATCGATACACTCACTTCTTCTGTGCCGGTTGATACGACTCAGGTACACTCGAAGGATTCACTGAGCCGACCGTTTTTGTTGCTACGGCCCTCCGAAAACGAATCTGATTCAGCGAAGATGGATACGCTTCCTCTTTATTATAAAGAGCACTTTGTGTCGAAAGATACGACTCGGTTGACTGAGTATCATACTGCCCGCGAGTTTGCGCCGGGCTTTGAAGGAACTCCGGTACCTTACTCTCCCCGTGCAGATGATGGAATTGCTTTAACCCTGCTTATCTGTTTCTTTCTGACCTCTTTGGCACTTGCCAGAGGGAAGAGGTTTCTGTCCGAGCAGGCTAAAGACTTTGTCATCCATCGTGAGCGAACTAGTATCTTTGCAACATCCACAGCTTCCGATGTCCGCTATTTATTGGTTTTAGTCCTGCAAACCTGTGTGCTTAGTGGCATAGTTTTTTTCAATTATTATTATGAAGTGATCCCCTCTTTGATGACCAAAGTGTCCCCTCATCTTCTACTCGGAATATATATAGCAGTAAGCTTGTCTTATTTTTTAATAAAATGGTTTACATATATGTTCCTAGGATGGGTCTTTTTTGACAAAAATAAGACAACTTTATGGTTAGAATCATATTCTACATTGCTATATTACCTCGGTTTCTTGCTTTTTCCCTTTGTTCTTTTTCTTATTTATTTCGATTTAAGCCTTAAATATTTGACTATAATCGGTATAAGTTTGATCTTTATCACCAAAATATTGATGTTTTACAAATGGTTGAAGCTTTTTTTTCATCAACTTAGTACGATTCTCCTAATAATTTTGTACTTTTGTGCCCTTGAAATAGTGCCCTGTTTACTATTATATAGGGGATTAGGTGAAATAAATAACTTGTTGGTAATAAAAATTTAGGACGTTGAAAATTAAAAAAGTACTAGTGTCGCAGCCTAAGCCTGCCTCAGAGAAATCTCCCTATTACGACATAGCTCAAAAGTATGGCGTTAATATAGATTTCCGACCGTTTATCAAGGTTGAAAGCCTTACGGCGAAGGAGTTTCGGCAACAGAAAGTTTCTATTCTGGACCATACGGCCGTAATATTCACTTCACGCCATGCCATTGATCACTTTTTTCACTTGTCTACAGAATTGAGAGTTACAATTCCGGAAACAATGAAATACTTCTGTGTTACGGAAGCTGTGGCACTGTATATACAGAAGTATGTGCAATACCGTAAGCGTAAGATCTTCTTTGGCGCTACTGGTAAGATAGAAGATTTGATGCCTTCTATTTTGAAGCATAAAACTGAAAAATATTTGGTTCCAATGTCGGATGTTCATACGGATGATGTGAAGAACTTACTTGAGAAAAATCGTATTCAACATTCTGAAGCTGTGATGTATCGTACGGTAAGTAACGACTTTACCCCTGAGGAGCAGTTTGACTACGACATGCTTGTTTTCTTCAGCCCGGCGGGAGTGCATTCTTTAAAGAAGAACTTTCCAAATTTCGATCAAAAAGATGTGAAAATAGGAACTTTCGGATCAACTACGGCGCAAGCTGTTCGTGATGCCGGTCTCCGTTTGGATCTTGAAGCTCCAACGGTACAAGCTCCGTCAATGACTGCAGCGCTCGACTTATTTATCAAGGAAAATAATAAATAAGAGTGAATAATACTTTGCGTAAAGCCGAAAGGCTGAACAGTAAACTGATCATTGGAAAGATGTTTGAGTGTGGCGAATCAAAGTCATTCTCCATCTTTCCATTACGCATTGTGTACATGGAGATGGAAAGAAAAACGGCACCCGCTTCTATCCTGATCAGCGTTTCAAAGCGCCGTTTTAAAAGAGCTGTGAAACGTAATCGGGTGAAGAGACAAATCCGGGAAGCTTATCGGAAAAATAAGCAGCCGTTGCTCGATCTTCTTCAAGAGAAAGAAAAGAACCTGGCAATTGCTTTTATTTACTTATCGGATGAACTGATTTCATCTGCTGTGATAGAGGAAAAAATGAAAATAGCTTTAGCTCGCATTTGCGAGAAGTTATCATGAAAACTCTGAAGTATCTTTTACGGGTGTTATCGTTCTTACTGCTAATACCCATACATTTTTATCGGACTTGTATATCTCCGCTTACCCCTCCTTCGTGCCGTTTTACTCCTACTTGTTCTGTATATGCTATTCAAGCGATTCAAAAATATGGACCTTTCAAAGGACTGTATTTGGCTGTGAGGCGGATCTTACGGTGTCATCCTTGGGGCGGTTCAGGATACGATCCTGTGCCATGACTAAATAGGTCGTATGATGGAAAGATTAATCGATATTCATTCACATCGTGATCATTCTTTAGCAACAGGTCGTGCTATATTCAATGCATCCTTGCAAGAAGAAACTTTTGTCTCCGATGGGTATTTTAGTGTAGGCATCCACCCTTGGCATATTGATAGCGGATGTTTGAACTTTCAAAAACAACAACTCTTAGTGAAGTCTGCTTTGAATAATTGTTTAGCCATCGGTGAGTGTGGGTTGGATAAATACGCAGAAGCATCGATGGAGCTTCAACAAGAGGTCTTTGCGTTTCACATTGAACTTTCTGAGGCTTTACAGAAACCTTTGATTATCCATTGTGTGAAAGCAGTCGACGAACTTTTAATGTTCAGAAAAAAAAGAGCTCCTTCACAACCTTGGATTTGGCATGGCTATAGAGGAAACCCTCAACAGACATTGCAGTTGCTCAATCAAGGTTTTTATCTTTCATTTGGCGAAAAGTATAACTCCCAATCGTTGTTTCTGACTCCCTCCGAACGACTGTTTTTGGAGACCGACGAATCTGATATTGATATGGAGGAGTTAGTTGCAAGAGCGGCTAAAGTCAGACAAGAACCCGTCGGTCAGCTTCAAGAAATCATTCAAAGAAATGTCCGTGGAGTGTTTTTTAGACGCAACAGTTGTAACTTCAAATAAAGAGTCGTACTTTTGTCAAACTCCAGATTAAAAAAATAATAATTAAATAATAATACGATGAATTTTGTAGAAGAATTGAAATGGCGTGGCATGCTACATGATATTATGCCCGGAACAGAAGAAATGTTGAGTAAAGAGATGGTTACTGCTTATTTAGGTATCGATCCAACGGCAGACTCGCTGCATATCGGTCACCTTTGTGGAGTAATGATCCTTCGTCATTTTCAACATTGTGGACATAAGCCATTAGCTTTGATTGGAGGAGCAACAGGTATGATCGGCGACCCTTCTGGAAAGTCGGCCGAACGTAACTTGCTGGATGAAGAAACTTTGCGCCATAACCAAGATTGCATTAAGAAACAGTTGGCTAAGTTTTTGGATTTTGAATCGGATGCTCCCAATCGTGCTGAATTGGTGAATAACTACGATTGGATGAAAGATTTTACTTTCCTTGATTTTGCTCGTGAGGTAGGTAAACATATTACTGTCAACTATATGATGGCCAAAGACTCTGTGAAACGTCGTCTAAATGGCGAAGCTCGCGATGGTTTGTCGTTTACTGAGTTTACTTATCAGTTGCTTCAAGGTTACGATTTCTTGCATTTGTATCAGACTAAAGGCTGTAAACTTCAGATGGGTGGTTCTGATCAATGGGGAAATATTACTACAGGAACAGAATTAATTCGTCGTACAAACGGAGGAGAAGCTTTTGCCTTAACTTGTCCTTTGATTACAAAAGCAGATGGTGGTAAATTTGGTAAAACAGAGTCAGGCAACATCTGGTTGGATGCTCGTTACACTTCTCCTTATAAATTTTATCAGTTCTGGTTGAATGTGAGTGACAGTGATGCAGAGCGTTATATCAAGATCTTTACCTCTATTGGTAAAGAAGAAATTGATGCGCTGGTTGCAGAACATCGCGAAGCGCCTCATATGCGTACGCTGCAGAAACGTTTAGCTAAAGAAGTTACCATCATGGTACACTCGGAAGAAGATTATAATGCGGCTGTAGATGCTTCAAATATCTTATTTGGCAATGCTACTTCAGATGCTTTGCGTAAACTCGATGAAGATACGCTTTTGGCCGTTTTCGAAGGGGTTCCTCAATTCGAGATCTCTCGTGAAGCGTTGCAAGAAGGTGTAAAAGCAGTTGATCTGTTTGTTGATCATGCTGCAGTTTTTGCATCAAAAGGTGAAATGCGTAAATTAGTTCAAGGAGGTGGCGTGTCCCTTAATAAAGAAAAACTTGCTCAATACGATCAGACTATTACTTCAGCCGATCTCTTGGATGAAAAGTATCTGCTTGTTCAACGTGGAAAGAAGAATTATTATTTGCTAATTGCAAAATAAAATAGCTTCATTATCAGAAATTAGCATGATAACAGCGTTAATCCCTGATAAAAAAGTTCTCAAAAGATTTGGAAAATTCAAGATTGCTCCTTATCTTTGCACCGCTTTTGAAGAAAAGCACAACAAGTTTGGACTATGGTGTAATGGTAGCACAACAGTTTTTGGTTCTGTTTGTCTAGGTTCGAATCCTGGTAGTCCAACCATCCATTTGGAAAGCTCTGAGAGGTTAACTCTTGGAGCTTTCTTTTTTTTGCTTATCAGAGAGAGGTAGTGGTCTTGAATAAACTGTAAGCCGGACCTGTCTATCATCTTATTCCGGCTCCTATTGAATTTGTCTGCTCCGTTTTTTTATTCTTTCCGAAGATTATCTTCAAAGACTATTTTTGTTTCCGTTCAGTTCCAACATCGGGAAAGTATGGTCAGTATTCAATTACGCAATTTATAGAATTGGAATAAGCAGTGTATTCTGAATCGCTTTGCTATCACTAAGCCTTTTTCTTGCTTCAGCTAACGTTTTTCGTTGCAATAGCTAAGCTTTTTCATTGCTATAAGTTATTCGTTCCCCTATAGGCAACCTTGCGTTTCCCTATAGGTATTCTTGCGTTCGCCTATAGGGTTTTTTGCGTTCCCCTATAGGGGAACGAATAAGTATTGCCTAATGAGCGGCTTACGGAATGCGAAGAAAAAGATTAATGTTAGCAAATAGATAGCTTAGTGTTACTGTAGTTGTCGGTTTCTTTGCTAGGTATCATTCATCTTCTTCATTTTTCGGTACGGAATCGGTAATTCTGGACAATTTTCACAGATAATTGGAACAAAATTGCAATGTGAACCGGTTATCTTTTGTTATTTTTGCACCGTGTACGTAAACGAAGTCTTTACAAACGATCAAATTATAATTTATAAATTAAATAATAAAGGTATGAAAACGAACTATGAAATTCGCTATGCTTCACATCCTGAAGATGCGAAAAGCTATGATACAGCGAGAATCCGCCGCGATTTTTTGATTGAAAAAGTATTTGCTGCAAATGAAGTGAATATGGTATATTCAATGTACGATCGTATGGTAGTAGGTGGTGCCATGCCGGTAGGAGAAGTTCTTACTCTTGAAGCAATAGATCCATTGAAAGCACCTTATTTTTTGACTCGCCGCGAAATAGGAATATTTAACGTTGGTGGTGGATCTGGTGTTGTAAAAGTAGGAGATGTTGTTTTTGAACTCAATTATAAAGAGGCTCTTTACTTAGGTTCGGGTGATCGTGAGGTAACTTTCGAAAGCAAAGATGCTTCTAATCCTGCGAAATTTTATTTTAATTCGCTGACAGCTCATCGTAACTATCCCGATAAGAAAATTACAAAAGCCGACGCTGTTGTAGCTGAGATGGGCTCTTTGGAAGGTTCTAATCACCGAAATATTAATAAGATGCTTGTTAACCAAGTGTTACCAACATGTCAGCTTCAAATGGGTATGACAGAACTTGCTCCAGGAAGTGTTTGGAATACCATGCCGGCTCATGTTCACAGTCGCCGTATGGAGGCTTATTTTTACTTTGAAGTGCCCGAAGAACATGCTGTCTGTCACTTTATGGGCGAAGTCAATGAGACTCGTCACGTATGGATGAAAGGTGATCAGGCTGTTTTATCTCCTGAATGGTCGATCCACTCTGCAGCTGCTACTCATAACTATACTTTCATCTGGGGTATGGGCGGTGAAAATCTTGACTATGGCGATCAGGACTTTTCGTTGATCACTGATCTTAAGTAAGGTCGTGTAATGAATTGGCGGTCGACCGATTATTTCCTTTTTTTTATTTTATAAACCTTTTTAAAATAGATAATTATTATGGTAAACTTTTCATTAGAAGGTAAAGTAGCGCTTGTCACAGGTGCTTCTTATGGAATTGGTTTTGCATTGGCTAGCGCTTTTGCTCAAGCCGGTGCAAAAATCGTGTTCAACGATATTAAACAAGAGCTTGTTGACAAAGGTGTTGAAGCATATAAGGCTGAAGGAATCGTTGCTAAAGGATATGTTTGCGACGTAACAAACGAAGATCAAGTGAACGCAATGGTTGCTCAAATAGAGGAAGAAGTAGGCGTGATTGATATTTTGGTCAATAATGCCGGCATTATCAAGCGTGTTCCTATGCACGAAATGAGTGCTGCAGAATTCCGTCAAGTGATTGATGTCGATTTGAATGCTCCTTTTATCGTGTCAAAAGCGGTAATTCCTTCTATGATCAAAAAAGGTCATGGTAAGATTATCAATATCTGCTCTATGATGAGTGAGTTGGGACGTGAAACCGTTGCTGCTTATGCTGCTGCTAAAGGTGGCTTGAAGATGTTGACTCGTAACATCGCTTCTGAGTACGGGGAATTCAACATTCAATGTAATGGTATCGGTCCGGGTTATATTGCAACTCCGCAAACCGCTCCTTTGCGTGAAACTCAACCTGATGGTTCGCGTCATCCATTCGATTCATTTATTATCGCCAAAACTCCTGCCGCACGCTGGGGTACTCCTGAAGATTTAATGGGTCCCGCAGTATTCTTAGCCTCTGATGCTTCGAACTTTGTAAATGGCCACGTTTTATATGTAGATGGCGGTATTTTAGCTTATATTGGCAAACAGCCTAAATAAGAGTGCCGACTATCATTCTTGCCGAAATTAAAATGAACTAGATCAACTAATCGCCTTGCAGGTATTACTCTGCAAGTGCGTTTGGTTTTTCTTTTTTATTTCAATATTTTTGTAAGCTTAATATATTAGACAAATGAAACAAAAGATATTTCTGGTGTTTGCATTGGCTTTGGTTTGCTTGGTTACATCCTGTACCAGTAGTAAGAAGTCGTTGACTCTGACTGTCACTAATCCTTTGGCAGTAGAACGTAAAGGCGAGATCGTCGAGGTCGAGATGAGCGATGTAGTGTCCAAATTGCAACTTCCGGATACTGCCCAAATCGTTGTATTAGATATAAACGGGCAACAAGTTCCTTACCAGATCACTTATGATCAAAAAGTAATTTTCCCGATTGACGTAAAAGCAAACGGATCTGCTTCTTATACTATTCAAGCGGGTACTCCCCAGCCTTTCGCTGTGAAGGCATGTGGTAAATATTACCCGGAGCGCATGGATGACGTTGCTTGGGAGAATGATCTGGTTGCCTTCCGTACTTATGGACCCGCTTTACAGGCTTCCGGAGAGCGTGCTTTTGGGTATGATATCTGGACTAAGTATAAGACAACCGAACCCGTGGTGGAAGATCGCTATGAAGGTGAGTTGAATCCGGTGACGAAGGCAAAAATAGAGGAGTTGCGCAAAACGGACCCGAAAGCTGCGGATGCGTTGTATAAATCGGTCTCTTATCATGTCGATCACGGTAACGGATTGGATTGCTACAAAGTGGGCCCTACTTTAGGTGGGGGAGCAGCTGCTTTAATGATTGGTGATACAATTATTTACCCTTATTGCTATCGTACTCAGGAGATTTTAGATAACGGTCCTTTGCGTTTTACTGTTAAGTTGGTCTATAATCCGTTGACTGTGAATAAAGATTCTAATATTGTCGAGACACGTATGATTAGTTTGGACGCAGGTTCATATATGAATAAGACAGCTGTGTCCTATACCAATCTGAAAGAGGCAATGTCTGTGGCGACCGGTATCGTACTTCATGAGCCGAATGGGACCACTGTTGTTCACTTGGATAATGGATACATGACTTATGTGGATCCTACCGACAATGTGAACAATAATAATGGCAAAATCTTTGTGGGTGCCACTTTCCCGGCTCAGGTGAAAGAAATGAAATCTGTTCTTTTTTCCGAATCGGAGAAAAAGAATTTGCGTGGTGGTGCTGATGGACATCTTTTAGCAATCAGTGAATATATTCCCGGATCGGAATATGTCTATTATTGGGGATCAGCATGGGAGAAAGGAGATATAAAAACGGTTGATGAATGGAATAAATACCTCAGTGGTTTTGCTAAGAATTTAAGAAATCCATTGCAAATTACGATTAAGTAAAATCCTTTCTGGTAAGAAACAATTTTTTTTTATTTAATACATATATACTTATAATGGGGACTGTCTTCAATGGCTAGTCCCCATTTTCTTTATCCGGTTTCCAATTTTTTATGTTCAATTACTTTATGATAAGTTTAATAATTTATTTTTCCTATTGTAAATTTTTAATTTAATTTATTTCATATTTTAACGTTTAATTATTGTATATCTATTTTCATGATTGCCTTTTATTAATTGTTTTTATAGATCTCTTATCTGTTTTTTACACATATTATTTCAAAATCAATAACATATTATAATTAATAATATCGATATTATGCCAATATAGAAACATTTCATAGGGTTATGGTGATTGAATTTAAAATACAACTTTATTGATTATTTTTTTTAATATTTTCTTTTTCTTAAATAAAAAATATATAAGTTTGCAAAACTACTGCGTTTAAATTAGTATAGTATTGTAATTTTTTTGAATTTAGAGAGTGTAAACTATGAAACAAAAACTAGTAATGCTGCTTACTTGTCTCTTTATTGGGATTAGTATGGTAATGTCGCAATCACCCAGTAAGGTTACGGGTATTGTGATTTCTGAAGAAGACAATTTACCGATAGTCGGAGCTTCTGTACAAGTGAAGGGAACTTCTATTGGTGGTGTGACCGATCTGAATGGGTCATTTACGATTTCTAACGTGCCAAGTTCTGCAAAACTATTAAAAGTTAGTTTTATTGGAATGAAAACTCAAGAGGTTCCCATTAAAGCGGGAAAAATCAGAGTTGTTTTAAAAACTGATTCAGAGGTTTTGCAAGAAGTGGTCGTAACCGGTATGCAGAAGATCGATAAACGTCTGTTTACTGGAGCTTCTACTAAAATTACGGGTGATAAAGTTAAAATGGACGGTATGCCAGACGTCAGTCGTGCTCTGGAAGGTCGTGCTGCCGGCGTCTCGGTTCAGAATGTATCCGGTACATTTGGTACTGCTCCTAAAATCCGTGTAAGAGGTGCTACTTCTATTTACGGTAGTTCGAAGCCTCTATGGGTCGTGGATGGAGTCATTATGGAAGATGTCACTGAAGTTGGGGCTGATGATCTTTCATCGGGTGATGCTGTTACTTTAATCAGTTCTGCCATTTCGGGACTTAATGCTGACGATATTGAAAGTTTCCAAATTTTAAAAGATGGTTCTGCTACATCAATTTATGGGGCTCGTGCGATGGCAGGTGTAATTGTAGTAACCACCAAGAAAGGAAAAGCCGGAAGTAATAAGATCAGCTATACAGGTGAATTGACCATGCGTTTGAAGCCCAATTATCGCGACTTCAATATTATGAACTCTCAGGAGCAAATGGGGGTTTATTCATCTATGGCTAATGGCGGGTATTTAAATTTCTCTGATGTGTTCCGTGCGGACGATAGTGGTGTTTATGGCAAAATGTACCATTTAATCAATACTTATGATCCGAATAAAGGTTATGCATTGGAGAATACTCTTGCTGCTCGGTCCAAGTATTTAAGTGAGGCAGAATTTCGCAATACCGACTGGTTTGATGTACTTTTCAATAACAGTGTTTCTCAAAACCATGCGGTTAGTTTTTCCAGTGGAACAGAGAAAGCATCTTATTATACTTCTTTGAGTTTTATGAACGATCCGGGTTGGACGAAACAAAGTTCTGTGCAACGTTATACAGCTAATATCAATGCAACATACAACATTCTTAAAAATCTGACTATGAATTTGATTGGCAATGCTTCTTATCGTAGTCAGAAAGCGCCGGGCACCCTAAGTTCTAATTTAGATGTTGTTAGTGGAGAAGTTAAACGTGATTTTGATATTAATCCTTATTCGTATGCCATGAATACGTCGCGTACGTTGGATCCGAATGAGTTTTATATTCGTAATTATGCTCCATTCAATATCTTAAATGAACTAGATAACAACAACATGAAGTTGTCGGTTACCGATTTGAAGTTTCAAGGCGAATTGAGATGGAAAGTATCTCCTAAATTTGAATTAGCCACTTTGGCTGCTTATAAGGTATCAAATACCATTCAAGCACACTCCATTAAAGATTTCTCCAATCAATCTTGGGCATTCAGAGCAATGGATGATGCAACGATGCGTGATGCCAATCCCTGGCTTTATACCGACCCTGAGAAAGTAAATACTTTACCTGTTTCGGTGTTACCCGTTGGTGGATTTTACAAGGAGGATAAGTATGGTATGAATAGTTGGGATCTCCGTAGTACTTTTAGTTATAATGATTCATTCAATGATGACACACACATCGTGAATTTCTTGGGAGGTATGGAAATTAATTCGACCAACCGCAATCGGATTTGGTTCAATGGTGTGGGTATGCAGTATGAGATGGGAATGTTACCGGCATTCGATCATTTATACTTTAAACAAGCAAGTGAAGAGAAATCCCAATATTACGGTGTAGAAGAGACTCGCTCACGCGAAGTATCATTTATTGGAACCGGTACCTATTCGTATAAAGGTCGTTATACAGTAAATGGAACAGTAAGATACGAAGGCTCGAATAAGTTAGGCAAGAGTCAAAAAGCTCGTTGGTTGCCTGTATGGAATGTTTCCGGTGCTTGGAATGCACATGAGGAGAAGTTTTTTGAATCATTGCGTCCTGCTTTCTCAAATATGATGTTCAAGGTTTCTTATTCGTTGACAGCCGACAGGGGTCCTGCTTGGGTAAGTAATTCGCGTGTAATAATCAAAAGTTATAACCCTTGGAGACCTACATCCAGTGTTTCGGAATCGGGATTAATTATTGATGATCTTGAAAACTCGGAATTGACTTACGAAAAGAAACATGAGTTAAACATTGGTACTGAGTTGGGATTCCTGAATAATCGGATCAACGTTGCTTTCGACTGGTACAAACGTAACAATTATGATTTGATTGGTTTAATCAGTACCATGGGTGGTGGCGGTCAGATTACCAAATACGCCAATGTAGCCAACATGAAATCGCATGGTGTAGAGCTCACTCTTTCAACGAGAAATATTGATAGTAAAGATTTTAAATGGAGTTCTGACTTTATCTTCTCAAAAACGAAAAATGAGATTACATCTCTTGAATCAAATTCACGTGTCATTGACCTGATTTCAGGGGTTGGATATGGATTGCAAGGCCATCCGGTTCGTGCTTTATTCTCTATGGATTTTCAAGGATTAAACGATTTGGGGTTGCCAACATTTATTAATGAGGAGGGTAAAACGGTAGTTAGTGATATTGATTTCCAAGAGAGAGACATTAAAAGTCATTTGAAATATGAAGGACCTACAGACCCAACACTTACAGGTAGTTTTGGTAACATTTTTGCTTATAAGAATTTTAAATTGAATGTGTTTATGACCTACTCTTTTGGAAACGTCATTCGTCTGGACCCGGTATTTAGAAGTCGTTACTCCGATTTGGATGCTATGCCTAAAGAGTTTAAAAACAGATGGACGGTGACCGGTGATGAGAAAATAACCAATATCCCGGTTATTGCAGACCGTACAATGAACCATCAGGATAGTCAACTGAATCGTGCATATAATGCATACAATTACTCTACCGCGCGTATTGCAAAAGGCGACTTTATACGAATGAAAGAAATCTCTTTAGCTTACGATTTTCCTAAGAGCTGGATCCGTCCTTTGAAATTGAACGATTTATCACTAAAGTTACAGGCAACAAACCTATTCTTGATCTATTCGGATGATAAACTGAATGGCCAGGATCCTGAATTTTTCAATACAGGTGGTGTGGCTGCTCCCGTTCCCAGACAGTTCACGCTTACTTTACGCTTAGGATTATAAACTAAATATCTTGTAGACATGAAAATTATAAATAAAATAAATACAGTTTTGGCATTCACAATGCTGATGTCTTCTTGTTCTGATTTTCTTGATACTTTACCGGATAATCGAACCGAACTGAACTCTGTAGAAAAAATAACCTCTTTGCTTGTTTCGGCCTATCCTACGAAAGGGTATGTTCTTCTCACAGAGATGGCTTCTGACAATGTTATGGATAACGGTACTTTATATTCACCTTATAACCAGGAACAGGATGATTCGTATCATTGGGCGGATATTAAAACGGTTGGAACGGATTCACCCCAAAGTCTCTGGGATGCTTTATATACTGCAATTGCTTCTGCCAACCATGCCTTAGAAGCGATCGAACTGATGGGAAATCCCAAAAACCTAGAAGCCCAAAAAGGGGAGGCATTGTTGTGTAGAGCATACGGACATTTTGTGCTGGCTACCGTTTTTTGTGAGGCTTACGACCCTGCTACTGCCGATAAAAAGCTCGGTATACCTTATGTCTCTAAACCTGAAAAAGAGGTAAAGCCGGTTTATAACCGTGGAACATTGGCTGAAACTTATGCTAGTATCAATGCTGATATCGAGGCTGGTCTTCCTTTGATTGATGATAATATTTATAGAGTTCCTAAGTATCATTTCAATAGAAAAGCTGCGTATGCCTTTGCTGCTCGTTTCAACTTGTTTTATGTTCAAGCTGATAAATCGAACTATGAGAAAGTGATTCAGTATGCAAATATGGTGTTAGGTAGTAATCCATCCAAATTATTAAGAGCTTGGGAGAGCGATTTTGGCTCTTTGTCATCCACTACAGATGTTGGAAATACCTATATTTCTCCAAAGTCACCTGCCAACTTATTGATTATGCCTATCTACAGTACTTGGACCTATGTCTATGGCCCTTATAGTGTTGGCCAGAGATATAATCATGCGAAAGTAATTTGTGATACTGAAACCACTCGTTCGAAAGGTCTTTGGAAAAGTAACTCATTAGTTATCTCTAATACGATCTGGAACCCTCAAGAAAAGATGCCATTTCCAAAGATGATTTCAATGTTTGAATACACCGATAAAGTGAATGGAATTGGATATGTACATGCTGTAACCATTCCATTTACTACCGATGAAACGTTGCTTTGTCGCGCTGAAGCTTATGCATTGAAATCAACACCTGATTTTGCAAATGCGGTTCAGGATATCAATTACTGGATTCAGTCTCATTCGGAAGCAAATGCTAATCCAATTTTCACTCAAGAGCAAATTGTGAAATTTTACACCGATCTTCCAATTGTTCCAGTACCAGTTAATGCTCCAACGGAAAGAGGTGTTAAAAAGGCTCTCAATCCGCTTGGATTTACTTTCACTTCTCCCATTCAAGAAAACATCATTCAGTGTGTATTGCACTTGAGAAGGATTGAGACGATCCATGAAGGAATGCGTTGGTTTGATATTAAACGCTACGGCATTGAGTTCTCTCATAATATTGATGGCGCTGCTCCTGTGGTGTTGAGTAAAAATGATCCAAGAAGAGCGATCCAACTTCCGCAAGACGTTATATCTGCCGGATTAGAAGCTAATCCTAGATAATCGGTTTATTGGTTAATTTAATAAATTATTGAAAATGAGAAAAGTTATACTTTTAATAATAGTATCGTTGTCTGTTTTATGGACTTCGTGCAGTGAAGAGAAGCTCGATCCCAACAGTATATTTACTGTTACAGAGAGTCAGAAAAATGAATTTGATAAATGGTTGTACGAAAATTACACCAAACCTTACAATATTGATTTCTTATACCGGTTCGAACATAATGAATCGGATATGAAGTATAATGTTACTCCAGCTGATTATAACCAATCGGTTGCACTGGCAAAACTTGTTAAGTATCTTTGGATTGATTCGTATGAAGAGCTGTTAGGTCCAACCTTTATCCGTACTTATTGCCCGAAAATGATGCATTTAGTAGGGTCTCCTGAATATGAAAAATCGGGTGGATCGATGGTCCTTGGAACTGCTGAAGGTGGATTAAAAATAACTTTGTTTAACGTGAATGGATTTGATCCAGTAAAACCCGATCCGGAGGTGCTGAATCGTTGGTATTTTAAAACGATGCACCATGAGTTTGCACATATCTTACACCAGACTAAAAACTATCCGACAGATTTTAATTTGATTTCAGCTGGAAAGTATAAGGGAGCCGGTTGGGTGAATTGGAAATCAGCTGAAGAAGCATTAAAAACGGGATTTGTATCGACTTATGCCTCTTCTGAAACTCAAGAGGATTTTGTTGAGGTGATCTCTATTTACATCACTAGCAAGGATGCTGCTTGGCAAAAGCTATTGACTGATGCAGGTGCTGAGGGGGCAAGCATTATCAAACAAAAATGGGAGATAGCAAAAGACTGGCTTGCACAAGCTTGGGGAATTGATCTGGTTGAATTGCATAAAATTGTGCAAAGACATACAGATAACATCGGAACGTTAAAATTGGACTTATAGTAAGGAGGGCAAATTATGATGAAGATATTTAATTATATTTTAGTAATTTCTATCATGCTTTTTTCTTCATGTACTCCAGAAGAAAAAGACTTGTTTGGTGATATTTCTTCCAATCGCATGAATGAACGATTGAAAGCAGACAAAGCGGTTCTTGTGGGCGCTGAAAATGGATGGTTAATGGAGTATTATCCTGCCGGTCAGATGATCTATGGCGGTTATAACTTATTCGTTTCTTTTGCTGAAAACGAGACGGCTACTGTTTCCGGTGATATTGCCGGGGTAGGAAAGAAGACAACCGGTATGTATAAATTAAAAGATAGTGCCGGTCCGATCTTATCCTTTGATACCTACAATGAAATTTTTCATTTTTTTTCTGAGCCGAAGAACTCCTTAGATATTGGCTCTAAAGGAAAAGGTATGGAGGGAGATTTTGAGTTTAGAATTATAGAAGCCACCCCAGAAAAGGTGATACTTAAAGGGAAAAAGACAGGCAACATGATTGTAATGACTCCTATTCGTAAAGGTGTCGATTGGGATAACCTTCTAAAGCCAATAACCGATATGATGCAAATCTTGAGCAAATTTACAATGTACGAATATGTCGACGGTACATTTAAGGCTGATGTGTCTGCTTCTTATAATAAACTGACGATTTCTTATGTGGATAATGGTAATGAAAAAGAGATTGATGCACCGTACATTGTTACTGCCACTGGGTGTAAATTCTTCTCTCCTTTGGTTCTCAATGGTAAGAGTATTGATTCTCTGGTCTATAAACCTAACTCAGAGAGTGGAGTATTGGAAGGAAACAATCAGAGCGGTATTTTTACCCCTATTTTCCCATTAAACAATACGCTAGTCTCCGGTGATTGGTATTTCTCTCTAAGTGGTATGGGCGCTTATGGAACTACGTATTGGAATTTGGCGAAACAGGCATTGACTCAGAAAAATATTACTTTAAACTATGCAATATTTACTCCTGCTGGGGCAGGGAAACTGGCCTTTTATTGGTCCGCTACAGGTTATCAGCCTGGGTATTTATTGTTTAATTATACCCTAATTGGAGATAAAAAGATTAAGATTGTTTTTGCTCTTAACGGTAATGATGTTGGGGTTAATTTCTATCAGAACATGAATTTCAATCGAATAATACATCCATTCAGTGCTGGAACTACCGGAAAAACCTTTACGCTAACTGCTGACAATGCTAATAATCCAACAGTGATCACGATGACGGATGACAGCACACCGACGAATACAATCCGGTTGAGTAAGAACGAAATATTAGATCCTCTAACTCACTAGATGATATTTCTCAATGTCAATCAGAATCTATTTCGGTTGAACTAAATAAAAAAGAGTCTTAAAATTAAATTTAAGACTCTTTTTTATTTAACTGTTTCTTCGTTTTCAGCAATCGCTTTTATATTTCGGATTAGCCCGGCATATTTGGCCCTTTTGATGGCACTTCCCTTAAATAAACTCTTGTATTTTTCCTCTGATAGATTTCTCCAATCCTCCTTTTTCATCATTAGCAAGTCAGGTGATGCTTCGAAATCTTCTACAAATGTCGGTTTAGAAAATCGGTTCCAAGGGCAAGCCTTTATGCAATCGTTGCAGCCATAGATCGTTTGATTGATTTTAGGCTTGTTCCGATCCTTAAACTCTCCACGGTATTCAATGGTCAGGTACGATAAACAACGTGTCGCATTTAGCCTGAATGGGGCCTCTATCGCTTTTGTCGGGCAATGATCGATGCATCTAGTGCATTTTCCGCAATGATTTTTTCCAGGGAAATCGTAACTGTCTACTTTTTGATTGATCACGATCTCTCCCAGAAAGAAACAAGGACCCATTTGAGGAATAATTAGTTGTGTATTTTTTCCAATCCATCCTAAGCCGGATTGCCAAGCCCAATATTTCTCTAAGATGGGAGCTGTGTCACAAAACGTACGCCCTACGAGTAAAGTGTCATCCGACTTCTTTTTCTCCATCTCAAACTCATCGGTGATTCTTTCCAGTAGCGCATTCAATTTAACTTTCATCACCTCATGGTAGTCTTTTCCATAGGCATACCAAGCGATCTGGTACTCTTCGTCGGGAATATAGTGATTGGGATAATAGTTTAATGCTACACTGATGATTGTCTGGGCTCCTTCAACCAATTTTCTCGGGTCTAATCGGATCTCTTCGTAGTTTTCCATATACTTCATCTCCGCATGACATCCCGCATCAATCCACTCTTTGAAATGACGTGCGGTCTCTGAATCCACTTGAGTGGCAACAGACATTCCACATACGGTAAACCCTAAGTGGAGTGCTTCTTGTTTGATTTTCTCGGAGGAAAGCATACAGCCTACTATTTAGAACACTTTAAATGCATATCCTTCTTTGATCAGGTATTCGATGGAGCGGGGAAGTGCGTATTGTAAATTGCCGTTATTCCATGACTTGAGGGAGTCGTGGAAGGTAATAATGGATCCATTGCGCACATATCGTTTGACATTGTTAAACACTTGTTCTGGGCGCATTTTCTTACTGTAATCACGAGTGACAAGGTCCCACATGATTATTTTGTAGTAATTTCTAAGCGTATAATATTGGCGTAATCCCATGTGACCGTGTGGGGGACGGAATAGTTCGGAGTGAACGATGTTATCTACCAACTTTGTATTCTCTAAATATTCTGTACTCGAATATTCAAATCCGCGAATATGGTTGTACGTGTGATTCCCAACCCGATGACCTCTGTCGATCACCATTTGGTATACTTCGGGGTGTTTATGGATGTTATCGCCAACCATAAAGAAGGTGGCTTTGATGTTATATTTATCAAGTTGGTCAAGAACCCAAGGCGTTACTTCTGGGATTGGTCCGTCGTCGAAGGTCAGATAGACTGCTTTCTCATTGGGATCCATTCTGAAGATCGCTTGCGGATAGAGTGCTCGGAATATTCGGGGTGGTTGTTCTATAAACATAAATAATGGTTTAACGGGTGGACGTTCGGTCATTAGCCTATAAAATAGCAGTGATTAATGATTGATATCGCGAAGATATCAATCATTAATCACCATACTAATCACTGTTTTTATTTCTTTACGAGACTAACATATTCGGTGTAGAGCTGCTCCAGCTTTTCAGCGTAATGTTTCGTCTGTTTAGACTTGTACTTCTGCATCAAACGTACTTCTGCATCTAATATGCTTGCGTGATACATAAAGTTTTCTGAAGATGCATGGAGTTGGTTTTCAGATAAGCTTAAATACCAAATCATATATTCAACAGATTTGTTTGCTAAATCGTTGATGATAAGATCCGCTTTTGATGCCATGCCCAATTGATAATAGGCTTCACATATATCTAATGCTCCGTTTGTCCAATCGTAAGGTACGTTGTACGCAGGTATCACTTTTTCTGCATAGTTGAGTGCATTGATGGCCTTTTCTTTTTTACCCTCTTTTATCAATTGGGTGATCAGTTGTGAGAAGATTCTACGATGGGTAGAGCACATTCTCATCACGTTCTCATCAATATAGATTCCTGGTTTGTCAATACCACCAAACTTAAACTTATTCATTAGATTATCATACATCTTTTCCGAATCAATCTCAGAATTTAGTTTTTGTGTATTGAATGGAGTGATACGATAAGCCAAACCTTCTTGAACGAAATGATTTTTTAGATTCAATTGGTTCTCTTGACCGACTGTGATAGCCATATATATCGGACGTTCCCAGTTGGCATTGGCCAACATCTCCAGCATCATCAATTCACTCTTATAAAGAGCTCTTTTGTTTTTCAGGGAAATATGCATGTAGTCAGGGATCGAATCACCTAAGGCTTCAGGGATCTTCATGCCCGAACGGCGCACAGCTTCTTTGTCGATTTTCACAACGATACTGTCTGTAGGTATTACACGTAATCCCTCTTTATCTGAACGCACCCAATATTTTAAGATGTTTTTTAGCTCGTATGGATTTTCACCAAACTGCTTCTTCAGTTCGTTCATCACTTCCGGATTTCCGCTTTTCAAAGCGCTGTCCGCTTGATTGTACATGGCATCAAGCTGTTTTTGAATGTCCGGTCGAATGGGTACGTATTCGTTCTGACCCTCTACATATTCTAAACGATCCCATGTGATAGGAAGTGAAGGAGAATCGTATGCCGGACGTTTCATCTGATCGATATACCAATCTGTTTGTAGATAGCTCAAGTTGCAGGTACGTGCATCCGTACGGAACCCTTCCGTTTCTTGATTGTACCAAAGAGGGAAAGTATCGTTATCCCCATTACTGAAAATAACAGGGTTGCCTTTTTCTTGAAGAGACATTAAATAGTTCTGACCAAAATCGCGAGCTACATAACGACCGCTACGATCATGATCGTCCCATGTCTGTCCTGCCATTTGTATCGGTACGAAGAGACAAAGGAGAGAGGCCACTGCTGCTGCAGGGAGCTCTTTTACTTTTCCATATTGTTGTATCAAACGGGTCAGTCCGGCTACACCCATACCTATCCATATGGCAAACGCATAGAATGAGCCTGCATATGCGTAATCTCGTTCACGAGGTTGGGCAGGTGTCTGGTTCAAATAAAGTACAATTGCAATACCGGTCATGAAGAATAAGAAGAACACAACCCAGAATTGCTGAATACCTTTCTGGCTGTGATAAGCTTGCCAAAACAAACCGATCAATCCTAGCAGTAAGGGTAGACAATAGAATACATTATGTCCTTTATTATCTTTGAGGTCTTGCGGAAGTAAATCTTGATTGCCCACCAATATATTATCGATGAATTTGATGCCGGTTATCCAGTTTCCGTGTTCAATCTCTCCGCTACTTTGAATGTCGTTCTGTCGTCCGGCAAAGTTCCACATGAAGTACCGCCAGTACATGAAATTCAACTGATAAGAGAAGAAAAACTGAATGTTTTCCCATTGAGTAGGGATATTTACCATCACCATGTTTCCGCATTGGTCGAATGGTACATCATTTCCTTTGATATTGACCCAATTCTTATACATCTCTGCATGTTGTTTGCTATACATACGAGGGAAAAACATGTTTTGGGCATATTCGTAATCTGTCCGACCGGGTAGTTCGGTGTAAGAGTCTTTTTCTTCGGGAGAAGTTTTTTCTTTCCGAACATATTTGGTGGTTGATTCACCTTCTCTAGGTACACAATAGCCGTCTTTTACGTCCAAAGCTACTTCCGATGAGTAAGCAGGTCCGTAGAATAATGGGCGTGTTCCATATTGCTCGCGTCCTAGGTACTCACCTAAAGTGAAAATATCCTCAGGCGAGTTTTGATCCATTGGAGTATTGGCAGTAGAACGGATCACAATCAATGCATACGATGAATAACCGATAACGATCATCATTGTACACAGTAAAGCTGTGTTCATTGTCCGAGCTGATATGCGATATCTAGCCTTTATCTTTTCTTGAATATTCGGTGCAAGATAGAGACCTAACAGGGCAATAACCAATATGCCTATCAAGATACTGCTGGTGCCGTGTCCATAGAAAGGAATACCTAGTAGGGCAATTGTGAGCATGAAAGAGAGAGCCATTCGTGCTTTGCTCTTTTCATGATAACTCTCGTATATACCCCACGCTAAAGCAGCTACCAAGATGATGATATACACTACTACTCCTGTGTTGAAAGGTAAGCTTAATGTATTGACAAATAGTAATTCGAACCATCCGCCTACTTTGACGATACCCGGTACAATGCCGTAAAGTACGATACCTACCAAGACCATCGATCCAGCTAAAGCAATTAAAGAACCTTTGGCTGTAGCTTCGGGATTTTTCTTGTAATAATAGACCAGAACAATGGCGGGGAGGCAGAGTAGATTTAATAGATGGACACCTATACTTAGTCCTGTAAGATATGCAATCAAAATCAGCCAACGGTCGGAATTTGGTTCATTAGCCATGTCTTCCCATTTTAAGATCAGCCAAAATACAACGGCTGTGAATAGGGATGAAAAAGCATATACTTCACCTTCAACAGCTGAGAACCAGAAGGTATCGCTGAAAGTGTAGACAAGGGCGCCTACCACTCCACTACCCATCACTGTGATGAGCTGGCTTTTAGTGATATTGTTTTCGTCGGATATGACTAACTTGCGAACCAAGTGTGTGATACTCCAAAATAGGAATAAGATACAAGCCCCACTCATGAGTGCGCTCATATAATTGACCATTTTGGCCACAGTAGTCACATCAGAAGCAAACTGTGTAAACAGGTTAGCCACCAACATGAAGAAAGGAGCACCGGGTGGGTGACCAACTTCCAGTTTATAGCCTGTGGTGATAAACTCGGGACAGTCCCAGAAACTGGCTGTGGGCTCTATTGTCAGGCAATAGACAGTAGCCGCAATGATAAAGACGATCCAACCAGTCAGGTTGTTGATGGTTTTGTACTGTTTCATTAACTTTTTCGTAGTTTATTCGTTAAAAACACTTTACGCGGATGCAAAGATAATCAATCATACGCATAAAGTGGCTGAATGATAAGAATTATTAAGCATAACTGATCATTTATCGCTACACTCATGATGGTGCTCGCCCAAAATACGGTGAGGTAATGTTCCGTGTCCCAGCAACTCGATGGGGCAGTTGAAATTCCTTTCCAGCCATTCTGTACTGATACCGGTATCTGGATGGTAATCGAGAGTTTCGTTTACACATGCAATGGACTTCACCTGTTGGAGAACTGTTCCAATATCATGGCTGACAAGGATGATTGCGCATTCTTTATTGATTTCAGCCAGCAGCTCATATAGTCTTGCTTCAAAGCGCTTGTCGATATAAGTGCTAGGTTCATCTAAAATGACCACATCCGGGTCTGAAATGATAGCTCTGCCAAGTAAAGCACGTTGCAACTGACCTCCACTCAATTGTCCGATAGCCCGTTTCTCGATGCCGTCAAGTCCCATCCGTGTGATGATAGTTTGCGCTTTCTCTCTCTGACTTTGCGTATATCTCGAACACAATGATTTTTGAGAACTCAGTCCCGAAAGGATCACCTCTTCTACAGAAATAGGAAACTTTTTATCGATCGAATTATATTGCGGTAAATAACCAATCGTGAATGAAGCTTGTGAAGTTTTCGACGAAGGTTGCTGACCCTCCTGATTCTGTTCCTTATTGAAAAGTATTTCACCCTTTGAAGGCTTAATCAGCCCCAAAATGCATTTGATCAGTGTCGTCTTTCCACCACCGTTCGGACCGATGATTCCCAAGAAATCTCGTTCATAGACATTCAGGTTGATGTCGTGAAGAACCGTTTTGTGATTATAATCGGCACTTAAGTTCTTTATTTCTATGATCGGCTTCATTTCTACTTAATTTGGATTTGCCAAAGCGTTAGCGACATTGATCATTTCTGTCTCCCAGTCGTAACTTAACGGATTGATCGGTACAATCTTTGTGTTCGTCTCTTTGGCTATAATTTCTGCATTTCGTTTATCAAATTCCGGTTGGATAAAAATGACTTTTACTTTTTCTTTTCTGCAACGATCTACTAACTCTTTAAGATGCGATGGGGAAGGTTCTTTTCCTCCTTCTTCAATTGATATCTGGTGCAGACCGTAGTCGCGTGCGAAATACGAGAGTGCCGGATGATAGATAGCGAATGATCGTGAGGTGTTGGGACTCTGTAATATTTTTCGGATCAGACTATCGGTTTGGTTGATTCTATTGCAAAGTGAATCGTAACGGATCAAGTAATAGGCTTCATTCTTCTTGTCCAGTCGGCAGAGGGCATTATATGTGTTACTTGCCAGGATCAATGCATTTTTTGCAGAGTTCCATACATGAGGCTCTACGGGGTGAACATGAGCATGACCTTCGTGACTTCCCTCTTCCTGACAAGCCGCTTGATTTCCGTTTAAGATCAGATCTATTCCTTTAGAGGTATCGATCACTTGAAGGTGAGGTGTATTATCTAATAGACGCTCCATCCAGTTCTGTTCGAATCCAATATACCCAATGCGGAAATAGGCTTTGCTCTCTCCTAAAGAGACCAATTGCTCGGGAATAGGGTCGTATGTCTCGGCACTGGAGCCTTTAGGAACCATGCTGACCACTTTAAATTTATTTCCTGCGATGGCTTCGGTAATATAACGTTGCGGTTCTAAGGTGACAGTGATAATCGGCTGATCCGATTCTTTGCCCTTGCTGGATTTTCCATTACAGCCACTCAATGTAGGTACAAGAATAATCAGGATGGTCCTTATGAGTATACAATGTATTTTTTTCATTTTTATTAATAGGTTATTGGTTTGATATTTTAGTTGTTGTTTTCTTTTTTTTGCGCGCGCAAAATCTCTCGCTTTCCTCCCGGTGGACCAGGTAGTCGTTCAACGATAAATCCGGCTGTTTGCAGCATTCTTCTCACCACTCCTTTGGCGCAATAGGTGGTAAGGATACCTTGGGGACTCATCCGTTCGAACAGTTTGTTGAAAAGCTCTTGTGACCAGATCTCCGGTTGCTTCTCGGGTGCGAAAGCGTCGAAATAGATCACATCTGCTCGCAACTGTTCGAGTTCACCGAAGCAGGTAATATCCTTTTGCTGTTTGCTGAGTGTAAAGTTTGGAGAGATCAGGCAATCTTCGTTCCAAGGAGTAGAATGCATCTTCTCGAAAAGTGCCCCTAGCTCAACCTGCCGACCGTTTATGCAAAGAGGGGGCTGGTTCTGGTGATACTCCAACTTCTCGACGGTTTCCCAAGAGAGTGGGTACAACTCGATTCCGGTATAATGGACAGGTCTTTGCAACTTTTCTGCTTCTCTCAGTGTAAGAAGAGCATTGAGGCCCGTACCAAAACCAATCTCGAGGATTCGTGGCATGGGAGCGGCGCAAGCCTTTAGTCCCATGTCGATAAATATATGTTGCGACTCGGTCACTGCTCCTTTGGTAGAGTGATAGTGCTCATTGAGCGCTGGTACAAAGAGAGTGGTGCTTCCGTCGTCTGTTTTTTCCAGAATTCTTTCCATGATGATCTATTTTAATTCAATCGGTCGGGTTTACATAATCGTTTCGATTGCTTTTTCGGCAATCCATAGAAATGCGATATAACGAAGCAGTTTACCGATCAACATGGATAAAGTGGTCATCCAGATATTACTTCGCATAAACCCCAAAGCGATCGAGATAACTTCTCCCAAGCCGGGTAAAAATGCAAAGAATGCCATCAGAGCTCCTTTCCCTTGCAGAAAACGAGTCATTTTGTCGATCTTCTCTTTTTTTACTTTAAAATATTTCTCTATCCAATTAACTTTTCCTAAGTGCCCCATAAAATAGCAAGTCATACCTCCAAGTGTATTTCCTAAGGTTGCAGCTATGAGACAATGAATTGGATTGAGACCCAGTTTGATTAATGCTACCAATACAACCTCCGAACTGAAAGGTACGATACTTCCTGCCAGCATAGCGGCTATAAACAGCCCGGGCAATCCCCATTCAATGAGGAGTTGAGATATGTAATTTACAAAAGTGTCCATATATTATTTATAAATAAAAGAATCAAAGAGACCATTGATCCAATAAAAAACAGATTCGATATTTTGCTGTTGGTCAAAGCAAATAAATGCCCGATGAGTATACTTACCAGTATGATAAGCAGCGGGAACAGACGGGTAGCTGTACCGGGTTGAATGGCGATATATAGGAAGATATAAAATGCCAAACTAATGATGAAACGCAAGTATGAACGGGTACGAATTTTATCTTCGTAGCCAGTGATAAAGCAGTGGGCTGCACTTACTAGGAACAGAATGAGCAGATAGATCAAAGTAAACAACTCCCATTTTTGCAAAGATCCGAAGTCGAATAGAGGTGAAAAAGTAATTAATTCTTTAAAAGGGACATAGAACAGATCGATTCGATGGTAAAATGCTGCATGTGCAAAGAGTAACCAATAGGGTAGGGTCAGTCCGATCAATGCTGCGAAAAGACTGCGAAAAGTCAATGATTGAAAACGATAGGATGTGGTAAGCCACAAAATAGATAAAAAGATGAACGGAGGAAATAAGATACTTCCTACACTAATGAAGAAAAAAGAATAAAAAATGCTACCGGACGGTTGGGATTGTTGATAGCTTTTGAATAAGAAAAAGATAGAGAGAAGTAAGAAAACGGAGATGATGTCTCCTACATATAGATAGTGCATGGCGGGACAAGCCGTGACTAACATAAAGTAAAATGAGGTTTGTACAGAAGCCCGGATGCGTATGATGGTGAATTGATTATTCAGCTCAATCAGAAAATACCCAATGATCCCATATAGGAGAAAGCAACTGATCCTATCCGCCCATGAGGGTATCAACAAGCGATGAATAGACTCCCATATCTCTAAACCTTTCTCCTGTTGTTTGATATCAGGAATTAAGAATGCAATGATGATCCAGCACAGGGTGCAGGTAAAAATAACGGCAGGCAGTGTCCATCTCCCTGCCGTTATTTGGCTTTGTAATCTATTATTTCTCATTTAATAGTTATAAATCAAATCCAATATCTCTACGGAAATACTTCTTTTCAAATTGAATTTTTTCAGCTGCTTGATAGCTTTTCTGCAATGCTTCTTCTTTCGTTTCACCATACGAACAGACCGCTATTACCCGTCCGCCGTTAGTGACAACATCCTTTCCTTTGGTTGTTGTTCCGGCATGGAATACCAAACTGTCATCGGCAGATATAAGATCGAGTCCATCGATTGGAAAGCCTTTTTCGTAAGCTTCCGGATATCCGCCACTCACTAACATCACACAAGCTGCAGTTCGTGGATCCAGAGTAAGTGTCTTTTGATCCAGATTGCTCTCTTTCACTCCTTCGAATAGGTCAACTAGATCGCTCTGTATTCTCAGCATTACACTCTCAGTTTCGGGATCGCCCATTCGAACGTTATACTCGATCACCATTGGTTCATTTTTCACTTTTATCAAGCCTATGAAAATGAAACCTTTATAGGTAATATTTTCTTTTGCCAGTCCGTTGATCGTCGGTTCGATAATTCGGGTGCGGACCTTTTCCATGAAGATCTCATCAGCAAAAGGAACCGGTGTGATGCTGCCCATTCCACCTGTGTTCAAACCTTTATCTCCTTCCCCGATGCGTTTGTAATCTTTTGCTACAGGTAACACTTTATAATGCTCCCCATCCGTTAGTACAAAAACTGAGCATTCGATACCGCTGAGGAATTCCTCAATTACGACCGTTGAAGAAGCCTCTCCAAACATTCCGTCGATCATACCTTTCAACTCTTTCTTTGCCTCTTCCAAAGTCGGCAAAATAAGTACTCCCTTTCCGGCACATAAACCGTCGGCTTTTAACACGTAAGGAGCTTCTAAGGTTTCTAAGAAGGCCAAGCCTTCTTCAAGATTGTTTTTAGTGATGCTCTTATAACGTGCTGTGGGGATTTGCTGGCGAGACATAAAGCCTTTAGCAAACTCTTTGCTTCCTTCTAATTGAGCTCCTTGTTGTGAGGGACCAATAACAGCTATCGACTTCAGCAACGGGTTACTTTGAAAATAATCGTAGATGCCTTCTACCAATGGATCCTCGGGACCGACAATAATCATATCAATATTTTCCTGTAAAGCGAATGCTCCAATTGCTGCAAAATCTGTTGCTTTCATGTTGATGTTCTCGCCTACAGATCTTGTTCCGGCATTTCCCGGTGCAATAAACAGTTTGTCTACTTTGGGACTTTGTGCGATTTTCCAAGCTAATGCATGCTCACGTCCGCCTGAGCCTAATACTAATATCTTCATATGACTTTATTTATGGTTGCTGCGTTGTAATTTGCAAATAAGTTTCAAAATAGCGAGTAATTTTCTCATGTAGATGTACTCGGTCACGTCCCATCACATTGTGTTGATGACAAGGATAGATGAATAGATCCGGATAGGTCCGTTGATCGATACAAGCTTTCATGAACGATAAGGTATGTTGTGGAACGCAGGTATCATCGTGATCATCATGTATCATCAATAGATGACCTTTCAATTGACCTGCTATATTTTTCAGGTTACACTCTTTATATCCTTCCGGATTTGTTGCTGGAGTATCCATGTAACGTTCACCGTACATAACCTCGTAATAGCCCCAGTCGATTACCGGGCCTCCTGCTACACCTACCTTAAAGAGATCAGGATAACGAAGCATAAGTGCTGTGGTCATATGTCCTCCGAAGCTCCATCCGTGTACCCCGATTCGATTACCGTCGACATAAGGAAGGGTTTTTAGGAATTCCACTCCTTTCACCTGATCTTTTCCTTCTTCGATGCCTAACCGACGGAAAGTAACATTCTCGAACGCTAAGCCGCGGTTTGAACTACCACGGTTATCGATGGTAAATAGAATGTAGCCTTTGTTGGCCATATAAAGATCCCATCCACGGGCTCCGTTCATCCATCCACCGTTGACAAGTTGGGCATGTGGACCACCGTATACATAGACAACAACCGGATATTTCTTGTTCGGATCGAAATCTGCTGGTTTAATCAGACGGTAGTGAAGATCTGTCTGGTTGTCTGCCGCTTTGATCGTACCTGTTTCAATGGTAGGCATGATGAAGTCCGCATAAGGATCGGATGCAGTCAGCAGATTCGTCCCTTTGAATGTCCGAGTGTTGATAAGATCAATTACCCTGGGCTGTTGGGCGGTAGAATAGGTATCAATCAGATACTCTCCCGACTGACTGAGCGAACCTTGATGAGTACTTTCTAATGAGGATTCGAAAGATTTATTCATTTTTCCACTTTCCACATTGACACTGAAATGCCCGCTTTTTAAACCTTCTATAGCTGTGAATAACACCTCTTTCCGTTTGGCGTTAAATCCTAATAGTTTGTTGATAAGCCATTTCCCCTTAGTTAGTTGCTTGATCAATTTACCCTCTCTACTATATAGGTAAAGATGTTTATAACCGTCTCGTTGACTTTGGTAGATAAACTTTGTCTGATCCCAAGGTAAGAAAGTAATGGGATGTTCAGGTTCTACGTATTTGGGATGTTTTTCTTCAAAAAGTGTTGCCGAAAGTTCACCGGTCTCAGCATTATATTGGCAAAGTTTAGCATGATTCTGGTCTCTATTCAATTCTATTAGATAAAGGCTCTTTTCATCCGGCGACCAACTGATGTTGGTGAAATAACGGTTGGTAGGATCTCCTGTATTTAAATAGATGACTTTCTCACTCTTCGGGTTGAAAACGCCCACTTTTACCTGATGACTGGTCATCCCTGCCATTGGATATCGGATGTTGTTTACTGCTCCTATAGGTGCAGTGATATCTACCAAAGGATACTGTGCAACCATTCTTTCGTCCATCTGATAAAAGGCGAGCAGAGCTCCCTTCGGGCTCCAGAATGTACCTTTCGAGATGCCAAATTCGTTTCTGTGGACTGATTGTCCGCATAAAACTCCCAAAGGTTCGTTCGTGACTGCTCGATCGCCTACATATAAGTTATTACCAATGGTGTAAGCTACTTTTTCATTCGCCGAGCAGAAATCTTTGTTTACTCCTCCTTTTTGAAACGGGATCGTTTTTACTATTTCTTGTTTTTTAAAATCGTAAACAATATACTGATCCGATGAAGCAATTAATAAATGCGATCTGTTGGTCCACGGGAAACGGATGTCGTAAAGATGTTGAAGCGTTTTTAGATGGCTCTTTGTCAGACTTTCATTGATCTTTTGGCGAGTGATAATTACTGTTTCTTTGCCATTTTCCGGGTTGATGGCAGTGATCGTATCGATCCCCGGCTTGATACATTTTTCTCCCCACCACTGCAGATTGTAAATATTCTCAGCGTAACGGTAAGTCTCCCCCCCTGGAATTAAGTCTTCTAGAGTAGGCATTTTTTTTAAATTCTGTGACATCATGTTCAGAACGATTGGGAATGTCAGTAACAATATGATAAATCTTTTAGTAGCTTTCCTCATTTCTATCTTTTTTAGATTCAAAAACTGTTTGTGGATCTAGCAACTTTGAATATACTCGCTTTCACTGACGTAAAAGGTTATATTCAAAGTTGTAAGCTAAACTTTTTACTTTTCTTTGGTCGAGAACCTTGGTTTACGGCTTTTAAACTCTTTGGGTCCTTTGCCTTCATTCTTGAAATCTTCGCGACTTCTTCTTTCGCCTCTCTTAAAGTCTCTCTCTTCACGACGAGGCCTTCCTTCGGCATCCGTACGTTTGAATCTTGGCTCTCTCTCTTCGCGGCGAGGTCTTCCTTCGGCATCCG
>Ga0114938_1000395_pt1 | contig 33483 bp, 35 predicted proteins | sample AshMeaBigSpring_FD_88675 | JGI IMG/M metagenome (GOLD analysis project Ga0114938, IMG submission 88675) | Groundwater microbial communities from Big Spring, Nevada to study Microbial Dark Matter (Phase II) - Ash Meadows Big Spring | ecosystem: Environmental > Aquatic > Deep subsurface >... | reverse complement strand
CTCCGCTGGATCATGAACCGGCCCTGCCTGAGGAAGCTCTTGAACTCGGCTTCGGGACCGGGCCCCCTCAGCGGCGACATCGCTCCTCCTCGCACCGTATTCGGACTGGCCAGCGGCTCGGACTTTATGCATTCATGCCGAGCGAAGGCAATTGCGATTGCGGCAACGACTGCCATGCCACGATCGAGCATGAAGGCTGAAGGCACTCGTGAAGACGACAGGAGGCGGCGCGCGTGAGCGATAGCGCAATCGAGGCAGCCTTGGCGCCGATCCGGTCGGCTTCGGCCGACCGGGCGTTCGTGGTGGCGCAACTCGGCCAGTCGCTCGATGGGCGCATCGCCCTTCCATCCGGCGAGAGTCGCTGGATCAATCGCGAGGCCGCGCTCGATCACGTCCACCGGCTGCGCGCCGCGGTCGATGCCGTCGTGGTCGGCGTCGGCACCGCCATCGCCGACGATCCGCTGCTCAACGTGCGCCGGGTGAGCGGGCGCAGCCCGGCCCGCGTGGTCATCGATCCCTCGGGCAAGCTCTCCGGCAAGGCCAAGTGCCTCCTCGCCGGCGATGGCGCCGCGCGCTTCTTGGTACGAGAGACAGATGGCATTGCGCCTGAAGGCGTCGAGGTGGTTGCGGTCGCAAAGGTCGATGGCCGGTTGCCGCCGCGCGCGATCGTCGCGGCGCTGTTCGAGCGCGGGCTGCGCAAGTTGCTGATCGAGGGCGGCGCACATACGGTATCCGCCTTTGTCGAGGCCGGCGTGGTCGACCGCCTGCATGTGCTCGTCGCGCCGGTCATTCTCGGCGCGGGCAAGCCGGGCCTCACGCTTGCTCCAGTGGCGCGGCTGGCCGACGCCCGCCGTCCGGCGACGCGGGTGCATGTTCTCGGCGACGGCGATGTGTTATTCGACTGCGACCTTCGAGTCCCGGGCTGAGGAGATCACAATGCCGGAGATGCGGTCCAACCCGCCGCACGCGCAGACCGCGCGACCGCACGAGCTCACCTACACGCGCACCGCACGCGTGTTTCATTGGGTCACAGCGGCACTCATTGCCGTGCTCGCGCCGCTCGGCATCGCGATGTACTATCGCGGCAACACGCTCAACATCTGGGACGGCACCACGAATGCGATGTACAGCATGCACAAGCTGCTCGGCTTCACGCTTCTGCTGATCGTCGTCGCACGGATCATCTATCGCTTCAAGCACGGCCGGCCGGAGGACGAGAAGGACCTCGAGAACTGGCAGAAGATCGCGTCCTACCTCGTGCACAGCGCTCTCTACGTGATGTTGTTCGTCGTGCCGCTGCTCGGATGGATCGGAGTTCAGCGCTATCCCGCGCTCGACGTGTTCGGCCTGTTCAACCTGCCGAAGTTCCTCAAGCCCAACGAGGCCGCGGCTTCCCGCGCCTTCATGCTGCATGCCTGGGGTGCGTTCCTGCTGATCGCGCTGATCGCCGGACATATCGGCGCGGCGCTCTATCATCACTACGTGCGCAAGGACGGCGTGCTCAAACGCATGTGGCCGGGCCGGAACGATCCCTGAGCAGCGCTCAGGGCGGCAACGCCAGCGTGTCGGTGTGGCCGACCTCGGCGCCGGTGCGCCTAACGGCTGCCCAATCGTCGACCGTCCGGGCGGGAACTGCGCCCGTCTCGCGCACCGCCCCGGCGAAGCCCTCGCTGAGCGATGATACGAGGGACCGATCGCGGGCATCGAGGAGCCACGGGCTGTCGCCCTCGCTTACGCGATAGCGGGCAGCGCGGAATGCCTCTCTGAGCAGACGCGGCGCATTCGGCCCGGCCGCGGCGCCGAGGCCCTTGTCGGTCGCCTGGTGGGCGTGGAAGGCCGCGACCATCGCGGTATCCGCGGCATGTGCCGGCCTCCAGCGCTGGCCGCCGTTGTAGGTCAGCACCGTGTAGAAGGCGGCTCGACGGGCCGCGACCGCACGCGCGAAGGCGTCGATGACATCCGCCGAGGCGAGATCGAAAAAGGCGGAGGCGGTCACGAGATCGGCCGGCGGTCCGATCGCTGCCTCGACATCGCGCGCGAGATCGGACTTCCGGAACCGCACGGCGAGCCGGCGTCCAGCCTTGCGGAGATTGAGCGCCTCGTCATCCGCTGTCACGAGGTCGGCCCAGCGCACGAGCAGCGCCCGCGCCTCGGTCAGCTGCCCGGCATCGTGGTCGACGAGCGTCCAATGCTGCTCGGGCCCGAGCAGCGCGAAGGTTGCGCGCAGGTTCGAGCCGGTGCCGCAGCCGATGTCGGTGATCGAGACGACCTCGCTCCGGGCAAAGTGCGCCGCAAGCTCAGCCTCGAGGCCGGTCGCCCGCGACCGGTGATCGACCGGCTCGCGCAGCGCCAGCCATTCGGGCGAGAAACCGCTCATCGGGCCACCCTCCTGATGACATCGGCAACGATCGCCGAGGTTGCTTCCCAGCGCGGCAAGGCCGAGGCCGCGGACCAGGCGGCATCGGCCATGGCAGACCGCAGCCTCGGCTCGTCGAGGGCGCGGCCGAGCACCCACATCAGCGCCCGCGCGCTGCCAGGCATGACCTTGATCGCCGCGGCGTCCGGCACGGTCTCGCCTGCCGCTCCACCGGTGGTCGTCACAATGGGCAATCCGCGCGCCAGCGCCTCCGCCAGCACCATGCCGTAGCCCTCGAAGTGAGACGACATGACGAAGAGATCCGCTCCGTCATAGAGCTGGGCGAGCGCTGCATCGTCGACCGCTCCGGCGAGCGTCAAGCGCTCCTCGAGCCCGAGACGGGCGATCTGCGCTTCGAGCGTCCGGGCCGTCTTCGGGCTGCGGTCGAGCGCACCGGCAATCGTCAAATGCCAGGCGAGCGGCTTCAGTCCGGCGAGCGCCTCGACGAGCAGGTCGTAGCCCTTGCGCGGCACGACCGCGCCGACCGCCAGGATGTGAACCGACGGAGCGCCGCTGCCACGGGCGCGCGGCGCCGGCTCCACGCCCGGCACCGCCACGGTGATGCGCTCCGATGTGACGGCGAAATCCTGCACGAGGAGACGCGCGGTCGCAGCACTCGTGACGACGATGTGGCGGGCCAGCGCCAGCGCGCCGCGCTCGCTGTCGATCAGTCGCTCGTGCTCAGGCTCGCCGAGCCCGGCCTCGAGCCCCAGCGGATGATGGACGAGCGCAACGATCGGGGCTCGGATCGAACTGATCAGTCGCTCCGGCAAGGCGCCATAAGCGAGACCGTCGATCAGCAGCACCCGGGTCGGCGGAACGGCGAAAAGCCTGCTGCCCGTCAGATCGAGATCCTGTTCCGTTGGAAACGGGAAGGAGCCGGGAAGCGGCAAATGGACGAGTTCGACACCGTCGGCCGGCATAAGCGCGAGGAGCCGCCGGTCGTAGGCGTAGCCGCCGGTCGGCAGGCCGATATCGCCCGGTATGGCGAAGGCGCACTCAACCACCGACCGGTCCCTCGAACCAGGCGCGGGCGAGGTCGGTCTCGTGCAGCGTCACGCGGATCCTGGCGAGGCCCTTGCCGTCCTCCCCGAGTGCGCCCGTGGCCGCCGCCTTCGCCATCTGCTCGAACACGTAGCGGCAGAGGAACTCGGTCGTCGTCAGCATGCCCTTGAACGCCGGCAGCACGTCGAGGTTCTGGTAGGCGAGCGGCTTGAGCGTCTTGCCGAGCACCTCGAGCGCGGCGCCGATGTCGACGACGACGTTCTGCTTCGTCAGCTTCTCGCGAAAGAAAGCCACATCGACCACAAACGTTGCGCCGTGCATGCGCTGGGCCGGCCCGAAGAACGGATCGGGCAGGCTGTGGGCGATCATGATGCGATCACGGACTTCAACGGCGAACATGGGCAGGGGGCTCCGGGTCGGTTGCGGCGCAGGCCTATGCCGGGCTGAACCGGGCGGCCGTGTGGCGCAGATATGCCCGGATCGGCACCGGACGCAACAGCGCGCCGGGCGGGCCTGGGGTCGAATGCCGATTGTCGATTGGCGGCCGCAGGAGCCCGCAACCGGCCCCGACCGCTTTGAGGCCGGCTACTCGGCCGCGTCCATGATCTCCTGCGGCATCGGCGCCCGCACCTGATCCGCCGCGATCATGCCGAGGGCGTGCAGGTAGACGTCGAGCATGCTCTCCTCCTCCTGCCGCTCGGTCTGGCTCTTCTTGCGCAACCGCACCACCTGGCGGAGCACCTTGACGTCGAAGCCGACGGCCTTCGCCTCCAGGTACTTGTCGCGGATGTCGGTGGCGAGCGACTTCTTCTCCTCCTCGAGCCGCTCGATCTGCTCGACGAGCTGGCGGAGCTGTTTCTGTGCGGAAGCCTGGAGTGTCGTCATCCTAACCCCTCGTCTGTGAATGCTGCAGCGCGCTGCGGGCCGATCACCGCCGCTGCTGGCGTCGCGTGGTCCCGATCGAGCGATCCCGACTGCTATCGGCGCCGGCTGCGGCCAGCAAGGCGCCCCGGCCGGTACCGCCGCGTTATCCCCTTTATTCCGTCCCGGTCACGCAGCTGCGACATCCGGACCGGCGTTGTTCTCGTAGAGGACCAAATCTACTAGGATCGAATCGCGCAGCGTTGCTGCGCCGACCGCCGGACACCGCCTTATGCAGCTCGTCACGATCGCCCGCAATCCGGCCCCGAGCGGGGCCGTCGTCGGCCAGTTCAAGGGCTATGACGGCGCGCTTCTTCGCTTCGCCCGCTGGCAGCCGACGCGCGGGCCCCGCCGCGGCACGGTCGTCTGCCTGCCCGGTCGCGGCGAGATCATCGAGGCCTATTTCGAGACGATCGCCGATCTCACCCGGCGCGGCTTTGCGGTCGCGGTGATGGATTTCCGCGGTCAAGGCGGCTCGGTGCGCGAGCTCGACGATCCGCGCAAAGGGCATATCACCGATTTCTCCGCCTATGATCGCGACCTCGCCTGCTTCATGCGCGAGGTCGTCATGCCGGACTGCACGCCGCCCTATATCGGCCTCGGCCATTCGATGGGCGGCAACGTGCTCATCCGCAATGCTGCGCTCGCCGGCACATGGTTCGATCGGCTCGTCGTCACCGCGCCGATGCTCCGCCTGCATCCGAGCAAGGTCGCCAACGCGTACACGGCCGCCCGCATCTATGCCCGTGTCGGTACCCTCGCCGGCCTCGGCACGTCCTACGTCCGCGGCGGCTCGGCCGTGCCCGATGCCGCCGTGACCTTCGAGGCCAACGAGCTGACGGGCGACCGGGACCGCTGGCTGCGCAACCGGACCCTGCAGGCGGCCGCCGCCGAGCTCGGCATCGGCTCGCCGACCGTTGCCTGGCTCGATGCCGCATTCCGCTCGTGTGCGGCGCTGATGGTGCCGGACTTCGCCAAACGCATTTCGGTGCCGATGCTGCTCGTGTCCTCGGGGCGCGATACCATCGTGTCCCCGCATGCGATCGAGACGTTCGCGGGGCGGCTGAAGCTCGCCACCCACATCGGCCTCTCGACCTCCAAGCACGAGATCCTGCAGGAGAGCGATGCGCTGCGCGGCCGCTTCTGGGCGACATTCGACGCCTACATGGGCCTCCAGGCCGAGGCGGCTTAGAGCCTGATCGTTCGAGTTGCGCGCGCTTCGCGCGAGCTTCGAGAACGTGAATCAGACTCTCAAACAAGAACTTGGAGCACGATCGCGCTGCGTAATGCGATTCCACCAAGAGCGATCATGCTTTATCCCGCGGTGCGGCGATCCGCGGCATTTGATGCAATTTCATGCGGCAAGCCGATCGCATTTTCCGATCGTTGTCAGGTCGACCGTGAGGGCGCCGCAACCATGTCGAGCCACCGCCGGCCGCAAAGCGTCGTTGCGCACAATTGTCGAGGCCAGCATCAGCCGCGCTTAACCCGTCGGGCATAGTCTCGCCCCTCTCGGACACAACCAGTGTGGGGCGGTCATGAAAGGCTCTGTCTTCGTCAACTATACGAGCACGATGCGGCGCGTCGGCCTCGCACGCGAGATCGAGCAGGTCGGCAAGCGGCTCAACTCGATGTCGGCGGAGCATCGCCGCGTCATCGGCCACGACCACGGTCTCGTCAGCCGCGCGGACCGCTCGGACCCCCGCTCGACGCTGATCGTCTCGAACGCACCGCTCGCCATGACGCTTTGCGGGCACTGAGCGCGTACCTGTCGAATTTCTCTGCCAGACCCTCGACGAGGCGCCGGATATCTCCGGTGCCTCGCTTCTTTTCGATCGATGCGGTCAGTTGCCGAACAGCAGATCGAACAGCGTCTTCGGCTTCGCCGGCCGCGGTGACGCGCTCGTCCGCGGGCGGGTATCGTAGGGCGAGCCGCCCCACGTCGACTGCGCCCACGGCGCCCAGCTTGGCGCGCCGCTCGGCCTCGGCGCGTCCGAGGCGACCACGCGACGGGGCACCGGAGCGGGCGTCAGGTCCTTGTCGAGTGACTTTGCGCGGCGCAGTTGCATCTCGTCGGTCATTCCGTCGTAGCTCGCCACGACGATCCTGCCGTCCTCCCAGGTCCACTGGGACTGCTTGTCGCCATGGCGATGCAGGTTGATGCCGAGCACCGTGCTTTCCTGAACGTCGATGATCGCGATCTGCTCGACGGTCTCGGTGCCCGAGCCGGTCGGCGCGGTGCCGGACGCAAAGCGGAGCACACCGATGCCCTTGTGGACGCCCCGCTTCAGGTCCCACTCGAGCAGGAGCGGCTGGCCTTCGCCGATCATCTCGAGCGGCACACGCAGCCGCGGGTACTGGCTGTTGATCGCGAAGTATCTGCCCGAGCGCGTGACGACGCGCCAGCGGTCGGTGCCGAGGCCCGCGACATCGGTCTCGGCGATCAGCTGGCCGGCGCCGAGCCGCTCCAGGCCGTCGGCCGCCTCGCGAAGGCCGGGGCGAGCGGCGAGCGCGGCGCGGTAGCGGGTCACCGCGTCCTCGTTGCGACCGATGGCCTCGTCGATCTCGCCCATCGCCCAGAGCACCTCGGCACGGGAGGGATCGAGCTTGACCGCCTTCTCGAGCTCCTTCTGGCCGAGGTCGGGCTGCCCGATCTGCTTGTAGACGATGGCGCGGTAGGCGAAGGCGACCGCGGAGCGCGGATCGAGCTCGAGTGCACGGGCGAGGTCGGTTTCGGCCTCGTCGAAGGCCTCGGCCTTGGCGTACGCGAGCCCGCGCCCTAGGAACGCGGCGACCGAGCGCGGCTCGAGCTCGATCGCGCGGGAGAAGTCCTTGATCGCGGAGGCAGCATTGCGCGCCATCAGGTAGGCGCTGCCGCGCAACACCAGGATCTCCGCGTTACCGGGCTCGAAAGCGGCGGCGCGGCTCAGATCCTCGACCGCGTCCTCGTAGCGCTCGACGGCGAGCTTCGCCTCGGCGCGGGCCCGGTAGCCGGATGCGAAGCGGGCATCCATCTGCAGCGCCCGCGAGAAGTCGCGCATCGCTGCATACGGCCGGTCCTGGCTGAGCAAGGCCCGGCCGCGGCCGGACAACGGGGCGGCGTTCGCCGGCATCAGCTCGATGGCCTTGGAGAAATCGCGGATCGCCTCGGCGGTCTGGCCAAGCTGAAGAAAGGCGCTCGCGCGATTGTTGTAGGCGGTCGCATAGCCGGGCGCGAGCAGGATCGCGCGGTTGAAGTCCTTCCCCGCCTCGCGGGCGAGGCCGAGCGCGAGCAGGGTGTTGCCGCGATTGTTGTAGATCGGCGCATGCTCGGGGAAGAGCTGGGCGGCGCGGTTGAAGTCGTCGATCGCTGCCCGATGCTGCCCGAGCCTGAGATAGGCGACGCCGCGGTCGTTGAGCAGCGAGGCGCGCCGATCGTTGGTGAGGGCAGGGTCCTTGAGGGCCTCGGTGAACAGCGCCAGCGCCTGCTGCGCATTGCCGCGCAGCAGCACGCCGCCCGCGTCGGCCGACTTCTGGGCCGCAATATCGGTTTGCGCTGCGGCCGGCACCACGAGGCCAACCGCCAGCAGTCCAGCCGCGATGCTCGCTCGCACCATCCGCGCCTCGCCACCAATCCGGCCGGACCATCGAGCACACCGGCTCGAGGGTCAAGTGCTGCAACCTTAGCGAAATTTGGCGCCCGATTGTGGCAGCGGCAGCACGGGCTGCGCTGTGGCTCGGCGACGACACCCGCCCAACAACCTTATCCCGATGCCATGCTGCGGGGCAATTGCGGCCTGCCGGACGCTGCGGCCGATGCTAGACACCGTTCCAGTATTTCGTGCGTGGGAGGAACAAGAGCCGTGTACGCGTTGGCTCTTGCGCTGCTGGCGGCGCTTTTCGCCACGGCCTGCACCGTTCTGGAAAGCGAGACGCCGGGCCAGCTGAACCAGGCCGGGCGGAGCTTCGGCGGCGTCTACTACGCGCTGCCGCGTGGCATCGTCGACATCAGCCTCGTCGCCGACGAGCCGGCCGGCATCTTCACCATCAAGGTCTCCGAGCCGACGTTCATCCCGGACGGCAAGCACCGCTATTTCCTTCGCTACCGGCCGCATCCGAGCTACGAGGACGAGATCACCGTCACGATGGTGAAGGACGGGCGGCCGCTGCTGAAGTCGATCAGCGCCACGACCACCGACAAGACCAAGGACATCATCGTCAACCTCGCCAAGGCGGCCGCCGCGCTGCCCGGCCTGCAGTCGGGCGGGGCGGAGGTCCGCGTGCTCGGCCAGGTCTCGATCGACCCGACCGACCCGCGCGAGATGGCCTCGGCCCGCGACCACCTCGCCGCCCAGCTCGACCGCTACGTGCGCCAGCGCGACGCCGATTGCCGCCGCTTCAAGCCGGCGGACGACGTCGGCAAGGCCGCCTGCTCGCGCTTTGCCGGCCTCCTCCGCCTCGCCAGGCAGGAGCGGCTGCTCGATCTCGCCGCTGCGAGCCCGCCGGCCGTGCAGTTCGGCAGGGCGGCCGACTGCAGCATCGGCATCTGCTATCGCTCGAAGGAGCCGTTCATCATCACCTTCACGATCGCTGGTGTCACTGATACGCGGATCGTCGAGCTGCCGAACGCGTCGGAGCCGGTCGCGATCGACATCCGCCGCGCGTTCCTGGTGCAGAAGATCCAGGAGCTCGAGTTCGACGACGACGGCTTCCTGCTGCGCGCCAAGATCGACAAGAAGAGCGAGCTGCTGGCCGCCGCGCAACTGCCGCTCGCCGTCGCAACCGCGGTCTCGCAGGGGCTGCAGCTGCGCATCGATGTGACGCAGAATCGTACCGCCAGCGCCGAGGCCGAGGCCAAGCTGATCAAGGAGCGCGCCAAGCTCCGCCAGAGCGAGGAGGAGCTGCGCGCCAAGCAGGCCAAGCTGCAGTCGGGCCGCGCAGCGGGCGACGGAACCGCGCAGAGCTGGGTCGTGACGCCGTTCAAGACCAAGGTGCAGCCGCAGCAAGGCGCGGGAGCGGGGAACCCGAAGCCGGGCGAGCCTGGCGTCGACCCGGACCTCGAGCAGCAGTCGAAGGGGAAACGGCCATGATCCGTGCTCTCCTTGCCGGCCTCCCACCGATCCTTCGCGCGCTCGGCGTGGCTGTGGCGCTCGCGCTCGGCGGCTGCAGCGTCGTCACCAGCGATTCCCTGAACGGCCCCGCCCGCTCGCTGCCCGATGCAGAAGGGATCTACTACGCGCTGCCGATGGGCCTGATCGACATCACGCTTTCTGTGCATCCGGAATCCGGCCAGTTCCGCCTCAGCTTCGGTGACGTGAAGTATGTCGCCGATCCGCAGCAGCGCTACCTGATGCGCTACCGCCCGCTGCCGAACTACGACGACCTCGTCGAGATCAAGGTCAACGGCCGCTCGCTGATCTCGAACGTGCACGCCACCACGGAGGATCAGACCGGCGAGATCATCGTCGAACTCGCCAAGCTCTTCCACGGCTTCGGCGGATTGCAATCGGCCGAGATCCCGGGCGGTTTCGTCGCGCTCTCGACCGCGACCATCGACGCGAGCGATCCTGCCAAGCTGGCCGAGACGGCGGCATTCCTCAACCGCCGCGCCAGCGTGTTCGCGCGTGCCAAGCACGAGGTGGCGTGCACGGGCATCAAGCCCGAGGAGCTCACCGCCGAGATCAACAGGGCATGCAGCCTCTTTGCCCGGCTGATGCGGCCCGGGCACCGGCTCGTGCGGCTCGCGGTCGAAGCGCCGCCGCCGGTGCAGCCGACGCAGGCTGCCGACTGCACGGTCGGGCTCTGCTACCGCGTCAAGGAGCCGTATCTGATCCGCTACTCCGTCGACGGGGCGACCGGCGCCAAGCTGATCTACCTGCCGAACCGGGCGCCGCTGATTGAGCTCGATGTGCGCCGCGCCGTGCTCGTGCAGAAGATCCAGAAGATCGACTTCGACGAGAACGGCTTCCTCAAGCAGGCTTACGTGAAAAAGGGCAGCGAGCTGCTCGCCGCCTCGAAGATCCCGCTCGACATCCTGACCGCGGTCAGCACTGCGCTGCCGATCCGCCTCACCATCCAGCAGAAGCAGGTCGACGCCGCGCAGAAAAGGCTCGCGCTGATCGAGGCGCAGCAGAGCCTCGCGGAGACCGCGGCCGGCGGCGCACCGACGGGTATCGACAAGCAGTAGAGCCAACTCCGGTTGGGGCTGCACGCGCACCTCTTTTCGGCGTAGGGTGAGGCCGGCTTCCTGCAGGAGTGTGGCATGCAGAGCGATGCGACGGCCCTCGATCCTGATATCATCCGCCAGTCGACGGTGCCGCCGGTGCATGTGCCGGCACGGCGCAAGGCCTCCGCGCCAAAGCCGATGGAGCCCGAAATCGGGCTGCTGAAACGCATGTGGCGTTCGATCTTTGGTGGCCCATCGACGGAACCGAAGCCTGCGGCGCGGCGCGACGCACCGGCGACGCGCAGCGTCTTGGGCGGGACCGGCGCGGTGCCGCCGCCGCGCTACTCCGACGACACGGCTGCGGACATCGAGGAGATCATCAGGCCGGCGACCCGCAGCATCGGCGTCGATCGGCGCGAGCTGGTGCCGGCCGACAAGCTCGGCTTCAAGCCCTGGACCACGATCTGCCGGCTCGAGATCACCTACGCCACCGGCAAGCGATGCGTTGCGAGCGGCTTTCTGGTTCACCCGGCCGTGGTAGCGACCTCGGCGCATGTCATCCTCCACCCCGACCCGTCGATCGGACGGGCCACAGAAATTGCCGTCACGCCGGGCTTCGACCAGGGCCCGCCGCGGCGGCGCAGGCTGGTCTCGACCACGTTCCGCATCCGCTCGGGGTGGGGCGATCCGGGGCCGCAGGGCTTCCTCGCTGCCAACGACTACGGCGCCGTGCTTCTTTCCGATCCCGCCGCCTTCGCGGGCTTTGGCGTGCTCGAGTGGTGCGACCCGGCCGCGCTGGATTTGGCGAACAACTTCGCCGTTTCCGGCTACCCCGCCGAGAAGCACGGCCAGTGGCGCAACTGGAACCTCGTCACCGAGATCGGCGAGGTCGCACTCCGCCATGTCATCCAGACCACGGAAGGCCAGAGCGGCTCGCCGCTGTTCCAGGTCAAGGACGGGCGCGTCCTCGTCGCCGGCATCCACTCGCGCAACATCGGCGACAGCAACGCGGCGCGGCGCGTGACCGACCGTGTGATCGGCGATTACCGCGCCTGGACGGCCGAGATCACGCCGACCGCTTGAGCCGCACATGACCCCACCTGCGACCCGTGCCCTCGCCGACCGCCTCGTCGAGGCGATCGCGGTGGTGCTCATGCTGGCGATGCTCGGCACCGTGGTGCTCGGCGTCGCGTTCCGTGCCGCGGGTGCGCCGCTCGTGTGGACCGACGAGCTCGCGCAGTATCTTCTCGTCTGGCTCGGATTCGTCGGCTGGATCATCGCCAGCCGACGACAAAGCCACATCCGCATCACCGTGCTGCTCGACCGCTTGCCGGACCTGATGCGGCGGACCCTCGAGATTGCGATCCAGCTAGCCATCGTTGCGCTCGCCGCGATCCTCACCTGGCAGGCCGGACCGCTGATCCGACGCAATATCGACGTCGAGACGGTGACGCTGCCGTTTCCATCGGCGATGCTGTACGTGCTGCTGCCGGTTCTCGGACTGGCGCTCGTCGTGCAGGCGGTAATCGAGATCCGCGAGGTGCTCGCGGGGGCGCCCCGGGTTCGACCGGAGCCGGGCGCGCGCGCGCCATGACCCTCCTCATGTTCCAGGTGCTCGGCATTTGGCTCGCAGCCATGCTGCTCGGCCTGCATCTCTTCGCCGCCATGGGGCTCGCCGCCGCCGGCTTCGTCTGGCTCGGCGGGCTCGGCCTCGGCGTCGTGCCGCAGAAGATCGCGCAGTCGATCTTCTCGTTCCCGCTGCTCGCGGCGCCGCTGTTCATCCTGATGGGCAACATCATGAACGGTGCCGGCATTACCGAGCGCATCTTCACGTTCGCCGCCGCCTGCGTCGGCTGGATGCGCGGCGGCCTCTGTCACGCCAATATCCTGGCCAGCGTCATCTTCGCCGGCATGTCCGGCTCGGCCGTGGCGGATGCGGGCGGCGTCGGCACGCTCGAGATCAAGGCGATGAAGGACGAGGGCTACGACGCAGAGACGGCGGCAGCGATCACCGCGGCTTCCGCCACCATCGGGCCGATCATCCCGCCGTCGCTGCCGATGGTGATCTACGGCGTCACCGCCGACGTCTCGATCGGCAAGCTGTTCCTCGCCGGCGTCATTCCCGGCCTCATGATGGCGGCGCTGCTGATGCTGATGGTGCGCGAGATCGCGCGCCGGCGCAACATGCCGCGCCACCCGTTCCCGGGCGGGCGCGAGCTGTGGTCCGCCTACAAGCGCGCACACTGGGCGCTGATGACGCCGGTGCTGCTTTTCGGTGGCATGATAAGCGGATACTTCACGCCGACCGAGGCGGCCGCGGTTGCGGCGACCTATGCGCTCGTCCTCGGCCTCTTCGTCTACCGCGATTTCGACGTGCGCACGCTGCCGAGGCTCATCGTGGACACCGTCGAGACCACGGGCGTCGTGCTGGCGCTGGTGATGACCGCCGCAGCGCTCGGCTGGTGCCTGTCGATCAGCCGCGTGCCGCAGACGGTCGGACCCTGGCTCGTCGCCAATATCTCGAGCCCGCTCGTCTTCCTGCTCATGGTGAACCTGCTGCTGCTCGTCGTCGGGTGCTTCATGGAGGCGCTGGCGGCGATGCTGATCCTGATCCCGATCCTGGTGCCGGCTGCACTGGCGCTCGGCATCGACCCGGTGCATTTCGGGCTCGTGTTCGTGCTCAACCTGATGATCGGAACGATCACGCCGCCGGTCGGCGTCGTGCTGTTCGTCACCTCGAAGATCGCCGGCATCTCGTTCGAGGCGATGAGCCGGGCGATCATTCCCTGGCTGATCCCGCTGCTCGCGGTGCTGGCGGCGATCACGGTCTGGCCGCCGCTCACCTCCTGGCTGCCGACGCTGGTGATGGGGCGCTAGCGGCGACTCTGGTACACTATGCCCATGAACTGGACCGACGAAGGCCTGATCCTGTCCGTCCGGCCGCACGGCGAGACGGCCGCGATCGTCGAGCTCCTGACGCGCGAGCACGGCCGGCATGCGGGGCTCGTGCACGGCGGGCGCTCGCGCAAGCTCCGCCCGACGCTGCAGACCGGCAATCACGTCGAAGCGAGCTGGAAGGGGCGGCTCGCCGAGCAGCTCGGCCACATGACGCTCGAGCTTCGGCGCGGATATGCAGCTAGCGCGATGGACGACCCGCTGGCACTCGCTGGCATCATGTCCCTGACGACACTGGCGCGCCTGCTGCCCGAGCGCGAGCCGCACCCGAACCTCTACGAGATCGCGCTGTTCGTGATGGGCTTTCTGGATGATTCGAGCGTGTGGCCGGCCCTCTACGTGCGTTGGGAGCTTGCGTTGCTCGACGAGCTCGGCCTCGGCCTCGATCTCCGCAGTTGTGCGGTGACGGGCAGCAAGGCGGGCCTCGCCTACGTCTCGCCCAAATCGGGCCGCGCGGTATCGTCGGAAGCGGGCGAGCCCTACAAGCAGCGGCTGCTCACGCTGCCTTCCTTCCTCATCGGCGATGCCCACGCCGGCGTCACTCCGGCCGACGTGCGGGCGGGCCTCGCGCTCACCGGACATTTTTTGCTGACGCGCGTCCTCGTCCCGCGCGAGATGGAGATGCCGGAGCCACGCACGCGTCTCGCGGCGCTTCTCGCGCGGACCGCCGCCTGAGATCGGCTCCGGTCGAATTATTCCTAGAAGATCGGGATTCGTCCCTCGACCTGACTTGAACGCGCGATCGCTCGATCCGATTTCGTGCGAGGCGGTCAGGCCCTGAGGTAGCCGACCGCCAGCGCGATGTGCGACAGCAGCACCGCGACGTAGAAGGCGACCCAGTACGAAACGTGGTAGGCCCCGACATTGGCGGCGAGGTAGGCCGGGACGGCCTTCCACATCGCCACGCGCCAGTAGCGGGCGTGCACGATCGCGCCGTAGACGATGAGAACGATGATCGTTCCGAGCGCCAGGAGAAATGCGGGCGTGAGCGCGCCATCGCCCTGGCCGGGAGCAACGAGCATCGAGGCCGCGCGCATGTCGTCACCCAACACCTGCACGACGACGTGCATGAGTGCGTAGATCGGCAGCATGAAGCCCGCCCAGATGGCCCACAGCTTGAGGTACTGCCGGAACGGCTTCCTCTCCCGCGCGATCAGCCGGAAGGTGTAGTAGAGCATGACGATCGTGATCGCGGTGCCGATGTAGATGCCGAGTTGCGATGTGAGCGCGGCCCATGCCTTGCGCTCGGCGCTGATCTCGCGCCCCGACGATACGTAGACGCGGAACAATGTCGGGATGAAAACCGCGGCGAACATGCCGATGCTGGTCAGCAGGAACGCGAGGTGGCGGCGATAGGACGGATCCTCGGCGCGCGCGATCACGCCGCGGATCGGCGCACCGAGCAGCTGCAGGTAAACGGTGACGTAGCTGTCGCGCCCGGCGCTTTCGACGAGGCTGCCGAGAAGCCCCGCGGTCGGCGGACGCAGGTCGGTGCCACACACGGCGCAGAAGTTGCCGCCTGCCGCCGCGCCGCAGCCGGGGCACGGGCGGGGCGCGTTCGATCCGGTGGCGGCCGGCATGGTCATTGCGTCCCTCTCGCGCCGCTCAGGCGTCGAAGAACACGGTCTCCTTCGCCCCCTGCATGTGGATGTCAAAACGATACACGATTCCCGCGGGCGTCGGCGTGCGTGCAGCGATCAGCGTCTGGCGCCGCTCGGCCGGCACGCTCGCAAGCACGGGGTCCTTGGCGTTGGCGGCGGCCTCGTCGGAGAAATAGATGCGGGTATAGGCGTGCAGCAGCATGCCGCGCATCAGCACGATGACGTTGATGTGCGGAGCCTGCATCCCGTCGACGCAGCCCGGTTTGATCGTGTCGAAGATGAAGCGGCGCTCCGGGTCGGTGCCGGTGCCCTGGCGGCCGAAGCCCTTGAAGCCTGAATTCGGGCCGCGGGTGTCGGCGGGATGCGCGTAGCGGCCTCCGGCATCCGCCTGCCAGAGCTCGATCAACGCGTCGAAGATCGGCGTTCCTTCCCCGTCGTAGACGACGCCCTCGATGCGGACGCGCTCGCCCTCGGTGTCGCTCGGCGCCATCTGGCCGCCGGCGATGGACTTCATCGGGTAGCCGTACTGGGTCGGCGCGAGGCCGTAGGCGAAGTAGGGCCCGACGGTCTGGGAGGGCGTCTGCTTCAGGCTCATCAGTGCGTCTCCATCGGCGTCGCATTGCGCCCGCGCAGCACGATGTCGAACTCGTAGCAGAGCGCGTACTCAGGCTCGGTCAGGTCGATGTTGAAGCGCGAGATCATCCGCTCGCGCGAAGATTCCGGCGTGCTCTTGTAGATCGGGTCGTAGGCGAGCAGCGGATCGCCGGGGAAGTACATCTGCGTGACGAGGCGCGTCAGGAACGTCGGCCCGAACAGCGAGAAGTGGATGTGCTGCGGGCGCCAGGCGTTGTGGTGGTTGCCCCACGGGTAGGCGCCCGGCTTGATGGTGAGGAAGCGGTAGCGGCCGTCGGCATCGGTGACGCAGCGTCCGCCGCCGATGAAGTTGGCGTCGAGCGGGGCATCGTGGACGTCGACATGGATGTAGCGGCCGCAGGCGTTGGCCTGCCACACCTCGACGAGCGAGTGCGGCACCGGCCGGCCGTCCTCGTCGAGCACGCGCCCGGTGACGATGATGCGCTCGCCGAGCGGCTCGCCGTTCTTGCGCCCGTTGCGCGTCATGTCGTTGTCGAGCGGCTGCATCACGTCCTGGCCGAACACCGGGCCGGTCAGCTCCGAGAGCGTCTGGCGGAGCGGGATCAGCGGTCTGGTCGGCCCGCGCAGCGGCGTCGAGCGATAGGGCGGCGAGATGTAGGGCGGGTGCGAGGCCCAATCTCGCGGCTTGGTGATCTCCTTGGTCATGACGGCTGTTGCCTCACTTCGTTGGAGCGCCGGCGGCCGCCAGCTCTTCCTTTAGGATTGCAAATGCCCGGTTCGCGGCCGGCACGCCGGCATAGACCGAGACGTGGAACAGCGCCTCAGCGATTGCCTCGGGCTTGGCGCCGGTATTGCGGGCGGCGCGCACGTGCATCGCGAACTCTTCCCAGTGCCCGAGGCTCGCGAGGATGACGAGCGTCAGCAGCGAGCGGGTCGGACGGTCGAGGCCGGGGCGCGTCCACACCGACCCCCACGCCGCCTCGGTGATGTAGCGCTGGAAATCGGCGTCGAGCGGCGTCTTGCGCGCCTCGGCCCGGTCGACGTGGGCATCGCCGAGTACGGCGCGGCGCACCGTCATGCCGGCGTCGAACTTCGCATCGCTCATCACTTTATCCTTCAGTAGGGCAGTCCGACGTAGTTCTCCGCGAGCGCAGTCTGTGCCGCCCGCGAGGATGCGAGATAGGCGAGCTCGGCCTGCTGCATTCGCGCCTCGAAGCTCTTCGGCGGGTGCAACTTGTGCATCAGCCCGGTCATCCACCATGAGAACCGCTCCGCCTTCCACACCCGCGCCAGCGCCGTCTCCGTGTAGCCATCGAGGAGCCCGCGCTGCCCCGTTTTGTAGAACGCGACGAGCGCGCGGGAAAGGTAGTGGACGTCGGAGGCCGCGAGGTTCAGTCCTTTGGCTCCCGTCGGCGGCACGATATGGGCGGCGTCGCCGGCCAGGAACAGCCGGCCATGCTGCATCGGGGTCGCGACGAAGGAGCGCAGCGGCGCGATGCTCTTCTCGATGCTCGGTCCGGTGACGACCTTGGTCCCATCCTCCGGCCCGAGTCTGAGCCGGATCTCGTCCCACAGCCGCGCGTCCGGCCAGCTCTCGATCTTCTCGTCCGGCGGGCACTGGATGTAGTAGCGGCTGCGCGTCGCCGAGCGCATGGAGGCGAGCGCGAACCCGCTGACATGGCTCGCATAGATCAGCTCGTGCGAGCATGGCGGCACGTCGGCCAGGATGCCGAGCCAGCCGAACGGATAGACCCGCTCGAAGGTCTCGAGCACGCTCTTCGGCACGGTCTGGCGGCCGACGCCGTGGAAGCCGTCGCATGCCGCGACGAAATCGCAGTCGAGGCTCTGCGGTGTGCCAGCCTCTGCCCAAGTCAGCCGCGGCCGGTCGCCGTCGATGTCGTGGATCGCGACGTTTTCGGCGTTCCACACGATCGGGCCGTCACCGGCAAGGCGTGCGGCGATGAGATCCTTCGTCACCTCGGTCTGGCCGTAGACGACGACGGTCTTGCCGGTCAGCGCGCGGAAATCGATCCGCATGCGCCCGCCGGCAAAGGTGAAGGTGGCGCCGTCGTGCACCAGACCGTCCTGGTGGAGGCGATCGGCGACACCGGCCTGCTCGAGGAGCGCCACCGTGCCGCGCTCGAGCACGCCGGCGCGGATCCGCGCCTCGACGTAGACCCGGTCGCGCCGCTCCAGGATCACGCTCCCGATGCCCGCGACGTGCAGCAGCCGCGCCAGCAGCAGTCCGGCCGGACCCGCTCCGATGATGCCGACCTGAGTACGCATGCGACCTGCCCTCCCGGCGCGCCAGGTGCTCGCCGGCTCGACGGCAGCATTGTCCGGCATCCCGGCCGTCGGTCAAGCGGGACCGCGGCTCGAGCTGGCTATTCTCGCGGAAGGCCGACCTGATGGCGAATGCCGACCTCGCGGCCGCTCCGTGCAGACTGGAGGATCGCGAGACAGACCTCGAGCGTCGCGCGGCCCCAGGCGCCCGAGTAGAGCGGCGCCCTGCCCGCGCGGACCGCGGCGACGAACTCGTCGACGACCTCGCGGCGCGGGATGTCGGGGGGCGGCAGTGGCACGAACCGGCGCGCCATTTCGCCGTAGATGTCAAGCCCGTCGGAGACCGGACGCAGGTCGGCGCGCTCGCCGCTCGCGATCACGACGCCGAAATGATTGTGATGAGCCGGCGGCGCACCGGCGCCCTCGCCGGACGCAGCACGATAGGGTGCATCGAAGCTGTGGCTGCGCCCGACGAGGAGCTGCACGCCGGCGTCGTTGGCCGACGCGACCATAAGGCCGGAATCATCAGCCGGAAGGCCCGGCCGAGGCCGGCGACGCCGAGGCGCAGCCTGTCGGCCATGGGGTTGCTCCGCTCCGGCCGCTTTCGCGCGGCCTACACCTTTTTCTGGGCCGGTGGCGGGATCGGCGCCGCGCCGCAGGCGACCTTGTCGACCTGCTTGGTCAGCGCCCACCCGGTCGTCGAGCTGTTCAAGCCCTGGTTGACCTGCACGAGGTACCAGCCGGCGGTCTCCTGCAGCACGAGCACCGCCGCTCCCGCCTTCAGCCGCTCGATCTCCTTGTGCTCGCGACCGGGTGCCACGCGCACGGGCACGAATGGCTCGGGCGGATTGGTCGCCGGCTTCGCCTTGCCGCATTCCGCGACCATCGGCAGGGGTTGCTGGACGAACGCCATCGGCGGGGCGAGACCTAGCTGCTCGGCGATGCTGGACCAGACCGACGGCGCGTTCTTGGGCCGGAAACCGACATCGTAGATGGTCACAACGCTCGCGATGATCGAAAACAGCGCAGCCAGCTTCGTCCACCTGCCCATCGGCTCTTCCCTCCGCCCGTTCCGGCCAAGTTCCTAGCGGTTCGAGGCACCGACTGCAATGTCGGGACCCGGGCCGCTGAACGCCGTGCGCGCAGTGTTTTACTCCGATGCAGTCATAACCACGGCGATGGCCGCAGTTGGGCGCGAACCTTGCCCGTGGATGAACGCGTCGGCCTTGCGGTCCCGGCCGAGTGAACCGGATGGCCACGGCTGCCGTTCCATGGAGGCAGGCCTAATCGGCGTGCGATGATGGCTGCCGTTCTGCCGAGTTTTTCCTAACCCAACCTCGAGCCGGCCACGCGAGCCGGCGCGACCAGGATCGAACGAGCGCCCAGCGAGCATGGCTCATGACGTCGTCATCGTCTGGTTCCGCCAGGATCTGCGGCTCACCGACCACCCGGCCCTGACGGCGGCGCTCGCCGACGGCGCACGCATCGTGCCGCTCTACGTTCTCGACGATGCCGCCCCCGGCGCATGGGCGATGGGCGGGGCCTCCCGCTGGTGGCTGCATCACAGCCTCGCCAGTCTCGAGGCGTCCCTCGCCAAGCGAAACGTGAAGATGATCCTGCGTCACGGCGACAGTATCGCGGAGGTCTCGGCCGTGGCGCGGGAGACCGGAGCGCGCGCGGTCTTCTGCAGTCGCGCCTACGAGCCCTTCGCGGTGCGGCTCGAATCGAGGCTGCACAAGGCGCTCGCCACCGACCGCATAGAGTTGAAGCGCTATCCCGGCACGTTGCTCTACGAGCCCGAGACAGTCCGCACCAAGGGCGACGAGCCGTTCCGAGTCTACACGCCGTTCTGGCGGGCGGCGACGCAATCCCCGCCTCGCAAGCCCATGGCCGCGCCCAAGCAGCTCGATGGTCCCGACCGCTGGCCCCGGAGCGAAATGCTCGCAAGCTGGCGGCTGCTGCCGACGAAGCCCGACTGGGCCGGCGGGATGCGCGAGGCCTGGACCATCGGCGAGACGCCAGCACGCAAGCGGCTCGATACGTTCCTCGCGCGCGCACTCGAGAATTATGGCGAGGAGCGCAATCGGCCCGACCGAGCCTCGACATCGCGGCTGTCGCCGCATCTGCACTTCGGCGAGATCAGCCCGGCGACGTGCTGGCATGCGGCCGTCGCCGCGGCGTCCGCCGAGCCGCGCCGCGAGCGCGGGCTCGAGGTTTTTCTGAAGGAGCTCGTCTGGCGCGAGTTCTCCTATCACCTGCTGTTCCATTGGCCGGAGCTGCCTGAGGCCCCGTTCCGACCGGAGTTCGCGGGGTTCCCTTGGGCCGAGGATGCGGCAGGGCTCCGCGCCTGGCAGAAGGGTGTGACCGGCTACCCGATCGTCGATGCCGGCATGCGCGAGCTGTGGACCACCGGCTGGATGCACAATCGCGTGCGGATGATCACCGCCTCGTTCCTGGTCAAGCACCTGCTGATCCCCTGGCAGGCCGGCGAGCGCTGGTTCTGGGACTGCCTGGTCGACGCCGATCTCGCCTCGAACGCGGCGAGCTGGCAGTGGGTCGCCGGCTCGGGCGCGGATGCCGCGCCCTATTTCCGCATCTTCAATCCGGTGAAGCAGGGTCTGTCGTTCGATCCCGATGGCGCCTATGTGCGCCGCTGGGTACCCGAGCTGGCGCCTGTGCCGACCGAGTACATCCACATGCCGTGGGCTTGCCCCGAGGAGCTCTGGCGTGGCCAAACGAACGAAGGCGCCGGAGGCTATCCTGCGCCGATCGTCGACCATGCCGAAGCGCGCGCGCGGGCGCTTGCGGCATTCGCCGCACTGAAGAAGTAGCCGGCGACCGAGGGTGCGAGAGCCGTGCCGGGCGAGGTCGGCACCCGCTCGGACCGTGCCACACTGATGCGATCATAAATTATTGATTAGTTGAATAAATTTACGAGAATTAAGAAACCGTCAGCACCTGGCGCGCTAGGACAGTCCCCGTCTTGCCCTCGTTTCGCGTTGGAGACCTCTGCATGTGGCCTTCGGCTCGCCTCGCGCTCTGCGAACGCCATTTCGGCTTCGCCCTTGCCGCCCTGCTGCTTCTTTCGGCCGCCGCCTCGCCGGTCGCCGCGACGCAGGAGGAGATCTCGCCGGATGCCGACAAGGTCGCCCCGGCCATGCCGACCGAAACCGCCGCGGGCGAGCCCACCAAGGAGCCGGCCGAGGCGCCGCCCGCTCCGAAGCCAATCGTGACGACGCTCGCCATCGCCATCGACCTCGCCCAGCAGAAGCTGGTCGTCACCGCCCACGGCAAGGCGATCCATACCTGGCCGATCTCCTCGGGGACGCGCGAGTTCCCGACCCCGACCGGCACGTTCCGGCCCGGCTGGATGGCCAAGCTCTGGCTCTCGCGCAAATACGACGATGCGCCGATGCCGCACGCAATTTTCTTCAAGGATGGCGCGGCGATCCATGCGACGACGTCGACAGGAAGTCTCGGCCGCCCGGCCTCGCATGGTTGCGTGCGTCTTGCTCCGGCCAACGCGGCGGCGCTCTACGCGCTCGTGACAAGGCACGGCATGGCGGCTACCAGGATTTCCGTGTTCGGCACGCCCAAGTGGCGCGAGCCCGTCGTTGCGAGCCGGCCGACTGGCTATGCGTCCGTGCGCAGCTACGGCTCCACGGGACCCTATCCCGGCTCACGGTACGTCGCCTACGCTCCGGCGTCGGGCTTGGTCTATCCGGGCGATGCGCCACCCGCGCCGGTCGCCGCCCGCGTCTATTCGTTTCCCAATGGCATCGCACCGGTGGGTCGCGTCTATTATCCGGCCTACGGCCGCTACGTCGCGCCGGGATACGCGCGATATTGACAGAAGCCTGCGGTTGCATGCGAAGGTCTGCGCACAGAGCAGACCGGATTGCCCGCATGGACCGCCGATCGTTTCTCGCCTCCGCTTCCGCGCTCGCCCTGCCGTTCTCGCTTTCGGGCAAGAGCGCGGCCGCCGACCCGATCTACATCGGCGACATGCACTTCCACTCGTTCTTCGGTCCGAACGACCCGCATTCGCGGCCTGTGGCCAAGACCATGAGCGACGGTCAGGCAACCCTCGTCGCCTGGAAGCAGGTCGGCGACGGCCAATGGATCGAGCCGACCGATCGCGGCATCAAGCAGAAGGCGGTGCCGCAGCCGGGAGAGGCGATGCGCCGTTTCCAGCGCCAGATGGCGCAGATCAAGGGTCACGTCGCCGAGCAGAACCTGAAGCTCGTCAAGACGCCCGAGGATGTCGACCGCGCGCTCAAGGGCGAGCGGCACATCGTGCTCGCGGTCGAGGGCGCCGCGTTCGTCGACGAGGTCGCCCACGTGCAGCTTGCCTACGACGCCGGCGTGCGCCACCTGCAGATCGTTCACTACATCCGCAATCCGATCGGCGACTTCCAGACCGAGAAGCCCGAGCACTCCGGCCTGACCGAGCTCGGCCGCAAGGTCGTCGCGGAATGCAACCGGCTCGGCATCCTGGTCGATCTCGCGCACTGCACGCCCGCGGCGGTGAAGCAGGCGCTGGCGATCTCGAAGGCGCCGGTCGTCTGGTCGCACAGCTCGATCGCATCGGCGGGTACGAAGCCGAGCTTCACCATGGTCGGCTGGCGCGCGCGCCAGCTGACGGTCGAAGATGCGAAGGCGATTGCGGGCAAGGGCGGCGTGATCGGGCTATGGGCGATGAAGCTCGACGTCGGCTCGACGCCGCAAGCCTATGCGCAACGGCTGATCGACATGGCAGGTATAGTCGGCGAGGACCACGTCGGCATCGGCACCGACATCAACGGTCTCGGCGCGCATGCGATGATCCACAATTACGCGGACGTTCGCAAAGTCGTCGAGCACTGGCAGGCTCAGAAGATCAGCGAGAAGCGCATCCGCAAGATCGCGATCGAGAACTACGCGAGGGTGCTCAAGGCCGCCCTGCAGCCGGTGCGGGGCTAGCCGACGGTGATCGGCCCGTCATGCCCCCTTGAAACGGATGCTGGCCGCCCTAGATGAAGCATGTTCGCCGGCCAATTGGCGGCGGACGATCCCGGCCAGGCCCCTCGGGCTGGCCAAACCAACGGTTGCTTCATCAGGAGAACCCCCATGCGTCATGTCGATTTCGCCCCCCTCTATCGCTCCACCGTCGGCTTCGACCGGCTGTTCCAGCTGCTCGACGGCATAACGGGTCTCGAAGAGGCCACGGGCTATCCCCCCTACAACATCGAGCGCCTCGCCGAGAACGACTACCGGATCACGATGGCGGTCGCCGGTTTCGCCGAGGCCGACATCAAGATCGAGGTCAAGGAGAGCACGCTCAGCGTGCGCGGCGCGAAGACGGCGGACCCCGCCAAGGAGCGCAGCTTCCTGCACCGAGGCATCGCCGAGCGCACCTTCGAGCGCCGGTTCGAGCTCGCCGACCACGTCGAGGTCAAGGGCGCCGGTCTCGAGGACGGCCTCCTCCATATCGACCTCGTGCGCAACGTGCCGGAGCGGCTGAAGCCGCGCACCATCGCGATCGGCTCGGTCGCGCACGGCGCCAAGCAGATCGAGGCGAAGGCGGCCTGATCAGGGAGCTACTGCTCTCAGCTCGGCGGGCGCTCCGGTGGGGCGCCCGCCGTCCGTTGGACACGAATTAGGGAACCATTAGCCAACTTCTGCGACCTTCGTGGACATAGGCACATCAGGCGTTTCGTCGGTGCCTTGTCCGGATGAGTCGGATGCCCCTTGCCATTGCTCAGATCCTGAGGCCCGTGCTGCCGATCGCCGTGGCGGTTGGCGTCGCGCTCGGCGGTTGCGCGCGCCATGCGAGCGACCGCAGCATGGTCGCCGGCTACCTCGGATCGATCAAGGACCCGGCAGTGGCATCGGCGAGTGCCGGCCCGCGCCCGAAGCCCGCTCAGCCGTCACGCGCTCGAAAGGCCGCCGCGCCGCCCGCGGCCCGGCTGGCGACCAACCCCGCCCCGGTACCGGCCGAGCTGGTGCTCGATCAGGAGCCGGAGGTTGCTGCCGAACCGCTTCCGCCTCGCATGTCCAAGACCGACATCGCGCTGCGCCGGGGCACTCGATTGCTCGACGTCGGCCGGGTGCTCGCCGCGCGCGAGGAGCTGATCAAGCATCTGGGTAGCGAAAGCCCCGCCATTCTCGTTACCTTCGCGCGGACGTTCGACCCGCAGTACATCGGCCGGCTCGCCCGGTCCGACGCCAGGCCCGATGCCGAAGCGGCAGTGGCGATCTACGTCGATGCCGAGCGCCTCGGCTCGACCGAGGCCTCCGAGGCGCTCGCGCGGTTGCGCGCCGGCAAGCCCTGATCCGACGCCACCGCCGCGGAAGCGCTCCAGCCACATCGAGCACGGCGGATGCCGCGCGACCGAAAGACAGGCCGGCACGTACCGGCCGGCCCTTGTCGTCCAGGCTCGTCACGTCGGTCCGGCTGTTGTCGCACGGCGTGCCAGGGCTTATACCATCGCGTAGAGCACGCACCCGTACAGGTGACGCGATGGACCGGCTCGTCATCCTCGGATCGAAGGGCGGCCCGGCGATCCGCACCGGCGGGCCGTCACCGACCTCAATGCTGCTCGAGGTGCAGGGCCGGTCCTACGTGATCGATTGCGGCCTCGGCGTCACGCGCGGGCTGGTCGAGGCCGGCGTGCCACTCGCCAGCCTTGCGACCATACTGATCACGCACCACCATTCCGACCACAACCTCGAGTTCGGCAATCTCATCTACACCGCCTGGGTCGCCGGGCTGGCGAGCCCGGTGGTGGCTTACGGCGCCAAGGGTCTCGCGCGCATGGGTGAGCTCTTCTTCGATCTCAATCGCTTCGATATCGAGACGCGCATCGCCGACGAGGGCCGGCCCGACCTGCGCAGGATGCTGACGGTTCACGAGTACGTCGAGGGGCCGGTGCTCGACGATGGCACGGTGCGCGTCACCGCGCTGCGCAATCACCATCCCCCGGTGGTCGACAGCTTCGCACTCAGATTCGAGTTCAATTCGAGCGCCGGTGCGCCGCGCAACATTGTGTTCTCGGGCGATACGGCGTACCTGCCGAAGCTCGCGGAGTTCGCGCGGGGCGCCGACATCCTGGTGCACGAGGCGATGCTCGGGGACGGGGTCGACGCGCTGGTTGCGCGGGTAAAGAACGGCAGCCGGCTCAGGGAGCACCTACTGGCGAGCCACACCATGGCCGACGACGTCGGGCGCATCGCGACCGCTGCGGGTGTCGGCCGGCTCGTGCTCAATCACCTCACGCCTGCTGACGATCCCGCGTTCGGCCCTGCCGACTGGGAGAAGGCGGTCCGGACCACCTGGGCGGGCCCGCTGACCGTCGCCCGCGACGGATTGACGTTGCTGCTGCGAGACGCGGAGCCGGCAGACACTCCCCCTTGACAGTGCCGGTGCGCGATTTACATCCACGTCGCCCGCCCCTTCCGGCGCCGCGTGGAGTACTGAATGACAATCTTCATCGAGGCCGCCGGTCTATCGAAGGCATTCGGCGCCATCAAGGCGGTCGACGGCATATCCCTGAGCGTCCCCAAGGGCGAGGTGCTCGGATTCCTCGGCCCCAACGGCGCCGGCAAGTCGACGACGATGAAACTGATCACCGGCTTCCTCGAGCCCGATGCTGGCTCCGCCCACATCGCCGGCATCGACGTGCGCCAACACCCGAAGCTCGCCAAGTCGCGGTTCGGCTACGTGCCGGAGGGCGCGCCCGCCTACGGCGACATGACGCCGCGCGACTTTCTGCAGTTCATTGCAGCGGTGCGCGGCTTTCGCGGTGAGGCCGCGGCCGCGCGCCTGAGTGCGGCGGTTGCCAAGACCGAGCTCGGCGACGTGCTCGACCAGCGCATCGAGACGCTGTCGAAGGGCTTCAAGCGCCGCGTCGGGCTCGCCCAGGCGATCCTGCACGACCCCGACGTGCTGATCATGGACGAGCCGACGGACGGCCTTGATCCGAACCAGAAGCACCAGGTGCGCAAGCTAATCCGCGAGATGGCCTCCGAGAAGGCGATCATCGTGTCGACCCACATTCTCGAGGAGGTCGAGGCGGTGTGCACCCGTGCGGTCGTGATCGCCAGGGGTCGCATCGTCGCCGACGGCACGGCGGACGCGCTGATGCGCAAGGATCCGGGCCACGGCGCGGTCGCGATCCGCGTGGCGCCCGGCCGCGCCCAGGGCGCGGCTGCGGCGCTCGCAGGCCATCCAGGCGTGCTGCGCGTCGACACGGTCACCGAGGAAGGCGCCGGCGTGCGGCTGCGCGTCGTGCCGCGAGACGGCCGCGCGATCGCCGCGGACGTCGCGAGCCTCCTGCGGGACAAGGCAATCGTGGTCGACGAGCTCTTCATCGAGCGCGGCAAGCTCGACGACGTGTTCCGCGAGATCACCGCCGGCAAGTCCGCTTCGACCGCGCGGGGGGCACATGCTTGACCGTTTCCGCGCGCTGCTCGGCACGACTTGGGTTATCGCGAAGCGCGAGTTCGCGAGCTACTTCGCGACGCCGCTCGCCGTCGTGTTCCTCACCATCTTCGTCGCGCTGACCGGCGCCTTCGCGTTTTACATCGGCAACTTCTTCGAGCGCGGCTCGGCCGACCTCGCGTCGTTCTTCAACTATCATCCCTGGCTCTATCTGCTGCTCGTGCCGGCCGTCGCTATGCGGCTGTGGGCGGAGGAGAGGAAGAGCGGCACCATCGAGCTCCTGATGACGCTGCCGATCGAGCCGTGGGAGGCGGTGCTCGGCAAGTTCCTCGCCGCCTGGGCTTTCGTCGGTGTCGCGCTGATCCTCACCTTCCCGATGTGGATCACCGTCAACATGCTCGGCTCGCCCGACAACGGTGTGATCCTGGCGAGCTATCTCGGCAGCTTCCTGATGGCGGGTGCCTTCCTCGCCATCGGCGCCTGCGTCTCGGCGATGACCAAGAACCAGGTGATTGCGTTCATCCTCGCCGCCGCGATCTGCTTCCTGCTGGTGATGAGCGGGCTCGAGCTCGTGCAGAACGTGCTGCGCAACTGGACGCCGGGCGTCATCGCCTCGGCCATCGCGAGCATGAGCTTCCTCAATCACTTCGACCAGATCACCCGCGGGGTCGTCGACCTGTCGACGATCGTCTTCTACCTCTCGATCATCGCCTTCGCGCTGATGGCCAACGTGATCGTGCTCGACCAGAAAAAAGCCGCCTGAGGTCCAACCTGCATGCCCGAGTTCCTGCATCGTCTCTGGCTGGTCGCACTCATCGCCTACCAGGCCGTCACCGACTGGTGCGCGGGGCTGAGCCGGCGCACGCTCGCCTGGGGCGGGCTCGGGCTCGCTGCGGTGCTGCTGCTCGCGGTCAACAGCCTGTCGATGGCCTGGCTGCGCAACACCAAAATCGACCTCACCGCCGACCGCCTGTTCACGATCTCCGAGGGCACCCGCAAGACGCTGCGCTCGATCGACGAGCCGATCGATGTCCGCCTCTACTTCTCGAAGAAGCTCGGCGAGGCCGCCCCGGCCTATGGCCGCTACTACGAGCGCGTGCGGGCGCTGCTCGAGCAGTATCGCGACATTGCCGGCGGCAGGATCAAGCTCACCGTGCAGGACCCCGAGCCGTTCTCGGACGGGGAGGATCGCGCTGTCGCGGGCGGGTTGCGCGGCATCCGCCTCAACACCGAAGGCGAGCAGGGCTATTTCGGCCTCGTCGCCACCAACTCGACCGACAACCAGGAGATCGTCGCCTTGTTCGCGCCCGACCGCGAGCGCTTCCTCGAGTACGACCTGACCAAGATCGTGCATACGCTCGCCAACCCGAAGAAGCGCGCCGTCGGCGTGATCACCGGCCTGCCGCTCGAGGGCGCCATGAGTCCGATGATGGGCATGGCCGGCCGGCCGACGCCGCCATGGATGATCATGGAGCAGATCCGCGAGTTCTTCGAGGTGCAGTCGCTCGGCCAGGACGTGGCCGAGATTCCGGCCGGCATCGAGGTGCTCCTGATCGCCGCGCCGGAGCGTCTCAGCGCCCAGGCGGCCTACGCAGTCGACCAGTTCGCGCTCAAGGGCGGCAAGGTGCTGGCCTTCGTCGATCCGGTCGCGGAAATGAGCCAGCGCGGACCGATGATGCCGCCGAGCGGAAGTGAAAGCGCCGAGCTCGCCAAGCTGCTGAAGGCTTGGGGCGTCGGCTACGATCCGAGCAAGGTCGCCGCCGACATCACGTATGCGCGCCGCGTGCAGTTCGGTGGCCGCGGCGGCCTCGTCACCGAGTATGTCGCTTGGCTCGGCCTCGACAAGCGCAGCTGGGACGAGCGCGATGTGCTCTCGAGCGGCATCGAGAAGATCAACCTCGCCTCGCCTGGCTTTCTCACCAAGCTCGACGGCGCGACGACCAGCGTGACGCCGCTGCTGCAGACCTCGTCCAAGGCCATGCAGATCGCCGCCGACAAGGCCGGCCAGGGCGCCGACCCGGTCGCGCTGCTGCGCGCCTACAAGCCGGAGGGCAAGCCGCTGTGGATCGCGGTGCGGGTCGCGGGCGAGGCCAGGTCCGCATTCCCCGACGGCGCGCCGAAGGCCGAGGAGAAGCCCGCGGACGCGGCGAAGAAGCCCGATGCCGCAATGCCGCCGCCCGCACCTGCGGCTGCGCGTCCTCCGCACACGCCAGATGGCCGCGTCAACCTGATCGTGGTCGCCGACACCGACATGCTGGCCGATCCGATGTGGGTCGACGTGCGCGATCTGCTCGGCCAGCAGATGGCGGTTCCGAGTGCCCACAACGGCGCGTTCGTGCTCGGCGCGGTCGAGAATCTGTCGGGCAGCGAGGCGCTGATCGGTCTGCGCGCGCGCGGCATCAACGAGCGCCCGTTCACGCGCGTCGACGGTCTGAGGCGCGATGCCGAGCGCCAGTTCCGCGAGAAGGAGCAGACGCTGACCGAGAAGCTGAAAGGCGTGCAGGCCGAGCTCGCCAAGCTCGAGGGCGGTGCCGGCGGCGGCGGAACGGCGATCGTCTCGGAGAAGGAGCGCCAGGCGGTCGAGAAGTTCCGAGTCGAGCTGTTGTCGGTTCGCCGCGAGCTGCGCGACGTGAAGCTGGCGCTGCGACAGGGCATCGATCGCCTCGACGGCTGGCTGAAGTTCGCCAACATCGCGCTGGTGCCGCTCGCCATCGCGCTCGGCGGCATCGCGCTCGCGGCGTGGCGCCGCCGGCGGCCGCCGGTCGCGACGGCATGACGGCGGCGGCAGGAGACAGCCCATGAGATCGCAGCAGTTCGCAGTGCTCGGCATCGCAGCGGTGGTCGCCATGGCCGCCGCGGTCGTCGTGCACGCGCGGCGCCAGCCGTGGACCGAGTCGCGCGTCGCGGCGAGCCCGCTCGCCGCCTCGCTCGCCCGCGATGCTGCGGCGATCGGCCGGGTCGAGATCCGCCAGGGCGAGACGGCATTGACGCTCGAGCGCAAGGGCCAGGCCTGGTCGCTCAAGGAGCGCGACGGATACCCGGTGAAGAGCGAGGCGGTGAACGCCCTGATCGGGCGGCTCGCCCAGTCCGACCTCGTCGAGCCGAAGACGCGCAGCGCCGCCAACTATCCCGTGCTCGAGCTCGAGGATCCGGCGGTGAAGGGCGCCCGCTCGCGCCAGGTGCGGCTGATCGACGATCGCGGCGTGCTGCTCGACGTCGTGATCGGCAAGCGCAAGCCGGATGCCTTCGGCCCGTCGAAGGGCGGCACCTACCTTCGCCGCACGGGTGAGCCGCAGTCCTGGCTCGCCACCGGCGACGTCGACGTTGCGACCGAGCCGCGCGGCTGGCTCGCGACCTCCATCCTCGACCTCCCTGCCGACAAGATCGCCAAGGTCTCGATCACGATCCCGGGCGAAGCACCGCTCGTGCTCGAGCGCGGAGCGCCTGGAAAATTCAAGGTCGCCGGGCTCGACGAGGCGAAGAAGCTCAGGCAGGGCAACCCGGTCGACGAGCTGGCGCGGGCGGCGGCGAGCTTCGATCTCGACGATGTGAGGAAGCTCGCCATGACGCCGGCCGGCGACAAGGTGAGCATCGTCACGGTCGAGTCGGACGGCGGCTTGAAGGTGACGCTGCGCCTGCGCCGCGACGCCGGCGCCGATTGGGTCTCGATCACGGCCGCCGGTGACGGCGAGGCCGCCGCGGCGGTCAACAAGATCAACGGGGTGGCAACAGGCTGGGAATTCAGGATCCCGGCCGCCAAGGCCGGTGCGGTGCTCAAGAAGCTCGCCGACCTCGTCGAGGCCGGCTGATCCTGCTTCAGGCGCCGAGCTGCGGCGCGATCTTGAGGCAGGCGTCGACCAGCCCCTTCACGCTCTCGACCGACTTCATGAACATGCCGCGCTCGGCCGCGTTGAGGTCGATCTCGACGATGCGCTCGACGCCGCCGGCGCCGATCACGACCGGCACTCCGACGTAGAGACCCTTCACGCCATACTCGCCGTTGAGGTAGGTGGCGCAGGGGAGCACGCGCTTCTTGTCCCGCAGGAAGCTCTCCGCCATCTGGATCGCGGCGGACGCCGGCGCATAGTACGCCGAGCCGGTCTTGAGCAGCGCCACGATCTCGCCGCCGCCCTTGCGCGTGCGGTCGATGATCTGGTCGAGCCGCTCTTGGCTCAGCCAGCGCATCTTGACCAGATCGGTCAGTGGGATGCCGGCGACGGTCGAGTAGCGGGCCAGCGGCACCATGTCGTCGCCGTGGCCGCCGAGCACGAACGTCGAGACGTCCTCGATCGAGACCTCGAGCTCGTCGGCGACGAAATGGCGCAAGCGCGTCGAGTCGAGCACGCCGGCCATGCCGACCACCATGTGCCGCGGCAGCCCGGATGCCTTCTGCAGCGCCCACACCATGGCATCGAGCGGATTGGTGATGACGATGACGAAGGCGCCCGGGGCGTACTTGCGGATGCCGGCGCCCACCTGCTCCATGACCTTGAGGTTGATGCCGAGCAGGTCGTCGCGGCTCATGCCGGGCTTTCTCGGCACGCCGGCGGTGACGATGCACACGCTCGCGCCCTCGATGTCGGAATAGGAGTTGGTGCCCTTCATCACCGCATCGAAGCCCTCGACGCCGCCGGCCTGGGCGATGTCGAGCGACTTGCCCTGCGGCAGCCCCTCCGCGATGTCGAACAGCACGACGTCGCCGAGTTCCTTCAAGCCGATCAGATGGGCGAGCGTGCCGCCGATCATGCCGCCGCCGATCAGTGCGATTCTGTTGCGCGCCATGGCGAATGCTCTCCTCGAGGAACAGGTTCAGGGCCGGTTGCGGCGCGTGCCTGTGCACGCGGGAAGCCGTTGGCGCGACTGGTTAGCCGGAAACCTCCAGCGGTTCAAGGCGACCGCCGGCCTCATCGGACGAAAGTGGTGGGCGCGCGCTCTGCCGGCGTGACCGGCGGGCCATCCCGATCTATTGTGCTCGCGTGCGGATGGGCATGGGCGAGCACACGGCAGGAGCAGCATGGTTGTCCTCAATCGCATCTACACGCGCACCGGCGACGACGGCACGACCGCGCTCGGCACCGGCGCACGGGTGAAGAAGTACGACCCGCGCATCGCCGCCTGCGGCACGGTCGACGAGACCAACGCGGCGGTCGGCATGGCGCGCGTGCACCTCGCCGGCCAGCCGGCGCTGGTCGAGGAATGCCTCTCGCGCATCCAGAACGACCTGTTCGACCTCGGCGCGGACCTGTGTGTGCCCGACCGTGGCGAGAAGCCGGCGAGCGAGCCGCTGCGGATCACCGAGCCGCAGGTCAAGCGGCTCGAGGACGAGATCGACCGCATGAACGGCGAGCTGTCGCCGCTCCGCTCGTTCGTGCTGCCGGGCGGGACGGCGGGCGCTGCCGCACTCCACGTCGCGCGCACGGTCTGCCGGCGGGCTGAGCGGCTGATCGTCGAGCTCGCGGCGACGCCGGACGAGCCGGTCAGCCCCGCTGCCATCAAGTACGCCAACCGTCTCTCGGACCTGCTGTTCGTCGCGAGCCGCTACGTCAACGCCAAGGCCGGCACCGGCGACGTGCTCTGGGTGCCGGGCAAGAACCGCTGACGGCGTGCGAACTCGTCTCGCGTGCCCGCGCCGCGCGATGACGACCCGCGAGCCTTTGTGAAGGACGGCCTGTTCCTCCGGGAGAGCCGGCGAATGTCGTCACCATCGGCAACGTTGCCCATGCTCGCACCGGCACCACCGCGGCTGAAGAGTGTCGACGTCTTCCGTGGCGCAACAATCGCCGCGATGATCCTCGTCAACGCGCAATTCTCGCAAGAGGAGAGCTACCGCCAGCTTGCGCACGCCGCATGGCACGGCTGGACCTTCGCGGACACGATCTTTCCCAGCTTCCTATTCAGCGTGGGTGTCTCGCTCACGGTCTCGACCGCGTCACGCAAGGCATGCGGGGACGATCGCGCCCGCCTCGTCGGCCATGCCCTGCGAAGGTCGCTGCTGTTGTTCGCGTGCGGCGTGGCAATCGACTACGTGCGCTTCCCCGCTCGCGAGTTCCCATTCATTGGCGTCCAGGCGCATCTCCAGCTCACGGGCGTCCTGCAGAAGATTGCCGTCTGCTACCTCGTGGCCTTCCACATCTACCTGTGGACGGGTCTGCGCGGCGTGATCGTCGGGATCATCGGCCTCAATCTGCTGTATCTCGGCCTCCTCTACTTCTACCCCGTGCCCGGGTGCGGTCCCGCCTCACTGGCCGTGGCTTGCAACTTTCCCGGCTACCTGGACGAGACGGTGCTCGACGGCTTCCGATCGAGCGGTCCGGCCTTCGACCCGGACGGAGTGGGAGCCATCCTCCCCGCCATCACCTCGGTCCTGTTCGGCGTGCTGGCGGGGGAGCTCTTGCGGCGCGAGCGGCGTCCCCAGCAGAGGCTGCTGCGGCTTCTGGGCGGCGGCGTCCTGCTGATCGCTGCGGGCGCAATGCTTTCGATCTGGGTGCCGATCAACAAGCAGCTCTGGACCACCTCCTTCGCCGTCTTCATGGCGGGGCTTGCGGCAACGGGTCTGGCCTTTTCAATCTGGCTCGTCGACGGGCGCCGGTCGCAACGCTGGCTCGGGCCGCTGGAGATCCTCGGATTGAATGCGATCGCGGCCTATCTGATTTCCCGGCTCGTCGTGAACGTACCGCGGGTGCAAGTCCTCGGAAAATCGCTGTATGCCGATGTCCTGGCGCGCATCGCAAGCCCTGCGAATGCGTCACTGCTGTTCGCGATGGTGGTGCTGGCAACGGTCTACGTGTTGATCTGGCTCATGGACCGCCGGGGCTGGCATCTGAAGATCTAGAGCCGATTCCACTTGATGTGGCTCACTGCGCATCCCCCTCCCCTTGCTTATTGCGCATCCCCCTCCCCGCGATGGGGGAGGGGAGAAGGCGCTGGCGCAGGCGGATCCCCCTCCCCTTGCTCGCTGCGCATCCCCCTCCCCGCAAGGGGGAGGGGAGAAAGCGCTGGCGCAGGCGGGTCCCCCTCCCCTTGCTCGCTGCGCATACCCCTCCCCTTGATGGGGAGGGGTCAGGGGTGGGGTGAGGAGTTAGGTGGGGTGGCCAGAGGTCGAGAAAACCGAGCTAGAGCACTTTCCACTCGCGTTGAATCG